>JGI20151J14362_10003742_pt1 | contig 10320 bp, 5 predicted proteins | sample COG_01_FD_14362 | JGI IMG/M metagenome (IMG submission 14362) | reverse complement strand
TTGCTCAAAGCTGAACGGAATGGGGAAAAATTCATCGATGTCGTCATAAGCCACAGGCAAATCGAACCCTGACGCACTCAAGCCAATTCCAGCGATGGCGAAATGTCCGCCATCCGTTTGATAGAAATTGTTGAATCCATCCAGCGGAATAGGCAATTCAACTCCCAAATCTGGAAAAACCGTTGGCAAATAATAATCGCATTGATAGGCAGAATTGAAGGGGCTGTTGAACACCAAAGCGGCCGTGATGGATGCTTCATTGATGTCAACAGGCGAAATGGGGGCATCTCCCAATGGAATTAGGCCCGATGCATCCCACGTTGCGTTCGCTCCGTCAATGGTCGTGAGGTTGAAGTCAGTGACGGCCGTGTTGACCACATCATAGGTGACGCCTGCTTGCGGTAAGTCTGCGCTTCCAATGCTAATCTGTGCACTTGCCGGGAAGTAAAGTCCCAGGATTACGAAAAGAAGTATGGCGTTTCTAAGTGGGTTCATATCCGTTTATTTTGTTGCAATGTAATCAAGGCAGGTCGCGTGAGAAAGCTTCATTTTTCCAATCTCCCCAATGATTGAATTCGTGCCTTATTCGAATCCCGACGCCTTGCGTGCTGGACCCATCCAGTGCATTCATCATGGATTGATTGCTTTTGGATTGTCCGGTCACTTGATATTGGCCTTTCGAGTCGAGATCATAGCTGATGGTCACATCTTGAATTTGTATGTCATCCGTGGACATTTGCCCATTGCTTTGGGCTCCAAATGCACCTTCAAGCTTCAGTCTTTCGTTGAACATTTGGGTGCTCAACGCCAGCGCCAATTCTTGTTGACCGCTGAGATCATCATTGGAATAATCCAATCCGAGGTCCATTCCAGGTGCAATTTGTGAGATCCAATGGCCCAATTGATTGGCGATGAAAGCAGAACTTTGACCTGTTCCTTGAAATCCACCCAATGCACTTGCCAAGGGGTCTTGGCTGATGAATTGATTGACGACCAGTAAGCTGAGTGCCTGCCGCTGCATTTCTTCTTCATTCAATAATGCACCTTGAATCAGAGCCTCTAACCGAGAGTCAGCCTCAGGAACACGAATGTTGAATCCGATTTCTGGCTGAAACAGCCCACCATTAAGGGACAAGAGCAACTCCACTGGGACACGCCCCGGTAAATCAGTTTCATCAGGAAGCAAGGGGTTCAATCGCGCGCGCGTTTCAAAAGAGGTCAGTACGTCGATTTGTGCGGCATAGGGGTCTCCAAACCATTCAAGCGCGCCGCCAGGCTGGATTTTGAATGTTTTATTGATCAGATTTTGCAGGGTAAAAAAGTAGGTTCCTTCAATGATCTTCAATGATCCATTCAATGTGATTTCTTCAAAATCGTTCACGCGAACATCGAGGTGCCCTTCTGTTCTTCCGCGAATCTCTTCCCCTGTATTTTGGTTGAATACAATCCGAGCAATGGCCTTAGGGCTTAGGTCAAGTCCGATGTCCAAAACAACGTTGGAGAAATCGCCTGCTTTGGCAGCCGCTTTCTGGGTGTTTTCGGTTGTTTTGAATTGGATGAATTGGGCATAGGTGGCGTCACTGATTACGTCCAAAGGCAGGGCAAAATCGGTGCCGGAATCTGCCGCAATGGATGCTTCGATGAGCAATTCAGAGCCGTACCCAGCGATGTTGATGTCTCCGGTGCCAAACCCAGCGCCATAATAATAAGCCGCCTCTTTTGGTGGAAGGTTCATCAGTTCGATAGGAGTGGATGTTGCATCAATCCCAAAGTCCAAGTTCCAATCCTTGAAAGCGTTGTGGTAGGCAGTGCCATTCAACGTGGCCAGGGCACCCCTGCGATCTCGGATGCTCCCTTGGTTGATTTGGATGGATGCGGGTGTGATGCTAAGATCAGCTTCAATTGTGTATTCGGTTCCAAGGGCTGGAACGAAAGTATGGAGCGAGTCAGTTCGGATTTGCCCCGATATCGCGGTGGAATTGCCATTCCAAACCGTTTTCAACTGGCCAGCAACTTCGCCACTTAGCCTCAAAGTATTTTTGGGTAAAATCTTATTAATTCCATTCAAGACAATGCCCGTGGCGTCCCAATCGGCGCGAATAAAGGGAGCGTTCTCCCACCCGAACGTTCCAGAACCGCTTACAATTCCATCACCCCATTTTGCGTGTGTTTGAAAGGATGATTGATGCTGCCATCCGGTTCCAAAAAATGTGAGGTCCGATATGGTCTCGTCTTCCCATTCAATGCGTTCTGCTTTTAGATTCAACGCAGCCTTAGGGTTTTGATAATCGCCTGTGGCAATCAATTTTGCAGCTACCGCTTCGAAGTGCGCATTGGGAATCAACCACTCGAGCGAATCAGTGAATTCTTTTAGATCCAACTCCACCTCCGTAACCCAGGGCGAATCAATATTTTTGTGCGCCCTGCCTGCAATTGTCCAATCTTCAGATTGAAGAGCGACATAGCCTTGGGTTTTCGCGTTTGTGGCGTTTGCAAGATCTCCCCATCGGATTAAATCCGCGGGTTCAACGAGGTTCAAGGTTTGGTTATAGACGGGCCATCGTACATCCGTTAACCGCAATGCTCCATGCGCTTCATTGGGAGGTGTTGATTGAAAGGCCACATTCGAACTCCTTCCGCTGCTGCCCTCGCTCCAAGAGATGGATCCATTCCATTCCTTTCCAATGTTGATGTTGGCGGTTACTTCGGATGCAAGAAGGGATTCCCCTGAGGCAACAGAATCAATCTGCAATTGAAAATGAGAACTGCGGTCAGCGATGGTGCAATTCAGCTCGAGTGCGTGAGCCATTGTTTGTGAAGCAGAGAGGATGGAAGTTTGCCCTAGAATGCGCAAGGTGTCCGAATCCGATGTGCCTGAAAAGGTGGAATGCGGCGCGAGATCAAAAGGGAGTCCCACGATGAGGCTGATGGGCTTGAAATTGAGCATTGAGCCATCGAATTCAAGGAAAGGTAGAGGCGCGTTTGGTTTGTCAGTTTCGATGAATTGAGCCAACCATTCTTCCCATGCCGTTGCATCGTTGCTGGCGGAAGCGCTGCCGTTTGTTAGGTCAGAGTGCCATTCCAATTGAATCTGATCTGGGCTATTCTTCAGTGTGGCATCGAGGCGATTGAATGCAATGGGTCGATTGTTTTCCAACAGGCTGATGTTGCGTGTTTCCAAAACGCCCTGCCATTCATTCTGACGGTTGCCAGAAGCACGTAGACTCAATTTAGCGAACAGGGACCAATCTTTGGAGGGTGGTAATCCTAAGGATTGGATTCCTTCTAATTCCGCGTGGCCTGTGAACTGCCAAGTAGAATCGGTGAAATCCAGTGTGCAATCACCGCGGGTGGGGAACGTGCTTGCCTGCGATTGCCACCTTGCCTCCATTTTCTGTTCGTTGCTGCCATGTTGTGGATGATGAACGGCAGTCAGTTTTAAAAGATCAACAGTGCCTTGAAGTGTTTCCAATTCAAGGGTGTTTTTCGTCGCGCTCAATCGACCACTAATTCGGCAGGAGAGGGCATTATCATCCCAACGCGCTGGCGGAATGTTTTGGATCCAACCGTTGAAAGTGTCAGGCGTCCACGGTTCAGTGCCGGTCATGTTCCACTCCAATGTGCTGTTCGCAGAAAGGGGGAGGTCAAGTATAAATTGCTGGTCGTACGGGTCGACTTTCCATGTGAGCAATGATGAACGTTCTTGGCCTGCCCATTTTTCGAGGACAGGGGCCCGAAATTCGCCAAGAAAGGGCGCTAACTTTTCCTGAATATTTTGCCATTCTACGGCGATGGAACCAGTGGATCCCCACTTTCCATTGGCATCGAGGGAAAAGCCTAGTGAATCGGAAGCGGTGCCGATGGAGGAAATTCCATGGACAGCAACGGCGCTTCGCATGGCGCGGGTGCTCGCATCGATCCAAACTCTTCCATTGATTTCGGTCATCTCGGGATCCTCGAGGACTGAGTGCAGTATTTCTTCCACGATTGGCGGAACCTTTAAGGCACTGAGGTCGACAGATTTATTGAGTTCCAATTGGACCAGCCACTCATTGGATGCTGCCATCGCAGAAATGTTCCCTTGAAAAAGAGAAGTCCCCACCGAGAGCTCTTCAATGGACCAAGTTGAATCGTTGCCTTGTACGAAAGAGGTGAGGTTCTTTACTTGAATGGGATAAAATGTTTCATTCCCTGAATTGGTTACAGGAAGAAAGGCAGTCCCATTCAAACTGTTCAAGGGAAGTTGAAACGATTTATTTTGATAAGTAAAGTCTTGAAAATGAGCTTCGTCGATGAGCAAGGTGGTGCGTTTTCCTTCGGCTCCTTTGAGGCTAAAAACACTCAGGTGATCCACGCTGAAACCCGGATTTTCGGCTGGTTTTTCATTCTGAGATGCTCCCTGTGGTTCATGCGCTTGTTGGACGGTCAGCCAGTTTTTAAAATTCGTGGTTTGAACAAGGGTGCCCGCTAAGCTGATGGAATCGATTCGGTGCCATTCTGGAGCCATTCCGTCGCCATGCCACTGAACAGTGAGTTTTTCACCGCTGATCAAGGCCACCTCACCTTGCGTCGCCGAAACCCCTCGCAGCGTCAGTTTTTGATTCCACAATTCCAAATGGCACTGTTCCACACTTAGCTCAATTCCAAGGGTGCTCTCCAATTTTGGAAGGACCAAAGAACGGATGGCTTGAGTCTGCACACTTGGCATTTGAACCAAAGCACCTACCACTAGTAATAGGAGCAAGAGCGCGAGAGGTATGATTCTAAATTTGGATCTGTAAATGGCCATGTTTGCGGTGTGAAAATACACGATGAGCAATTTGCCTGCGTATTTTAGCGCAGAAATCATGCCACAACCACGCTACATTCTCGCTGTCGAATCTTCCTGTGATGATACAGGAGTTGCCGTGATTCGAGGAAATGAGGTGCTGTCTAACGTGATTGCAAATCAATCGGTTCACGAAAAATACGGGGGTGTTGTGCCTGAGCTTGCCAGTCGAGCACACGCTCAAAATATTGTACCGACGCTGACCGAAGCACTGAATCAAGCGAATATCACACCAGGGGACCTGAGCGCTGTCGCCTATACCTATGGTCCTGGATTGATGGGGTCTTTGCACGTGGGTGTGGCTTTTGCAAAGTCTTGGGCATGGGCGCACGGCATCCCATCAATTCCGGTAAATCACATGCAAGCCCATGTGCTGGCACATTTTTTAGGTCCAAAGTCCAATCCGAAATTTCCGTTCATATGCTTGACCGTTTCCGGCGGTCATACCCAACTTGTGAAGGTGAAAAGTGCATTGGACATGGAAGTGTTAGGCGAGACGAGGGATGATGCGGCGGGCGAGGCGTTCGATAAGGTGGCGAAGCTCATGGGTCTTCCTTATCCAGGAGGACCTGTATTGGATCGATTGGCCCGTGAAGGCGATTCGAAACGTTACCAGTTTTCACGTCCGAGAGTCGCTGGATTGGATATGAGCTTCAGTGGTTTGAAAACCCAAATCTGGCAGTTCTTGCAACAAGGACAGCAACAGGATCCCCATTTTGTGCGTTCGAATAAGAATGACATTGCAGCGAGCGTTCAAGCAGCAATCTTGGGCATTCTCATGGATAAGCTTCAAAGAGCCGTGGATGAAACAGGTATTCAGGAGGTTGCGATTGCCGGGGGAGTATCGGCAAACTCAGGCCTCAGGAAGCTGCTACTCTCCAAAGAAGAGGAAAGCGGATGGAAAGTCCACATCCCGCCGTTTGAGTTTTGTACCGATAATGCGGCAATGATTGCGATGGCAGGCTCCAAGTTGATCGAGACGGGGGAATCCTTTCCGCTGGATATCGAGCCCAAACCTCGATTGCGGTTTTCCTAAAGTTAACCCGCCTTTCTTTTTTCCAGCTCGTTCCATTTGGGTTCCAGTCTCCAAAGTGGTAGTCGAATGAGCGCTGTGACTCCCGATTCAAATGGATGGCTGGGAGGCCTTTCCATCATTTTAAAAGTGCCCGGGTGATGCAAAAGACTGAGTCGCTCATGAACGATCGCTGTTCCTCTTGAACGATGCCGTGTGGAACCACTTTTGTTGCTTGAATTCTGGATGCCTATTCCGTTATCCTGGACGTGAATTTCCAGCCCTTCATCAAGCCATGCAACTTTGATGTGAAGTTCTGGGTTCAATACCGTTTGGCTGCTCAAACCATGCCAAATGGCATTCTCCACCAAGGGTTGCAAAATAAATAGCGGAAATGGTGTGTGATCGGGATGAACATCAGATTCTATCTTCCACCTGACAGCGATTTTTTTCTCCAGCCGAGTGTCCTCCAAACCCAAGTAATGGTCGATGTGTTCCATTTCTTGTCGCAATGACCCAATGACCTGATCATGCGATAGGAATCCCATCAGGAGCAGCTTTCTGAATTTGCTAAAAACCAAGCTGGCTTTTTCGCTTTCATTCCGCATGAGTAAGTGTTGTATTCCTGTCAAAACATTGAACAAGAAATGCGGATTCATCTGAGATTTCAGATTCAATCTTCTTGCGTCTTTCACCTTTCGTTGAAGGGATAGGTTTCGCTGCGTTTGGGAGACGTTTTGGAGGAGCAATTGCTCTTGGATTAACGCGTTTTTAGGTGCGCTGGGAGAGTTATCATATTGCCGGAGTAATCCGGCATAGTTGATTCCGCAGACGATGACGAGAGATGCAAGCACGAGCGAACCAACGGAAGAATTCACAGCGTCAAATGCGCCAATGGGGATGGCCAAAGTGTGCACGACCAAGAAGCACCAATGAATGATTAATACGGCCAAAGAGAATCGGAGAATCGGCAGCCGATAACGGGAAGAAAGTGCCGGGTTTCGCGTTTCAATGGTGCGTGTATTGTGCGTCGCCTTGGCAACAAATAGGATCAAGGCTAAGCCCAAGAGAATTTCGCCGAAAGCGTCTAAATGCAGAGTCATCACAGTTGATGAAAATTCCGAATAATTCACGAAGTGTGGTGCGCGGCTTTGTATTTGTAAGCACTTAATTCACGCCTGTTTACTTCGAAGATGCATCTATGCTGTCAGCTTTCTTGATCGCTGGTCACGAACGCCGTGCGCAGTGCACTTTGCAGTTTTCGGCTGTACTCTTCCTTGAGCCAGTTTTTATAATTCTCTGTAGTTTTTGCAATGCACTTCGAGTAAAGCCGGATGCGGTACGTGATGTCTCCCTCTAATTCTTTGGCAAGGGACATGGCATCCCAAAAATCTTCGCAGACGTATTGAATGATTTCCACATGATGCTCGATGCTCTTTTCAATTGCTTCTTTCGGTCGACCTCCATCTCGTGTGACTTCGACATAGGTTTCGGCCATGTTGAAATCAGGGTCTGGGCCTCCTTGGAGCTTTTTCATCATTTCATCGGAATATTCAAAAACGAATTCATCTTCGATTTCTTCATCCGTGTACAATCCTTCGATGAAGGAATTGGGCGATTTGAAAATTTCTGTCCAATTGATGTGGGCTTCCCAAAGACCGAAACGACGGGCGTTGTTCCCGAGGTCTATAACATTGAATGTTTTTTTCTTCGGAAGTACACGCGACCCCCGCCCAATCATTTGATGGTAGAGGGTGAGGGATTTGGTTGCGCGATTGAGAATAATGGTCTGAACAGATGGTGAGTCAAAGCCCGTCGTCAGGATGGAGACCGAGCTGAGAATCGCATCTTCCTTCTTGTCAAACCACTCCAGAATTTCTTCGCGCTCTTTTTCACTGTGCGTATTGTCGAGGTGCATGCAATCATACCCCTCCTCCTCAAACATCGCTTGCACTTGTTTCGACGTATTGATGCCGTTGTTGAAAATCAATGTTTTCGTCCCTTTGGCCTTTTCCTCGTATGCATAGAGCAGTTTCTCCTGCATCAGATAATTGCCGTAGAGCCGCTCGGAACTACTCACGGTATAGTCGCCGTTGATGCCAATCTTCAAGGATCGCAAATTCACATCGTAACTGTAGGTCGTAGCCTTCGAGAGGAACTGTTGGTCGACGAGGGATGAAATGGATTCACCCACAAGCAATTCATTGTAGTTGTCTTTGAGCGGGAGTTTGATGTTTGAGCTGAGTGGTGTGGCGGTAACCCCCAGAATGATTTGCTCAGAGAAATAACCAAAGAGCTTGCGAAAGCTGTTGTAGTGGGCTTCGTCAATGATTACCAATCCCAGGTTTTCGAATCCAATACGCTCATCATTGAGGCGGTTGTTGAGGGTTTCCACCATGGCAACGAAACACCAGTGATCGTCCTCTTCTTCGAGTTCCTTGACCTTGCTGTTGATGATTTTGTTCGGGATGCCTATATCATTGAGCATGCGGCTGGTTTGGCCACATAATTCAATTCGGTGCGTCAAAATCAATACTCGTTTTCCTGTTTCGAGGATGTAGCGTTTGGCCAATTCTGAAAAGATGACCGTTTTACCACCTCCTGTTGGCAATTGGAACAAGAGGTTGTAACGCTCTGGAAACTTATCCATCCGGCCCATCAAATTTGTGATGGCCGCTTCCTGGTAGCCGTAAAGGTTTTTCCCTCTGTTGGCTTCTAATTTTTCTTTAAGTGATGAATCGGCTAACGGCAAGGGGAAATATTTTCAGCGCTCGCACGCGGTTTTTTGAAAAAAGGAATGGACAAAAATACTTGTTCCTCTGCTATCAAAAAAGCATTTTTACAGCGACGTTTCCCATGTTTTTCACAACCAAGGTTGGAAACGAGTCCGATGCAAGCGAATTTTAACTGCGAAATGGTAGCGGCCTTAAATGAAAGAACAATTTAATCCCATCTGGATCAATGCTTTAGCTTCAGTTGGCGTGGAAATTGACTGGAAGAGACTCGAGGCTTCATTGCGGTGGGAGCGGTTGAATCATCGATGCTTTCCGAGCGAAGGAAGCGAACTCAAGGCGTTCAATGGGCTCGTACCTGCTGAAGTGAAAGTCGTTATTTGTGGTCAAGACCCTTACCACGGATTCGGGCAAGCTGATGGACTCGCATTTTCTGTGAAGCAGGGCGTGGATTGGCCGCCATCACTGCGCAACATCGTGCGGGAGTACGAGTCTGATTTGCAGCGCTCTTGGCCTGTGGATGTCTTATCGAATGGTCAAGGTGCTCTGGCCCATTGGGCAGCCCAAGGGGTGCTTTTGATGAACGACGTCTTGACCGTGCGAGAAGGTGCGCCGGGTTCGCATCACGATTTGGGCTGGCAGGAGTTGACGACCGGGTTGTTCAGGGCACTCTGTGAGCTTGAAAACCCTGTGGTGTTCATCTTGTGGGGGAAAGAGGCCCAAAAGAAGGCGGTATTTGTGCATCGCTCCGATCATTTGGTGTTGGAATCACCGCACCCCAGTCCGTTGTCTGCTTACCGAGGATTTTGGGGGTCTAAACCATTCAGTCGATCCAATGATTGGCTTGTTCTAAGGGGGCAAAGTCCGATTGCGTGGTAAGCACCCTTGGGCTATGCCTTTATCGGGAGGATACGAATCATACGATCATCCCCAGCCGACAGCAACCACTCTTGTTTCGTGCCTCCAACGCTGAGCGCGTTCACCGATCGCTTTGCTCCACCATTTTTGTGGCTCCATTTCGAGACGAAGGATAAGTCACTGACGTTCCACGATTTAACGGTTTTGTCTCGACTCGCTGTGTATACAAGATTCCCATGCACAGCCATTCGGTAAATGGCAGCTTCATGCGCGGGAGTCGCGAGCAACGCTTTGCCTTCTGTTGTCCAAACACGAATGTGCCCGTCACGCCCTCCGGTTAACCAGACGGCTTTTTCCGGCAAGAACACCGCGGCATACAGTCCTCCTACGTGCCCTTCGATTGAGATAGCTTTTGCCAAGTCATGCGGCCCGGACAATGCTGGTGCTATGAGGCCGCTCCCTGATGAGCTACCGACCAAGATTCCCGCTTCGGAAGGGCAAATCACACGGATCTTCGTCGCACCTTTCCAGTGCCATTCCCCGGTCATTGAAAGTCCGTTCCACCGCGTAATGCGGGCGTCTCCGCCGCCACAGAAAAATTGATTGGCTCCGACGGGAGTCAATGAAAATATCCCCTGGTCATGGGCGGCAATTTTCCGTGGTGCGCCCGAAGCATCCAACAGCATCAATTCGCCGGCTTCGGTTCCCGCGATGGGGCCAGCCTCCAACGCCTGAACGGCAAAAAAGGCATGTTCTGACTGAAAGCATGCTCGTCCATTTTGGTCTTCAATTTCGCTCCATGCGGCAACTACGCCATCACCGCCAGCAGTCAGCCATTCATGGCGAAAATTATCCCAGCAGGAATCATAAATGGCTCCATTGTGTCCTGA
>JGI20151J14362_10003724_pt1 | contig 10347 bp, 9 predicted proteins | sample COG_01_FD_14362 | JGI IMG/M metagenome (IMG submission 14362) | reverse complement strand
CCTGACTTCGGATACCACCTTGTTGCAGTCAATCATAGGTTCATCTCTCTCGATTGCACTGAGGAGCTCTATCAGCTCTGCTGGTGCTCTAATCATGTTGTTTATTACTAATTTCAAACTGTCATTGGTTGTTATCTTTGCGATTCCCGCGGTTTTATTACCGATTTTATATTTTGGTCGAAAGGTACGGGACCTGTCTCGTAAAAGTCAGGATTCAGTAGCCAGCGTGGGTAGCTACGCTGGTGAAGTTATTCAGCAGATAAAAACTGTACAGAGCTTTACCCAAGAGCCTCTTGAAAAAAAGGCTTTTGGTGAAGAGGTAGAGCGGGCTTTTCGGGTTGCTAAAAAGCGCATTAGCCAGCGAGCAATTTTAACAGCGGTTGTCATTATGGCTGTATTTACCGCGCTCAGCGCTATGCTTTGGTTTGGTGGGCGAGATGTAATCACTGGACAGATGACAGGGGGTGATTTAGGAGCGTTTATCTTTTATGCCATGTTAATGGCCGTCGGTATGGCTTCCCTATCCGAAGTTTATGGGGAATTGCAGCGCGCCGCTGGTGCTGCTGAGAGGTTGATGGAGCTATTACATGCGCCCAAGGAGATCATCTCAGCAGAGATTATAAAAGCTGAGGTGGAACACTTGCCCGCAGTTTTAGAATTCGACAGAGTAAGTTTCAATTATCCCTCGAGGCCCACTCAGGCGGCTTTAGATGGATTTTATTTAAAGATTCCAGAGGGAAAGATTCTAGCGCTAGTTGGGCCGTCGGGGGCTGGCAAATCGACACTTTTCGCTCTTATACAACGTTTTTATGATCCTCAAGAAGGGACGTTGTTTTTTGGCGGTCATGATATTCGAGATCTTGATCTCATGCGGCTTCGTCAGCAAATAGCAGTAGTAGAGCAGCAACCTACGCTGTTTACTGGTGATGTTATGTACAACATCCGCTATGGAAAAACGTCGGCCACTGATGAGGAAGTTATAGCGGCTGCTGAAGCGGCCCATGCGGATGAGTTTATAAGAACTCTACCTAACGGTTATAAAAGTAACCTGGGGGAGCAGGGCGTTAGACTGTCAGGGGGTCAACGCCAGAGAATTGCCATTGCACGAGCGCTACTTAAAAACCCAAGAATCCTGCTGTTGGATGAAGCGACCAGCGCTCTTGATGCTGAAAGTGAATACAAGGTTCAATTGGCACTGGAAAGGTTGATGAAAGATCGAACTACAGTCATTATTGCCCATCGCTTGGCGACCATTCTTCATGCGGATCAAATAGTTGTTATGGATGATGGGCGAAATATTGCGGCTGGTAGCCATCAAGAATTGTTAGTCAATAATGCACTTTACGCTCGTTTGGCGGCATTGCAGTTTTCTGCAGATGCCACCTAGAACAAACATTTTGATTAGCGTTTAATTCGTTCTGCCTTAATCCAGGGAAACTCACAAACCTTAGCGATTAAATCTACTTTAGATGCTTTGACAGTGATTGTTGTCTGTGGGGATGAGATCTCTGTCGGTATGTTAGCAAACCCAATGTTTTTACCAAGCCGTGGAGAAAAAATACAACGTGACACAAAGCCAACGCTTTTGTCTCCGTGGAACACAGGCCAAGGGTTTTCTGGTGGAAGAGTGATTGGATCGCCCTGAATTTCAATGCCCACAAGCTTACGTGCAGGGCCGGCTTCCTTAATTTTTTTCAGCGCTGCTTTGCCGATAAAGTCAATATCTTGATCAACGTCCACTAAACGATCCAGACCGATAGTATAGGGTGAGTCATCTCTGGTAATGTCAGAAACGTAAGACAAAAGCCCACCTTCAATACTGCGTATGGTGTTGGGCGCGGCAGGGGCAATGTTGAACTCGAGCCCCGCTTGTTTGACCATGTCCCACAAGACGTTCCCTTGTTTGCCGTCGCGAAGATAAAGCTCGTAACTCACTTCTCCGCTCCAACCAGTTCGACCAATTACTAGCGGAATCCCCTTTAGAGAAGTCTCGCGAGCTCGATAAAAACGCAAGTCGTTATGTTCGCCATCGAAGAGTTTGTCAATTAGCATTGGTGCTTTGGGACCGCCAAGTTGCAAAGGTGAAACATCGGGCTCAAATATATTCACATCAAAGCCAGAATTAATAGCCACGCCCTGTATCCAAAGCAAGACATCTCCATCACCAGGAGAAATCCAAAACTGATCGGGCTTGAGGCGCAACAACACCGCATCATTAACAATACAGCCATTTTGGTCAGTCAGAATAATGTAAAGACAATGGCCGATTTCACATTTGGCGAGATTGCGCGGTGTAAGTAATCGAACGAATTCATAGGCATCGGGACCATTGATTTCTATTTGGCGTTCTACAGAAACATCCCACATGGTCACATCATTGACGAGACTCTCATATTCAGATGCTGTGCCCGCGTATGCAGTTGGCATATACATGTGGTTATAGACAGAAAATGCCTTAGCACCATCTCTTCTAGTTGAATCAAAGAATGGTGATTTTCTCACCCTCGCTCCAAAAGAAATAGAAGCGTTTTTATTTTCTTTAATCATTGTATCCCCTCTTTTGAGACCATATTTTTTGCGGAGTTTAATCCTAAAATATGACGCGAGTAAATCAAAATTTGCATCTTTTTATAAGACGTTTTTTTTTGTAAATATTTGTTCTAAAAACGACATTTAGATACTTAATTTCCCCTGATATCAGGGTGTGATTGAATGCTCAAAAAGATAAGAAATAGCCGACTATGAAAATCGATATCGTTGTCGATAATAGTTGTAGAGTTAGATTAATTTACGAGAACGTAAAATAGTGATCGTTTATAAAAATTTTGACGTACGCTTTTAAACTACTTGTACAATAGTTGTCCTTCCTAACATTAACATGGGCTTATCAATGAACCGGATCAAAATTGCAGCACTTTTAATTGTCTTGGCGTCCTGTGTTGCTACAGACGACAAGATCATAGATATTGAAACCCTCAAGGTAGGTATGTCTACCGGAATTGTTCAGGGCTATATAAGCGATTCGGCTGCAGATGTGGTGGCTTGGGATGACATTCCGTTTGCGCAGCCACCCGTGGGTGATCTTCGTTGGCGCGCTACGCGTCCTTTGACCGCGGCAAACCAGATAATTCGCAGTAAGGATGATACCGCCTGCGTCCAGAAAGCCAGTGATTACGGAGGTGTCTCGGGAGAGGGAATTTTAGGGTCGGAGGATTGCCTCTACCTCGATGTTAAAGCTCCAGCGGATTTTAAAGACAAAAGCTATCCAGTGATGTTTTGGATTCATGGAGGCGGGAATACCACAGGGCTGAAGGATTTTTATGATTACAGTCGCTTAGTTGCCTTGAAAGACGTTGTCGTTGTAAGCACTAATTATCGCCTTGGTGGGCTAGGGTGGTTTTCACATCCTGCCATTCAGAATCATCAAGAGGGCGAAGACAAATCCACAAATTTTGGAACTTTGGACATTATCGAGTCACTCAAATGGGTCCAAACTAATATATCTAAATTTGGAGGTAACCCGGATAATGTAACCATTTTTGGTGAGTCTGCAGGTGGCCACAATGTCTACGCATTGCTCGCTTCACCAATGTCTGATGGGCTCTTTCATAAAGCCATCTCGCAGTCCGGTTACACCACCAGCCATAGCTTAGAGGATGCCCACAACCGAGATGGAGGTAATCCATTGGTGGAGAGAGGCTCATGGCAGATAGTTGAGTCGATCAATGACTTTAACGTCGAGCAACATGACAGTGAAATTCTAGCGAATCAACTTAGAGGCATGGATGCTCGAGAATTTATAGGTTTGTACTACCACAAAGAGAGCATTGACAGCATCCCATTGACTACCAGAGATGGAATTGTAATCCCTGAGATAGGATTACTGGCAGCGCTAGGGAACCGTAAATTTGCTAAAAACGTTCCTGTAATGGCGGGCGCTACCAAAGATGAGGTGTCCCTCTGGCATGGCTTGCACAGGTATTTTATGGAAACTGATTACCGTTTTACCAAACTTTTACCTCCAGTTATTACTATAAAAAGTCCTGAGTTGTTCGATGTCTGGGTGCGCACACGTTCTCACGCCTGGAAACTGCGTGGTGTAGATATTCCGCTGTCAGCCATGGAGTCTGCAGGTTATGAAGAGCTCTTCGCCTACCGTTTTGACTGGGATCACCAAAAAAGTTCGATGTTTGCAGACTTCCCCAGTATATTGGGTGCTGCTCATGGCACTGATATTGCGTTTGTTACAGGCCAGTACACCTACGGCCCGATATCTTCTTACATCTATCCGGATGGACCTGCGCGAGATGAGATGGAGCAGACTGTCATGAGCGCGTGGAGCAGCTTTTCTTCTAGTGCAACTCCCGATACAGGGTCACTGGTTCAATGGAATGCGTTCGGGAGCGCTGTACCTGCATTTATCCATCTTGATAAGAATGATTTGTTACGAATGGATATCGAAACAGAGTCAATGGATTCGCTTTTAGGTGCAATTTCCGACGATCCCGTGGCAACTGATCTTGAGAAGTGCTTAATTGTGTGGGAATCCCTGATTAATGTTGGCGATCCTGATTTAGGGGCCTTCCGCAATTGGAATAATGGATTTTGCGATAAATTCGATGTGCGTCAGGAGCAAAAAGACATTCAGGAACGGTTGATTGGCGAATTTGGCAGTATCGGCGTTGGTTGAAAAAGCGAACCCTTCTCGCATCCATCAACTGGCTACAAATTATGGGATTACCGACAGATCTGTTTGATGGGTTGGGATAAAAACTCAAACGTTTCAGTGTACGTGTTAGAGTTTTTCATAATCCCAGCACTAGAAGCCGCGCCTTAATGTACGTAATTCAATATCGATCATGAGCCAACTATGGCTAGAGAGAGCGTCAAGGTCTGGATCAATATCTACATCTGACTTTTCAAACCTCATTACGAAGAATTGATCAGTATCAACAAATTGCTTATTCGTATTGGCTCCAGCCAATTTTATACTCTACAGTTTAATTACTAGCAACCAATATGTAATTACCTTCCAACTGGAGGTACACATGGTAAAAGTAAATGCGCGAGAATCCAGAGATAAATCGCCGAAGCCATCAAATCAAATATTTTCGGTGAGAATTGAACAATACAAACGGATAGCCAATTCGCCCGGTTTCGTTATGGCGACAGATGGGGACTTATATCGTATTGATAAATTTCAGGTTAGAAATGCCAAAAAACTCGATTATTGGGCTTGAATGTTGTGTTACTTTTGTCAATGTTGTGCTGTTGCAACACTAGGAGAAAAGTAAACTTCTAACTTTGGTATTTATTACTACTTCTCTGTTTGGATACTTATTAAGGGTGTCAGACAATTCATCATTTCTGTTGCAGATCGAATATGACCTAATTATAGTTTTTTTTACGAATCGAAAGTCTATTGCTCATCCTAGTGATGTTATTCCTCTCTCAAGTTAAATTTTATTAAGCATAGCTACGTGCAAAAAATACAAAATAGATTTTTAACTCACGTTGGAAATGTATGTTTAGGCTTATTACTAGGGTTCATGTTTTTAATTGCAGTAACCTCTTTCAATTTTGTAATCTTGGTTGCGATCCTGCCATTTTTTATAATTGTACTCTTGGTAATGAGAAATTTGCGTCTCTACACAACACAGTCTTAATAGCGTTTTGGAGCATTATTAATCAACTTTAACTACAGATATTCCGTTCGCAGATTCGCCCGCTAAACCGTAGTCATATTATGCAAATAATTCTCGTTTTTCTCTAATCTCTTAAAAACACTTCTGCTAAAGGTTAAACGAAGCTAAACTTTGCCTATGAAAAAAGAAATATTTGAACTATCCAGTGAGCTCGGCAGAGCACTGCTAGAAAAAAAAGCATCTGTCACCACGGCTGAATCTTGCACTGGGGGTGGAGTTGCCAATGCGATCACAGCTGTCAGTGGGAGCTCCCAGTGGATTCATAGTGCCTACGTTACCTACGCAAACCATGCAAAGCACTATCTGCTCGGAGTTCCCGAGGCTCTTTTATTGGATCAGGGAGCTGTTTCAGAGGCGGTTGTTACGGAAATGGTAAAAGGCGCAGCCCAAGCGGCCAAGGCGGATTTCGCTGTTGCAATTAGTGGCGTAGCCGGCCCTTCTGGTGGCAGTACAGCTAAGCCAGTAGGGACAGTCTGGTTTGCCATTCTTGGTCCCCAGGGCATTCGTAGTCTGAAACACCAATTTGCCGGTGATAGAGAGGCCGTGAGAGAACAGTCTGTACAAATATCTCTTCAAGAACTCTTGCATCAAGTGTCTGAATGTACTACTGTACACTCATACAGTAATTAACTGGGTTTCGAGAATACAATCACTTAGCAGCTATCGATACAGAGGTATAGAATATGGACGCCAACAAAACAAAAGCACTTGAAGCAGCACTCGGTCAAATTGAGAGGCAATTTGGTAAAGGCACTGTAATGCGTATGGGAGATAATACACGCCAAGCAATACCTGCCATATCCACGGGATCTTTAGGGTTGGATATAGCTCTAGGAATTGGCGGGCTGCCAAAGGGTCGTGTTGTTGAGATTTATGGGCCAGAATCTTCAGGTAAAACTACCCTCACTCTGCAAGTTATTGCCGAAGCTCAAAAAGCAGGTGGAACCTGTGCATTTATCGATGCAGAACATGCTCTTGATCCGGTTTACGCAGAGAAGCTTGGAGTTGTGATTGATGATCTTATTGTATCCCAGCCAGATACGGGTGAGCAGGCGCTAGAGGTCACTGATATGCTCGTTCGATCAGGTGCCTGTGATGTGCTTGTTGTTGACTCAGTTGCGGCATTGACTCCTCGAGCAGAGATAGAAGGGGAAATGGGTGATCACCATGTGGGGTTACAAGCAAGACTGATGTCTCAAGCGCTGCGTAAACTAACCGGAAATATAAAGACAGCTAATTGCTTGGTCATCTTTATTAACCAAATTCGTATGAAAATCGGTGTGATGTTTGGTAATCCAGAAACGACGACCGGTGGTAATGCCTTAAAATTCTATTCATCTGTTCGCTTAGATATTAGACGTATTGGAGCTGTTAAGGATGGAGATGAGATTATTGGTAACGAGACTAGAGTTAAGGTTGTAAAAAACAAGGTTGCACCGCCCTTTAAACAAACTGAATTCCAAATTTTATATGGTCGTGGTATCAATCGTAACGGTGAATTAGTCGACCTCGGTGTGAAACATGGGCTGGTTGACAAGTCTGGCGCTTGGTATGCATACAAAGGTAATAAAATCGGGCAAGGTAAGGCCAACGTTGGCCTCTATCTGACCGAAAACCCTGAAATAGCCGCTGAAATAGAGAGTCAAATTAGGGCGAAAGAACTTGGAGATGTCTCTCCTGAGGCGCCAGCCCAGCCAGAGCAAGATTTTAGCGAAGAGTAAAAGATAGGTCATAAGNAAAAGCGCCAATGGGGCNCTTTTTCTTTTAGATTAACGGGTAACCACAATGAAANATTTAGGTGTAATTACTCCAGCAAAACTAAGAAATGCCGCTATGGATCTGCTCACAGGTCGTGAATTTTCAAGAGCGGAGTTGCACTCAAAATTAAGTAAACGATTTGAAAATCACTCCGCAATAGACGATGTTCTAGACCAGCTATGCGATGATGGCCTACAGAGTGATAGTCGATTTACTCACGCTTTTGTTCGATCTCGTGTAAGTAGGGGGCAAGGCATAGCCCGTATTCGAATGGACATTAGAGAGAAAGGCATAGATCAAGAGTTGCTTGCCAAAATTCTAAACGAACAAGAGATTGACTGGTTTGACTTGGCAAGAGATGTGGCCCAACGTAAGTTCGGTAACGAGGAGGCGAAAGATCAAAAAGCCAAGGCCAAGCGCATGCGGTTTTTGCAGTATAGAGGATTCAATTTTGATCAAATAAAGTATGCCTTAGCCGCAGAGGTAATTGACTAACGAGCCTTTATTGAAGCTAATTAAATGCAGATGTTTCCAGATGGCTATTAAATATCTCAACTAACCTTTGTTCTACCCAGCTTCGTCCCTTCAGGTCTTTAATGAAACCACAATGGCCGCCATGATCTTGTCTCTCGACGATTAGATGATCCAAAGCGTTTATCTTGTCTACATCCTCAGCCGGTAATATTGGGTCGTCATTAGCTACTATTAGGTGAGCTGGGATTACAAGAGTTTTTAATCTGTCACCAGTTAGGGCATAAGATGAAAAATAATCTTTTGGATCTTCAAACGGGGTGAACTTTGGGACAAAGGTTTGATTAACGTCCTTCAAGGTTTTAACCTGATTCATTTCCGCGCTAAAGTCGAGCTCTGGAAAATGTTTTAGTTTTTTCTTTAGAGAGCGAGTCCATCTGCGGAAAAAATATTTCTCATAGATAAATAAGCCATTATTCATGGCAGTCATTGCATTGTTAGGATCGATTGGGGGACAAATCGCGACTGCTGCAAGTATACCGAGCTCCTTGGCGCGATCAGCAACGATTCTAAGGGTAAAGTTTCCTCCGAGGGAAAACCCTGCTAAAAAGATGTTCGAGTAAGAATGATCACCTGTAAAGCTCCTAATGGCATCGCCGACTTCTGCCAAAAGGGTTGAGTTAAATAATTCTCGGTTTAGGTGATGGCTGTCACCATGATCTCGTAAATTTAGGCGTAATACGTCAAACCCGCTGCGTAAAAGGTAGGATGCTGTTGTCACTTGATAGGCGGATTGACTCGAGCCTTCCCATCCATGGATTAAAATCACCAGTGGTTTAGTGCTAGTCGCGGGATGGGTCACGTTCGATTTATCAAGCTCAGCGGTGAGTCTAACTCCTGCCTCTGTGGAGATGATTAGTTGCTCAGAGTCCAAAGTTTTGGTGATTCTTTTGGCTCTAAATTTTCGTGGTCCAACACTGTTCATAATGCTTTGTATATGAGCATTTTTTAAGAACGTAGGGGGTGAAAATTGGCTATAAATCATGGTTTTCCGTACATCAGGTCAATTAGGTTGTTGTATTTTGAGCGCTTCATGATAACTATGGCGTGTTATTAACGCTATGCTTAATATTTAGAATAGTGCTTGTTTTGTTTAATTGGTCGTCTCTAAATCCTCGGCACACTTATAAATGTGACACACACCACTGTTGGGTGGACTTCCAAAGTTGCTACTTCCCTTAATCGATAGGCGTTATTATAGTAGATGATAGGCTAGTCTATAAACGGAGTCAGGTATGAAAATTAGCGGAGTTTTAATCACCTTTGTTTTTTCGGTTGTTTTTAGTAGTAGTGCAATAGCTGAGCTGCAAGGTTCAGAGGAAAGTAATGTTGGCGTGGAGTCTAGTGTTCTCGAATCGGCGCAAGACCTCGATCCTAAAGATTGGGGAATTCGTAATGGATGTATCTCGCGTTCCCGCATTCGACATATGCATTTTGTTGACGATGAGACAGCTATTATCGATATTATGGGTAGAAAGAAAGTCCTTTTGACCATGCGTCGAGAATGCCGCGGTATTAAAAGAGAAGGCTTTATTACACGAGTTCGCGGTAATTCGTTGTGCGCTAGGTTTGATCGATTCGAAGTGCTTGATACCGGCACATCCTGTGCTATTAAATCCTTAGAGCCATATATAGAGCCCGAAGTAGTCGAGGATATTGAGGAGCCCAAAGATTCAAAAGATCAAAATGAAAATGTTGTTTAGAGGCTGAGGCATTGAAAATATATAGATCTTTCCTTTTTGCTTTGTTTTTTTTATCCCTCAATGTTGATGTTGCTGCTAATGATTTGGCGTCTAATGGGCTGATAGTTCCGAGTAATTTAGTTCAAGGCTGTTTGGTTGTTGCCACTGTTGCACCGGGCTATAGCGTGAATTATAAAGGCAAGCCCCTAAAGATTAATGACAACGGGACGTTTATCTTTGGTCTAGGAAGGGACGCTGGTGAGATAATGCGGCTTTTGGTTGTCGATGACAAAGGCCATCAAAAAGACTACACATTCCCCGTTGCAAAACGAAAATATAATATTCAGTCTGTTGAGGGAGTTCCGCAGCGCACGGTTACGCCGAACCCAGAGGATATCGCACGCATTAGGCAGGATTCTTTGCTCGTTAGAAATGCGCGGCAGGGAGTTTCTGATAGGCAGGACTTTTTGGCTGGATTTATAAAACCGCTAGAGGGTCCCGTGACTGGGGTTTATGGCAGCCAGAGAGTGTACAACGGCGCTCCCAAGAATCCTCACTATGGCGTGGATTATGCGGCGCCCACCGGGACGATCGTGCGTGCCCCTGCCGCTGGAGTCGTTCAGTTAGCACATTCTGATTTATTTTACTCTGGAGGCACCCTTATCATGGAT
>JGI20151J14362_10003723_pt1 | contig 10348 bp, 10 predicted proteins | sample COG_01_FD_14362 | JGI IMG/M metagenome (IMG submission 14362) | reverse complement strand
AAAAAGGATGTTAAGATAATTTCAGTCGAACAAGCTGATGAATCTCTAAAAATTGAAAAATTTAATCCAATAAAGGGAACTAAGTATGCTTTTATATTTGGAAACGAAGTAGATGGTGTTTCAGATGATATAATAAATGTTTCAGATGAAGTTGTTGAAATACCTCAGGTTGGAACAAAACATTCTTTAAATGTTTCAGTAGCTGCAGGAATTGTACTTTGGGATTTTTTCTATAAAACTGAATTATAACTAATCAATTTTTTTTGGTTGATCGTTGTCATCACACTCAAGCTCTAACTGCTTAATCGATTTATTTAAAATAGGATGAATTAAATCAGGTGCAAGATCTAGCATTGGAGTTAATACAAATTTTCTTAGATGTAACCTTGGATGAGGAATAATTAGATTTTTACTATTTACAATAATATCCTCAACAAACAAGATATCTATATCTATACACCTATCGCTATATTTATTTCCTGATTTTAATCTTCCCATATCTTTTTCAATTTTTAAAATTTTATTGAAAATTGATTCTACTGAAAGACTAGATTCAATCAATAAACAGACGTTGAAAAAATTGTTTGACTTGAAACCCCATGACTGTGTTTCATAAATGCTTGACTTTTGCTCAACCTTTCCGATGGAAATATCAATCTTATCTATAGCTTCATTAATTAGTTGAGAACGATTACCTTTGTTTGATCCAATTGAAAAATATACTTTACTCATAAGTTTTATAAATGAACGCCAAAAAAATATCTTTAGCTAACAATATTTATTTAATCCTAGCTGGTTTATTTATTACATCACTTGTAGCATCAAATTTAATATTTACTAAAATATTTTACTGGTATCCATTTGACATAAATTTAATGGGAGCTAAACTTTTTGAATTATCAGTAGGAATATTGCCCTACCCTTTAACTTTTTTAATTACTGATTTAATATCTGAAATATACGGTCGAAAAAAAGCTGATCAAGTAGTTATTGCTGGAATATTTGCTTCAATTTTTTCAATTGGATTAATATTTATTTCTAGTCAAGTTCCTGCTATAGAAGGATCTCCAATTGATGATGCGACTTTTAATAGTGTATTCCTAAATGCTCCTTTAGCAGTACTAGCTTCGATGTTGACTTACTTGTTTGCTCAGTTTATTGACATTAGAATTTATCATTTTTGGAAAAAATTGACAAAAGGGAAGCACCTATGGTTGAGAAATAATTTTTCAACTTTTACCTCTCAGCTTGTAGATACTTTCACAATCGTATCACTTCTTATTGTATTTGGAATACTTCCTCAAGATAAATTTTTAGTGTTAATTTTATCAGGCTTTTTATTTAAAGTAATAGTTGCGATTTTAGATACACCTTTGTTGTATCTGTTTGTTTGGATGTTCAGAAAGAAATTCAATCTAAAGGTAGGTGAAGAACTAAAACTAAATTAAGTTGGAAAAGAAAAGAATTAATAAGTACTTAAGTGAAGTTGGATTTTGCTCAAGGAGAAAAGCAGATGATTTTATATCAGCTGGAAGAGTATACATAAACGGTGTAAAATCAGTTCTTGGATCCAAGGTTAATATTGATGATGAAATTTCTGTAGATGGTGAAATAATTCAATATAAAGATAAAAAGAAAGTCTATATAGCATTTAATAAACCTGTTGGAATTGAGTGTACTGGAAGTGAAAAAGTAAAAGATAATATTATTGATTTTATAAATCACAAGGAAAGACTTTTTACAATTGGGAGAATAGATAAACAAAGTGAAGGTCTTATTTTACTAACTAATAATGGTGATATCGTCAACAATGTTCTTCGTGCTGAACACAAAAAAGAAAAGGAATATATTGTAACGGTAAATAAAAAAATTTCAATAGAGTTTGTTGAAAAAATGAGAAGAGGAGTTAGGATTATGGGTAGATTGACGAGAAAATGTTATGTAAAAAAAATTCATGAAAATAGTTTCAAAATTGTCTTAACCCAAGGATTGAATAGACAAATTAGAAGAATGTGTGAAGTACTTGGTTACAGGGTGACAAAATTAAAAAGGATAAGAATAATGGATATTCATTTAGATACTAAAATTGGCGAGTATAGGGATTTAAATGATGATGAGGTGAAACGGCTATTTAATCAGAAATAGTTATATCCACAACATAACCCTCATTTGATCTTACATTGAATACACTAGAGTCATCAAAAATTAAATATTGTCCTTTTATTCCGATTAATTTTCCTTCAATAATATCTGATTTTTTTAGACTATTAGATTTTACACTATCTATCAATTTATCTATTTGATAATTAAACTTCATAACTTCACTGTCAAGTTTAAAATACTTTTCGAACTCAAAACCCAATGAATCCAAAGCGATTTTTTTTTCATCTTTAATATCTGCCTCATCAATTTTACTGGTCAACATTTTTCGCCAATTTGTTTTATCAGAAAATTTATTTTTCAATTTTACCTCAGCAATTCCTGCTAAATATCTATTGGGGACTTCAATTAATTCAACTGCTTCAATTGCTCCTTGATCAATCCACCTAGTAGCCATATTATTTGACCTTGTTACACCAACTTTTATTCCGCTAGTTTTAGATAGATATACAATATGATTTTGTAGTTGAATTTTCTTTTCATAAGAAATATCTCGATCTTCAATACCTAAATGAGCTTTACTTAATTCAGGTTTCATTACCCAGTCTCCAGACATTGGTGATTCAAAAAAGCATTTTTTACAAAATCCATTAGCAAAAATTTCACTGTTTTCAGAGCATGATAAACAGCAATAACCAGTTTTATGAATTTTTAAGTTTTTTCCAATTATCTGATTAAGAAATAATAGATCATTCTCAAAGTCTAGAATATATCTAATAGGGTTATCATGTATAGATATCATTTTTTTTAATACTCCTGAGAACATAATTTAATGTTTACTATTTTTATGGTAAATATATACATTACATGCCAATTCCTATTTTTAATTCTGTTGCATCCTTCTTTCTAAAAAGAAGAATAACTCAGATAGAACTTTTTAAAGATTATCCTATTGAAGTTCAGCAGGAAGTTCTTAGAAAGCTTGTAGTATATTCGATAGATACTGAAATTGGAAAAAAATTTGAGTTCAAAACAATTAGACATTATAATGATTTTAAAGAAAGGGTTCCAATAGTTGCGTATGAAGATATTTATGAAGACATAGAAAGAAATCGAAAAGGAGAACAAAATATTTTTTGGCGAACACCAATAAAGTGGTTTGCAAAATCTAGTGGAACAACTAATGCTAAAAGTAAATTTATTCCTATAAGCTTTGAGTCCCTTGATGACTGTCATTATAAAGCAGGAAAAGACATGTTGTCTCTATATTTTAACAATAATATAAATTCTCAATTACTGATTGGTAAATGTTTAAGATTAGGAGGATCAAAAGATATTTATGAAAACAATAATAGCTACTATGGTGATTTGTCTGCAATCATGATTGATAATTTACCTTTTTGGGCAGAATTAAGTAGTACTCCTAGTTCTAAAGTTTCATTAATATCCGAATGGGAAAAAAAAGTTCGAGCAATTATTAACGAGTCAATTAATCAAAATGTTACAAGTTTTGCTGGAGTTCCATCTTGGATGTTATCATTATTACAACAAGTAATTCAACAAACTGGAAAAGATAATATTCTTGAAATTTGGGAAAATTCTGAGGTTTACTTTCATGGAGGAGTAAGTTTTGACCCCTACAGAAACTTATATAAAAATTTGTTTCCCTCAAAAGATTTCAAATACTTTGAGATATTCAATGCATCAGAAGGTTTTTTTGCAATTCAAGATCAAAATAATTCATCAGAGTTATTATTAATGCTCGACTATGGAATATTCTATGAGTTTATTCCAACTAGTAAATCAGAACAAGACATAATTTCTTTAGCAGATGTTAAGCTTAATGTAAATTATGCAATGGTTATTACAACTAACTCTGGGCTTTGGAGATATAAAATAGGAGATACGATAAAGTTTACTTGCTTGAATCCATTTAGAATTAAAGTAACTGGTAGAACTAAGCATTTTATTAATGTATTTGGAGAAGAACTTGTTGTTGAAAATGCTGAAAAAGCCTTATCAAAGACTTGTGAACTTACTAAGTGTGATATTACTAATTATACAGTTGGACCTATATTTATGGGCAGTAAAACTAAAGGATCACACGAATGGTTAATTGAATTTGAAAAAAAACCAGATGATATAAATAAGTTTATGGAAATATTAGATTTAAATCTGCAGAGATTAAATTCTGATTATGAAGCAAAAAGATATAAAAATTCAACCCTTGAGATTCCTAAATTACAAGTGGCAAGAAAAAATCTCTTTTATGACTGGCTTGCCTCAAAAAACAAGCTTGGAGGACAAAATAAAATTCCTAGACTTTCAAATTCCAGAGAATATTTAGATGAATTAATTAAACTGAACTAAGAAACTGCTTTAAGATGAGAAATATCCACATTTTGAATTTTCTGATCTGCATAAACTTTTGTAATCTTTAATTCCTTAACTCCTGAATCTGGTAAGTTAAACATTGCGTCATTTAATATAGCTTCACACAGAGTTCTTAAACCTCTTGCTCCTATTTTAAATTCAAAAGCTTTTTCAACAATGTAATCGATAGCACCTGAAGTTATCGAAAAATCAATATCATCCATCTCAAAGAGTTTTTTATATTGTTTTACTAAAGCATTCTTAGGAAGTGTCATTATATCTTTAAGAGCATCTTTNGTTAATGGGTTTAAATGACACATTACTGGAAGTCTACCAATTATTTCAGGAATTAANCCGTAAGATCTAACATCATGAGGATTAATAAACTTTAATATATTTTCTTCATTATCATCAACAACTTTTTCATCAGCTGATTTAAAACCTATAGATTGAAGATTAAGCCTTGTTTTAATAATTTTATCAATACCATCAAATGCACCTCCAGCTATAAATAAAATATTAGAAGTGTTTATTTCAATGAATTTTTGATCAGGATGTTTTCTACCTCCCTTTGGAGGAACATTTACAGATGTTCCTTCAAGCAATTTTAAAAGAGCTTGTTGAACACCTTCTCCCGAAACATCCCTAGTGATAGATGGATTATCGCTTTTTCTTGCAATTTTATCTATCTCATCAATAAAGACTATTCCATTTTCAGCCTTATCAACATCAAAGTCTGCAGCTTGAAGAAGTTTACTCAAAATACTTTCAACATCCTCCCCTACATATCCAGCCTCAGTTAAAACTGTAGCATCAACAATAGCAATAGGAACATTTAAAAACTTTGAAATTGTTTGAGCTAATAAAGTTTTACCGGTTCCTGTAGGACCTACTAACAGTAAATTACTTTTTTGAATCTCAATATCATCAGATAATTGATTTTGATTTATTCTCTTATAGTGATTGTAAACAGCAACAGCTAAAGTTTTTTTAGCTTGTTCTTGACCAATTATATGTAAATCTAAAAAACTTTTAATTTCTTTTGGTGGTTTAAGTTCGACAGAAAAATCAGTAGACTCCTTACTAGTTTCATCGTCTTTAAGAATCATATCTGCTTGTGAAATACAGATATCACATATGTGAGCGTCTAAACCTGCAATTAGAATTTTTGTTTGAGATTTTGTTCTTCCACAAAAGGAACATAAAATATCTTCTTCACTCATATTTATTTATTTAAAACCTCATCAATCATACCATATTTGAGTGCTTCATCAGATTTCATCCAATAATCTCTATCACTATCAGCATTAACTTTTTTATATGTTTGACCTGAATGTTTAGATATGATTTTATAAAGTTCATCTTTCAGTTTCACAATCTCTCTAGCTGTAATTTCAATATCTGTAGCTTGTCCAGAAGCTCCACCTAATGGTTGGTGAATCATAACCCTAGAGTGTTTAAGGGCAGATCTTTTACCTTTTTTTCCAGCGCATAATAAAACTGCAGCCATAGAAGCAGCACAACCTGTACAAATGGTAGCTACATCTGGTTTTATATATTGCATAGTATCATATATACCAAGACCAGCATAAACTCCTCCTCCTGGAGAATTTATATACATCTGAATATCTCTAGATGAATCAGTACTTTGAAGAAATAATAGCTGTGCCTGGATAACATTTGCAACACTATCATTTATTGCAGTTCCAAGAAACATGATACGATCCATCATTAATCTTGAAAATACATCCATTTGAGCAACATTTAATTGTCTCTCTTCAATGATATAAGGAGTCATACTGCTTACAATCTTATCATAATAAGTTGAGCTTACACCATGATGTTTTGTAGCATAATTCTTAAATTCTTTTGAGTAATCCATCTGTTAAATTTTAAGTCAAAATTAATCAAATAGAGGTCTAAATAAAAATAAATGATGATTATTTGAATCAAGTTTAACTTAAACATTATATAGTATGATATATTTTGTTAAATTTGCATTCTTAAATTAGTAACATGGGTCGAGTACCCAAAATATTAAAATTATGGCAGTAAAAATTAGACTTCAAAGACACGGAAAAAAAGGAAAACCTTTTTATTGGATTGTAGCAGCCGATGCTAGATCTAAAAGAGATGGTAAATATCTTGAAAAAATAGGTACTTATGATCCAAATCAAAAGCCAGCTTCAATAGACCTGGATTTTGATTCTGCATTAAGCTGGTTAGCAAAAGGTGCACAACCTACAAGTACAGCTAAAGCTATTTTATCATACACAGGTGTATTATTAAAAAGACACTTAGATGGTGGAGTTAAAAAAGGTGCTTTTACAGAAGCGGAAGCAATCAAAAGGTTTGATAAATGGATGAAAGAAAAAAGTGCGAAAGTTGAGAAAAAAATTGAAGATGTAAAAACTGCATTAGAATCAAATAAAAAAGAAGCAAGAGATAGAGAGGAAGAATACAGAAAGAAAAAGTTAGAGGACGCTAAATCTGCTGCTGAAGCAAAAGCTGCTGAAGAGGCTCCTGCTGAAGAGGCTCCTGCTGAAGAGGCTCCTGCTGAAGAGGCTCCTGCTGACGAAGCTCCTGCTGAAGAGGCTCCTGCTGACGAAGCTCCTGCTGAAGAGGCTCCTGCTGATGAAGCTCCTGCTGAAGAGGATAAATAATCTATAGCATATATGAATACTGATCATGTTAAAATTGGAACTGTAGTTTCAAAACATGGTTATAAAGGTTTTATCAAGATAAATGTATCCTCATTTAATTTTGATCAAATTCCTGATATAAAATATCTATTTATTGATATAAATAATTGTTTTATACCCTTTATGATTGAAGAAATTAAATCATTTTCTAATAATTTATTGATTTTAAAACTTGTTGAAATTAATTCTGAGGAAGATGCTGATGATATAATCTTTAAAAATATTTTTATTGAATCTAAAAACTATAAACCTATTGATAATAAAAGCTTTTTTAATGATGAACTCATTGGGTTTAGCGTATACAAAGGATCTGAAAAAATTGGTGTAATCGAAGGAATTAATAGTGAGTTACCACAACCAGTTTTTGAAGTTATAGTTAACTCTAAGAAGATAATGATACCAATTCACGAGGATTTAATTGAAAAAATCAATAGGAAGAAAAATATTATTCACATTGATATACCTGATGGATTAATTGAAATTATTTAATTGAATATTTAATTCATATTTTTGTAATCAAAGTTCCAAATAATGAATGACAATTTTACTTCACCTGATTTTTATCAAATTGATGACCTACTTTCTGAAGAACATAAGTTAATTAGAGAATCTACAAGACAATGGGTTTCTAAATCTGTATGTCCTATAATTGAAGACTATGCTCAAAAAGCAGAGTTTCCTAAACATCTAATTAAAGAACTTGGTGAAATTGGTGCGTTTGGACCGTATATTCCTCAAAAATATGGTGGTGCCGGTCTTGATCAGATAAGCTATGGAATAATGATGCAAGAAATTGAAAGAGGAGATAGTGGGATTAGATCAACTGCTTCTGTTCAATCTTCATTAGTTATGTATCCAATTTGGAAGTTTGGGAGTGAAGAACAAAAAGAAAAATTTCTTCCAAAACTTGCAACTGGTGAAATCATGGGTTGTTTTGGTCTAACCGAACCTGATCATGGATCAAATCCAAGTGGAATGATTACAAACTTTAAAAGTGATGGGGAAGACATAATTTTAAATGGATCTAAAATGTGGATTTCTAATTCTCCTTTTGCTGACATAGCTGTTGTTTGGGCAAAAGATGAAAATAAGAGAATACATGGAGTAATTGTTGAAAGAGGTATGGAAGGATTCTCAACTCCTGAAACACATAACAAATGGTCTTTACGAGCATCTGCTACTGGAGAATTAATCTTCGATAATGTAAGGGTTCCTAAAAAAAATATTCTGCCTGGTAAATCAGGACTTGGTGCACCTCTTATGTGTTTAGATTCTGCTAGATTTGGTATTTCATGGGGAGCAATTGGAGTCGCAATGGATTGTTATAACACTGCTTTGAAATATTCACTAGAAAGAGTTCAGTTTGGTAAACCAATAGCTGCAAAACAACTTCAACAGAAAAAATTAGCAGAGATGTTAACTGAAATTACAAAGGCTCAATTATTATCATGGAAATTAGGTAAACTTAAAAATGAGGACAAGGCAACTTCAGCTCAAATTTCACTTGCTAAAAGAAACAATGTTGATATGGCAATGAATATTGCAAGAGAATCTAGACAAGTTCTAGGTGGGATGGGAATTACTGGAGAATTCAGCATAATGAGACACATGATGAATCTAGAATCAGTGATAACATATGAAGGTACTCATGATATTCATTTATTAATTCTTGGCCATGATATTACTGGTCATAACGCCTTTTAATTAAAAGTCAAAAACAAATCCAATACTAGGAATTAGTGAACTTTGATTTTCACTTAAAATTTCAATTAAGTTCCTTGGATTAATAATGTTTTGATTTTCATCTCTTTCAAGTCCATAGTCTGGCGGTACAGGAATTTCACTCATTAAAAGATTTTCTATATCAATATAAAAATTCATAGATGTTGACTTAAAGTTCCATCTTTTATCAATTCTTAAATCTAGCTTTGTAAACTGATCTAAGAAATAATTTCCAAGTTCACTGTAGTTCAGGATTATTTCTGGATATGACTGATTGCTTAGGTTTAGATCAACAGGTGCATAAGGAGTTTTTCCTGTAAATCTAATTTTAGAACTTACTTCCCAATTCTTTTTTAACTTATAACCTCCTGTAAAAGAAAAGAGGTGTCTATTATCCCAAACTGATGGTAAATATATATTATCAAACCCTGAAAACTTACTGTAAAAGAAGGTATATGATAAAATACCATAGAAATTATTTTTAAGTTTTTGCTGATAAAGAAACTCTAATCCATATGATTTCCCCTTTCCTTCTGTTAATATTCTTTCATTTCCAAGAACTTCAAAACCTGCACCCTTATTCGCTATAGAGACTCCATCAACAAAAGAGATTGGATAATTATTATATTTTTTATAAAAAGCTTCAAAGGTAAACCTAGAAGACTCAGTCCAATTAAATTCTAAACCTCCAACAACATGATCACTTCTTGTATACTTAGAATTTTTATTTAAAAACATATCATTCCTGTCTTTAAAACCTAGTGAAGTATAAGTTGGAATCTTAAAATATCTGCCCGCAGCAAAATTTAGTTTCCATTTATTGTCATCTGATATTTTTACAGAAAGAGCTATTCTTGGTGATATATTTTCAAAAATATTATTCCTCTCGGTAAAATTATCCTGGTCTAATCTCACTCCAAAAGACACCCCTAGTCTATCATTAATAAATGTTTTAGATGACTTAAAAAAAACTCCATATTTTATAAAATCTATTTTAGTATTGTAGTTGATATTATAAAAATCATATTGAGTATTATTTAAGTAATTGGATAATTGAAAATTTCCTCCAAATGAGTATTTATAATTATTAGTATTATGGTTACTAATAAATCTTAATTTAGTCTCATCCTCATTAGAAATATTTGAAAATGAAGGATTTGATTTTAATAAATTATTTTGAAATCTTTCAAATTTATTATCTAATCTATTGTTACTAATAGATAGGTTAAAAAATCCATTTTGATTTTTATAAAGTCTTTTCCATGAAACACCAAAAGTTCTAGATCTTTGATTTATTATAGGTATTTGTTCTATTTGAGATTCATTTTCAAAATCAAATTCATCAGATTCGTTTACGGTTAATTTATCAACTGAACCTATACCAATGAAATTCAAATAATTAAAATCATCAATTTTATGATTTATTTTCATTTGATAATCCCAGTAATCAG
>JGI20151J14362_10003719_pt1 | contig 10352 bp, 6 predicted proteins | sample COG_01_FD_14362 | JGI IMG/M metagenome (IMG submission 14362) | reverse complement strand
GGAGGAGGAGGCGGCGGCGGCGGTGGCGTGCGGCGTCCGCCGCCTGACTTTCACGGCAACGTTCGATGACGGCGTAGTTACTTTGCACTTAGTTTTAGCGGATGAATACTTTTACACAGAGGCGCTCACTTGGACGATATCGCGTCTCAGAACCTAGCCTTGAGGCTGCGCTTCTTCGGTGCCCTGAACCCGAGGTATCCGCCGCCCTCCTGCAGCAGCTCCGGGTACGCTACGTACGACACCACGAGCTCCCGTAGCTTGGCCACCGTGTGCTGCATCTTGTTGAGTTTGATGTCTCTGCTCATGGCTGCGATGTCGTGCCCGTGCTTCTCCACCAGCGCTCCGACGATGCGCCTCTGCTTGGTGGTGAGTTGCTTGGGCGGCGCCAGGCCGGTACTGCGCCTCTGTCCCATGGCGCCGCGGACCTCGTCGCCGCCCACGACCGCCGTCCCCGCCACCGTCCCGTCGTTCACGCTGTACGGGCGCTTCTTCTTCTTCTTGCCCATCTCGTCGGCGCCGTCGCCGTCCCGCCCGTCTCGCCTCCTCTTCCGCCTCCCTTGGGTTCATCCAGCTTTTGGGAGTTCCGCCCGGTCTTGCCCACCTTGTTTGGGTCGGAGGAGATGCCCACGTTCTCGTAGTTGAGCTGGTGAGTGGTATCCTGGTCCCATCCGGTCTGGTTGGACGCGCCCGGGAAGAGCACCGGGGTGACCTTGACGGTCTGCTTCTGCTTCTTGACGCGGCCGACCTTGACGGTGGAGCTGGACGAGCGAATGCGACGCTTCTTCTTCAACGACGAACCCATCTCGTTGTATCACTGAAGACGCCTCGTGGGGTGCACGGGTGTCTCCGTCGCGTCCCGGGGCGCGCCCAGCGAAGTGGCCGGTCTCGGGAAAATGCGCCGCCGCCTCGCTTCGAGCTCGAGCTCGAGAAATCGGCACCGAGTTGACCGTTTCACACATTCCGAGGGGCGCTCTCAAGCCCATGGACGAACCGGCCCCGGACGCGTCGCCCGGCGACCGCGACGCGATGGAGGCATCCGAGCGCGCGGACGACTCCATCGATCGCTCCTACGATGCCGCGGAGTACGAGGACGAGGACGAGGATGCGGATGAGGACGACGAGGACGAGGACGACGACGACGAGGGGGAGTCCGAGGAGGATGAGGAAGAAGAGGAGGAGGAGGAGGAGGAGCTGACGGGACGGGACCGGTTCCAGAAGCGCGACTCCGACTCCGACACCGACTCCCTCCCGTCCGTCCCCGACGGCTCCCCGCTCCCGTCAGACTACGACAGCGACGCGGAACCCGAGCCCGAGCCCATCGACGACGGGCCCCCACCGTACGTCATTCCCGAGCCCCTTCTACACAAGAAGCTCGTGGTCGTCGTGCACGAGCTCAAGGGTCTGCCCAAAGGGTACGGCACGAACGTCTTCTGCACCGTGGAGTGCGGCGACGTCCTGTACGAGGCGACCGCGCCAGCCACGCTCGACGACGAACGCACGCGGTGCACCTTCCCAATCGAAGAGTTCGCCGTGCGATTCCACGAAGATGGCGCGCACGAACAAACGACGATCACCGCGGTGGCGGACAAATCCGTCCCGCTCGCGCCCGTCGTGGACGTCGACGGCGTCCCGCTGGAAGATGAACCGTCGCACACCGGGGACCACGACGACGCCTTAGACACGGAGACGGAGCTCGGGTACTTCACGTTCAACGCACTGGAGCTGGTCGACGGGGGTGACCCGGACGAAGCCGCCGCCAACGCCAAACTCGCGTCGACCGACGGCGACTGGGTGCCACTGTCTCCCGACCCGGAAAACCCGGATCCCGTCCTGCTCAACGCGCAGATGGAGGCGAGGGTGACGATACGCGTGGAGAGCGGCGAGTACACGTCCCCGGAGTCCGCGGCACGGGCGCTCGATGACGCGACGAACGCGTTGCACGTCGCCGCGGCGACGGCGCTGACTCCGTCGGCGATTAAAAAAGCGTACGCGAATGTGACCCGCGCGATGGATACCCTCGTCGCCGTCGCCGTCTACGAGGCGCGAAAGGTCCGGGCGGCGGCGCGGGAGAAGCTCGCGAGCGCCGGGAAGAAAGTGTTGAAGGGCAAGGCGCTGAGGGACGACGAGGAGGACCAGGACGACAAGGAGGAAAAAGCCGCCCGGAAAAAGCGCGACCCGCGAAAGGTCGTCGACGGCCGCGTGGTGCTCTCCGGGGAGGAAGAGGGCGACGCCGCCGCGGGCGGGCTCACTCCACTCGCCAGGGCGAGTGCGAGGCCGATCGGTTCACGGGCGGGGGCGCTCGTGAGGGCGGTTTTGGACCTCGGCGCCGACCCGAGTTTACGATGCGGCGCGTTCGATCAGACACCGTTGCACTACGCCGCCGCCTGCGACGCGGTGGACGCGGCCAAGGCGCTGGTGGTCAAGTCGAAGAAGGCGCACGCGCGTGCGAGGGTGATGGACGACGTGGACGTCACGGATCGCGAGGGGTTCACTCCTCTGCACGTCGCGATCGTGGGCGGGCATTTAGGGACGGTGAAACTTTTGTTAGGGCCCGGCGCGCGGGCTTCCACGACGCAACGCTCGGGACCGGGGGGGTACAACGCGATGCACTGGGCGGCCAGGGCTGGGGACCCGGCGGTGCTCGAGGCTGTGCGAGCGCACAGCGCGGCCGGGGACCTCGGTGAGCTGACTCAGCCGCCGAGGGTAACGAGCAAGGGGGGAGGAAACGTCGAGCGAAAGCTCAGCGGAGACGTCGGCGTTAGGCTCGACACTGACGTGGTTCCCGGGCAGACCCCTCTGCACGTCGCGGCGCGTAACGGTCGTATCCGGGCGTTACGTTTAATGCTGCGGAACGAGCGCGACCTCGACGCGTTGGATCGATTCGACGGCGCGGGATGCACGCCTCTCGCGGCGGCGGCTGGCGTCGGCAAGCACGAAACCGTGCGGGCCATGGCGGAAGAGCTCGGGCTCGATGCGGCGGACGAGCGCGAGGACGAAACGGACGCGGACGATGCCGGCGGTAGGAGGTGGGACGTCGAGGGTGCCGAGGGTGCCGACGATTCATCTTCCAACGACGACGACGATGAAGCCGAGAACGGCGGCGTCGGAGACGGGCGGTTGGAGTTTTCCGCTTTGGAGTGGGCCGCTTACGACGGCCGCGCTGAGGTTGTCAAGGCTGTGGTCAGGACCGGCGGGCACGCGCCGCGGGATTACGTACGTGCGATGAGGGTGGCGAAGACGCGCAGGGCGAAGGGACCGGTGCTCCGCCTGTTGTCGAGGGGTAGGGAGTAGAAGGCGGCGTACGTAGATAAAAAATGAGACGCCTCAGCAGTCCAGTGCCAGTCGCGCGACTCCAGTCCGAGAAATATCAATATCCAAACGCGGCAATTAAATTATGGTCGTGGCCGAACCGGCGGACCGAGGGCATACTCGGGCGCGCGACCCGGTGACCGGACGCGTCTACTCGCGCTCGATCACCCGTGCATACCGCGCACAGCCGCGAACGCCGACGCGTGACCGGACCCAGGGGCGCGACACTCCCTCGCGCGGTCCATCGACTTCTCCCGGATTCCCCCAAAAGAATTAGGAGATGGGCGATTCGGGCCATGGATCCCCCGCGCACCCCTCGCTGGCCTCGAGCCGCCGCAAGGTTGAGATGATCAAGCAGGTGAAAGATAAGAACAAGGTCGTCGTCGTCGAGGTTGGCGAAATCGTGACACTGGTGGAGCAGTGCGAGGCCAAGACGGGCGACAAGGAGCCGAAATTCCTCATCAAGAAGAAGGATGGGCACAAGTACAAGGTGAAGGACTCGTACTTCAAGGAGTGGGTCGACCCGTCCATCCCACCCCCGCCCCCGCCCCCACCGCCGCCCACCGCGGACGAGATCATCGACGATCTCCTACCCGATCTCTGCGACGTCGCGGTGTGGGAAGCGGAGCTCGACGTTCGACTGGAGACTGAAAATTTCCGCAAGACGGACACCGCCGTGTGCGCCATGTTCGAGCAGATCGACGCCAACAACGACGGCGTGGTGACCATGCGCGAGCTCACGATGGCGCTCAAGCGCGACCGAGGGCTCGGTAAGCGCCTCGGGCTCAAGCTCACCGGCTGGGAGATTCACGACAAGGATGGATCGCGAGAGGAGATTAAAGAATTCTTCGCCAGGCACGACGTCGACGACGAAGCCGGGCTCCAGCTGCACGAGTTTTACACNGCNCTGCGACCTGAAGGACCCCCGCCGCCGTTACCCGATCACATCGCATCCGCGCTTCCCACCGATGAAGACCTCGATNNGGTGTTCGCGGCCGTGGACCCGACGGAGATCGTCGAGGAGGTTCAGATGAGAGAGATCTTGGAGGTTCTGGAGAGTAGCCCGGAGCTCCAGCTGGCGTTCGGGCTGAAAGTTCCCGGGGGTTTAGGGTTAGACCGCGGAACGAACGATGTCGCGTCGAGGGAGACGTACGCGCAGTTTCTGGCGCGGTGGGACCGCGAGGGAGACCGCACGCTCTCCCGGGCTGAATTCAAGGGTATCTTCGGCCGGCGGTACGAGTTGCGCAACCCCGCGTTGGTCACTCAGCTCACGAAGCGCGCGATGGAACGCGACATCGGCGACTTGTTCGCCAAGATCGATAAGAACCACGACGGGCGCGTGTCCAAGCCCGAGCTCATCTTGGCGCTGCGGCGGGACGAGGCGTTGGCGCTGCGTCTCGGCTTGTGCAAGGGCGCCATTCGGGACGATTCGAGAGCCTCGTTGGAGAATTTCTTTGCCGAATTCGACGCCGACGGCGACAAACAGCTCAGCATGGAGGAGTTCTCCCACGTGTTCNTGAAGTCCATCGATACNGCGAACGGCGCGGACGTCAAGGCGGTGGGCACGAAGGTCATCGTCATGCCGGACGTCGGCGTGGAGCCCCACGTCGTCGACTACCTCTTCGCCAAGATTGACAAAGACGGCAACGGTAAGCTCTCGATCCGCGAGCTCGTCACGTCACTTCGCGAGGATCCGAGCCTGGCGGCGACGCTCGGGCTGGACTTCAAGAACGGTACCGGGGAGGTGGACGACGACGCGTGCGCGGCGCTCGAGGAGTGGTTCAACACGTACGACTCAAACGGCGACAAGGAGTTTGACAAGGATGAATTTTACCAAATCTTCGTCAAGCGAGACGACGGACCGGGTCCTCCGTCCGCGGGGAACACGAACGATGTGTCCGCGGAGGAGGCGGCGCGACGCGAGACGCACGCCGCGGAGATCGCCGCGGAGATCGCGCAGTCCATTCGCGAGGCGACCGAGCTGGAGCGGGTCAAGGATACGCTCTCGAAAAGAGAAAAGGAGATGGAGGAGCTCAAGGCGCAGATGGTCCGGCTACAGACGGGCGGCGGCGAGACGACGGAGTCGGCACCCTCGGCACCCTCGGATTTGGATTCCTCGGAGGCTGGGGACGGGGATACCACGGAGGAGAGCACCCCGACGAGCACCCCGGAGAAACAGTCAGGGGTCTCCGGCGACGTGGACGTGGGCGACATCTCCAAGGCTAAGAAACTTCTCGGGATGTCGCCGCCCGTGGACGTCAGCGGTCCCGCCTACGACAACTACATGGCCTACATCCAATCCCCAAAGTTCAACCGCGGGATGACCAAGGACGGCCGCTCGCCCGTGTGCAAGATGGACTCTGCCAAAAAGGGTTTAAACGTCACGCCGCTGCGACCGTTCGAGAAGAAGAAGCGATTGGTAGACGAGCTCATCGACGAAGCTCCCCCCGCGGTTGCCGGGTACGAGAAGAACTGGATGACGTCCCTTCGCAACGGCGACCCGATGTATAAGCACGCCTTGGGGACCGAGATACTGGTCACGGTGACCGCCGAGGGTGGCGAGACTGGGCCGAGCGGCCGGCGGATGATGAAGATCAAACGCGACGGAAACTTGAAGTCTTTCCTCGCCGCCGCCGCCGCCGCGTTGGTGCTCGATAAAAAGCCGCTCAGCGCGTTCGTTCGCGACCCGAAAGACGGCGTCTGGAAAGAGATCGCGGACACGCTGCGGTTGCAGTCGGAGCAGCACGTCATGGTGAGCCACGGTGACCCCACCGTGCGACCCGGTGATTCCAAGAAGGCTTCGCCAGTCAAGATCTCCACCCGCACCGGTTACATCCGCGCCAAGGACTTCAACGAGCTCATGGGCGACTACAAAGCCTTGAACCCGGGAGGGCAGAACAGGACGTTCTCCCGGGCGTTCACCAAGCTGTACCTGCACCCCGCGTCGCCCGTGCCGAACATGGGCGCCAAGAACCCCGCACTGCACCCGCCGGGCGTCAAGGTGCAAGACGCGGAGTTAGTGGGCACCGTCGGGATCAAGATGAGCCGGCACAGGGAGGATCTCAAACATCAGGCGGCGATGCAGCCGGTGAGCTTCCACAGGAACGTGGTGGGAGATCGCGCGAGCACGATGACGTCCACGGCGCCGGACCAGGAGACCAAGTTCCCGCGCGGATCCAAAGGGCCGAAGGGACGCGTCTGGGTTCCGGGGTACTAGTCACTACGGTTTTATTTAACCGACGAATCGATCGATCATACTCTATTCGTCTCTATCTACTCCTCTTCATCCCGGGTCAAACCCCGGGTCGTCGTCGCCCCCGAACTCGTACCGCTTCCTCGGCGGCATGAGCACGCGCCCGTCGGGCCTGTCCCGTTTCCCCAGATGAACCCCGGGTCGTGAAGCCGCGCACAGCTGTGCGGCGTTTGCGAATGCTACGACGTCTGCGTTTTCAATCTGATGCATCATGGGCGATCCCGCCGGTGCCTCTGCTCGGTTCATGCCGGGCATCGCGCGTACCATCGCCGCCACCGCGCCGTCCGCGTCCGCCCGCGACTGGAACGCGAACATGTGCACCGGCGTGGACCTCGCGGCGCCTCCGGTGAAGTCGTCCGCCTCGCCCCTCTTTCCCCACGCGTGTCTCGTTTTCCCGTCGGCACCCGGGCCATTCTTTGTTCGGCGCCCGGACGTGAGCTGCGGCGGTGTGTCCAGGCACAGGACGACGCTCCCGACGTCCCCGCCGTTCTCCACCCCTCGCCTCCACCACCGCACGGTCGATAGGTCGTAGTCCACGCGGCACAGCCTCGTCGTCGACGCACCGTCATCAGTCGACGAACAGGCCTGGTTCGACCTCATCGTCCGCCGCTCCCAGTCGACGAGGCATCTATGGCCGGTGGCGTCGACGGTCAGCGTGGGACCTGTTCGGGGCGTCGTCCCGTCCGCCATACGCGATCCTCCCAGCACCGTCAGGGCGCCCACCTGCAGACCCGCCAGCGGCCACGACTCGAACCTCACCATGAATGACCCGGTGCGCACCACGAGTGGCTGGACCGTTAGACTGATTCACAATCTGAGAGGAGTCTTCTCGGAGCTCGAGATGATTCTCGGAGGTGCCACTTTTGGAAACGCGATGGGGGACCGCCGCGACCTGGTGTTCACCGAGCAGGTCCTTCGGGACCTGTTCCTGAGCCTGGACACGAGCGGCGACGGGTTCCTGAGCTACCAGGAGCTCTGGGACGGTCTGAACGGCAGCGACGTGGACTGGGACGAGCTCAACACGGAGAAGCGGCTCGTCATGGATCGACTGTGGGTCCAGGCGGACAGGGACGGCAACGACAGGGTCAGCTTCGCGGAGTTCTGGGAGCTCATCGCCGCGTCGAGGTCACCGACGGAGACGGAAATGACGCGCGCGTTCGAGTTCTTCAAGATGCTCGACAAATCAGGAGACGGTGCGCGCCCCTCTCACGGACGCCGCGACCCCGAATTTAGGATTCGGGTCGCCCCAGAATCAGATTCTCGCCCCAATCACTTCCATCCCTCCCCTCCCTGACCGCGCCCCTGACCTCTCCCAACCCTCACCCGCGTCCCAACCCACCACCGCAGGCCTACTCGACCGGCTCGAGATCCAGGAAGGTTTACAAAACCCCGACATCGACTGGACCCTCCTGGGCTTCGACGCCGACGTCAACGAACGGCACATATTCTCGCAGGCGGATTCCGACGGCGACAACCGCGTCACGTTCGACGAATTCTGGAAGGTTGTCTTAAAGAACGTGTCGCAGAAAGAGGCGGCGAAGGCACGAGCCGCGGCGCAGATGGTCTCCTTGGTGGACTTCGCGCTGTGGTCCGCGGAGGACGTCGGGGATTGGCTCGAGGACCAAGGGTACGGAGTTTACAGAGACGCGTTCGAAGCCAACGGGATTCACGGCTACGCGTTACTTCGGCTCACGTTCGACAACTTGCCGCGGTTGCAGGTTCGTGATTTCGATCACTGCCGGGGGATCATGACGGCGCTGAGGCGACTGCGGGGCGCGGAACCGTCGCAGATGGAGACGTACGAGGATTGCATGGGCAAGGCGGTTTTTCACAGATCCGTCGGGTTGGAGCAAAAGAGGGGCCTTCGCATGGGAACGAGCGCGGACTTTGAGACGGAGGAGGTGAACATTCGGAACGACGCGGCGAGGCCGCAGATGCTCATGCGCGAGGCGGTGTGACTTGATAATACGATCATAGAGTAGTGAGTAAATGAGTCGTCCCCTCGCTGCGACGACATTTGAATGTAAAAGTTTTACACAAATGGGGTGCAGCCCTCAGCGAGTCATCAGAGCTGGACGTGCGCGATGGACGAGCTGATGCAGACCGCGGGGCGGTACATCGGCCGCTTCTGGACGGACATCTCGGGCGCCAGGGATCCCGAGGAGGTCGCCGACGTCGCCCGGGCGCTCGTGTTCACGCCTCTCAAGGCTGGGCTCAAGCGCGCGCGCGACGCGATTTCATCCCTGGAGGTCTCCACCAGCCCGGGCGGCCTCGGTCACGAGCGGACCGCGAACGACGCGGGGCAACTCGAACGGCGGAAGGTGCGGGTGGCGCGCAGGGCGCCCGTGAGCGGGGGTGATGTCGGGCGGGCGAGCAGGTTCGCGGCGGAGGCTGCCGACGCGGAGCGCGCGTCGACCGCCCCGGCTGAACATGACACACCCGCCGAACCCGAACCCTCACTCTCGGTACCGGGAAGGCAAAAGCGACGCAGGGTGGACGCCGACGACGCTCCTTCCGCGGAAGACGCACCGCCCGCACCGGCATCCACGTCCCCGAAGCACCCACCCGCCAACCTCCGCGTGCGCACAGCCCTCGGTGACAAGACACCCGCGGGCATCCTCAAGGAGAACGGACGCCCAACCAAACGCAAACGACGCGATCGACCAGTCACCACCCGTCACCACGTCACGTTCGAGGACGAGGTCGGCGCCGAAGATGTCCTCGACGACGACGACGAATCCCCCGCGCGCGCGCGACGCCGCGTGGACCCCGGCGCGGAGTCAGCGGACGGCGGTCCATCGTCAACCGCGGTGGTCTCCTTGCCCATACGCAAGCCGCTCGCAGTCATCCTCCCGGAACCCCCGACGCTGCCGTCGCGAGCGGGCCGGGTCAGCCTCCGACCACACAGCCGGCACTCGCGACACCCCGCGTCGCACCATCTGCGCGCGAGCAGGGGCGTGGGACGCACGGGCGCGGGGGTGCTGGCGTCGGTCGCGAGGCCGAGGGCCATCGGCGGGTGGAACGCTGGCGGAACTTGGTCTAAACCGGCGGAGCTCGTCGACTTACCCGCGGATCCCAAGCCGCTGGGTGCCGTGGGGGGTGCCGACACAGCTGTGCCGGGGCTTCCAGGGGGACTTCCGGGGTTCGCCGTGCCGCCGGTGGCCACGGGGGACGGTTCGGGCGCGGCGTTTACGTTTGGCGGCGGCGGAGGCGGCGGGGGGGGTATGAAACGGAGCAAGTCCAAGAAGGGCAAGGGAGACGGGGACGAGGGGCTCTTCGCGGGACTCGCGGACTTTAAGAAGACGGACGGTGATGTCGAAACGCCGTCGGGCGGTACGGCGAAGGCGGAGGCGGAAAAGGCGGCGGGCGGCGACGGGGATAAGCCCGCGGCGGCGACGTTCTCGTTCGGCGCGCCCTCTGACAAAAAGGATGACAAAAAAGACGACGAGGTAAAGGCGCCCGCTCCCGCGTTCTCATTCGGTGCCCCCGCGGTTGGTGACAAGGCGGACGGTGGCGATGGGGAGGAGAAGGAGAAGAAGGAGAAGGAGAAGGAGGACGCAGCGCCGGCGTTTACGTTCGGCGCGCCCGCGGCGGGTTCATCAGCGGCGGCGGCGAGTACGACGTCGACGCCGGCTTTCACGTTTGGAGCCTCGGCGGCGGCTACGTCCGCGCCCGCATCCGCCGCGGCGCCGGGGTCCACCCCCGCGTTCACGTTCGGCGCGCCCGCGGCCACAGATGTGTCGGCACCCTCGTCGGCACCCCCGTCGGCACCCTCGTCGGCGCCCGCCTT
>JGI20151J14362_10003717_pt1 | contig 10356 bp, 10 predicted proteins | sample COG_01_FD_14362 | JGI IMG/M metagenome (IMG submission 14362) | reverse complement strand
TCTAAAGATGTAAGCAGAACCATCTACTAAAATTAATCGAGGACCAGCACTCATTATAGTAAGATAACGTATTGGTAAATTAAAAAAACCTAAAAGACTATTCTTTTGGTGCGTGCTTATTTAAGATTCTTTGTAGAGTTCTTCTGTGCATTTTTAAACGCCTTGCAGTTTCTGAAACATTCCTATTACATTGAGTGAATACTCTTTGGATGTGTTCCCATCTTATTCTGTCAGCAGACATTGGGTTTTCAGGGGGTGGTGGTAAAGGACTTGAATGAGACATTAAAGACTTTTCAATATCATCAATATTAGCTGGTTTAGGGACATAATCATCAGCGCCTAATTTCACAGAAGAAACAGCAGTCGCAATATTTCCATAACTAGTTAGCATTACAGTTCTACATGATGGGTTTTGTTCTTTAATAACTTTAATGACATCCAGTCCAGAGCCATCGCCCAATCGAAGATCGACGATTGCATAATTAAAGGAAAATTTTGAGAGAACCTCTAAAGCTTCTTTTTTAGAAGCTGCTGCTGTCACTATAAAATCTTTTCTTTGAAATGATGTTGTTAGTCTCTCCCGAAAAGACTTATCATCTTCAATAATAAATAAACTTTTTTCTTTTGTTACTTCTAAATCTTCCATTTTAATATTACTTCTGCTCCATTATTATTTACTACTTCTACGTTACCTTTTAGGTTTTCGATCATTTGTTTTGTAATAAAAAGACCCAATCCCATATTTAAAGTATTATTTGATCTCGTAGAATAGAACGGTTTTCCAAAATTAGCTATAAACTTTTTATCAAATCCAGGCCCATCATCTTTAATCTTAATCGTGTAATAATCACCAAATACCTCCGATATGACAATAATTTGCTTCGTAGAAAAACTTAAGGCATTGTTGATGATGTTTGTCATAGCTATATTTAATTCAGGCGTAATAGAAACAGTAATATTTTTTGAATTTTCATCTGATCTATATTCCATGTTAATACGATTGTAATTTTTTTGGTGTTTTTCAGCTAGTGACTGAACGAAAACATCAAGAGACATATCGTTAATTTCACTAGAAATTTCCTTTGACTGAGGATTTGTAGAAAGTTCTTTTAAAATTTCTTTACATCTCTCTAATTGCTCTTTTAAAGTGTCAATATCTTGTTCGTATTTTTTACTCAAACCCTTATCTTTTTCGAAATCATTTACTATTAAGTTAATAGTGTTTAAAGGTGTGCCTAATTCATGAACAGCAGCAGCAGCAAGTCCTCCAACTTTTAAAAGTTCTTTTTCATTTTGTAATTGGTTGCTAGCGAGTTGGTAAGCAACTTGAGTTTTTTTATAATTTAAAGAAAAATAGTAGAGATAAAAGACCATAAAAATACTACTTGTGAAAAGAGATGTCATAATTCCTAAGCTATAATTTTCGTTTAGAATTGGCCTAATATTTTCAGGTAACGCAATATAGGTGTTAAATATAATTGCAAAACACACTAAAGCTAAACTTACTATCATTAATATTTTATCTAGTGATAGATATGTTGCAGAAATTGCAAGTGGCGCCAATATTATAAAGATAAAAGGATTTGTATAACCACCATTAATTGCTATTAAGCATGAGATCTGCAAAATATCAAAAAAAAGAAAATAGAAAATTTGATTTTCTGATAAAACTTTGTTGCCTCTCCTAACAAGATAATAAGTAAAAGTATTGCTGATAAGAAGTGAGCCTGCAATTAATGCAGATGCTATAATAACAGCATTATCTACTTTAACTAGATTATAAGTAATGCCTAATGTAAGAGCTTGACCAACAAATGCTATAAATCTAATTAATGTGAAATCAGACGAATTAACAAATAAAAAGTTATTTTTTTTTAGCAAATTAAATGTCTAGATTGGCTACTTTGATTGAGTTTTCTTCAATAAAGCTTCTTCTATCGGTGACGTCATCGCCCATTAGTTTAATCAAAGTACTGTCAGCGATACCTACATCATCTAATTTTACTTGAACTAATTTTCTATTATTTTTATCCAAAGTCGTTTCCCAAAGTTGGTCAGGATTCATTTCTCCCAAACCTTTATATCTGTTAATAGCTTGGCCTTTTTTACTCATTTCAAATAAAATATTAAAGAATTCCACCAAACCATAGCATGGTGTGATTTCTTTTGAATTAATTTTAGTAATACCAAAACGAATATCTGTTGATTTATTAAAGCCTTTTTCATTCATAAGTTTCATATTCTCTAATAAGATGAAATTTCTAATATTCATTAATTTATCAAGTGGTAATTTAATAATTTTTTTATAACCATCTTTATCTTGTAAGAAAATTAAATTATTACTTAAGAGGTCTTGAAATGTAAATTTCAAACCATCTTCTTTCTTAATTGAATTTAAGTTAGACAAGAAATCCTTAAAAGTATTTTTATTAATGGTTTTTGGATTAAAATCTTCCATAAAAATTGAAGTATTAATAATCTGATCAAAAAATTGATAATCTAAATGTGTTAAATCGAGATTTTGGTAAGCAGAGTTTGCTCTTGCCGCTAAATCAATAAACTGATTTAGCTCTTCTTCTTTTAGGTTAATCTTTTTTTCTTTATTGTATAAACTGAATTCTAATTCATCTCTATTATTGTTTAATAAGTATTTGGTAAGCTCTTTATCATCTAGAAGATAATTTTCACTACTGCCTTTTTTTACTCTATATAAAGGTGGTTGAGCTATATACAACCTTCCTGAAGTGATGATTTCTCTCATAAATTGGTAAAAAAATGTTAAGAGAAGAGTTCTAATATGGCTACCATCTACATCAGCATCGGTCATAATAATAATCTTATGATAACGCATTTTATCTAATGTAAAATTAGAGCCGTGACTAGCTCCTATGGCTGTTATAAGATTTGATACTTCATTATTTTCTAAAACTTTATTTTCTCTAGCCTTAATTACATTTAAGATTTTACCTCTAAGTGGAAGTATAGCCTGAGTATTTCTGTCTCTTCCTTGTTTTGCAGATCCTCCAGCGGAGTCTCCCTCAACAATAAACAACTCAGAGAGTGAAGGGTCTTTTTCTGAGCAATCAGCAAGCTTGCCGGGCAATGTAGAGCCTTCTAAAACATTTTTTCTTCTTGTAAGTTCTCTAGCCTTTCTAGCTGCATCTCTTGCACTAGCCGCTTCCACAATTTTGCCAACAATTTTTTTTGCTTCACCAGGTGTTTGCTCTAACCACTGACTTAATTGTTCTGAAATAACTTTTTCTACAATAGGTCTTACTTCTGAAGAAACTAATTTATCTTTTGTTTGTGATGAAAATTTAGGGTCAGGGACTTTCACTGATAAAACACAAGTCATACCTTCTCTTGCATCATCTCCTGTTAAAACAACACTATTTTTTTTTGATGTTGCAACGCTATTAGAATAACCAATTAGAGATCTAGTTAAAGCAGATCTAAATCCCTGTAAGTGAGTGCCTCCATCTCCTTGGGGAATATTATTTGTAAAACAAAGCATTGACTCTGAATATCCATCATTCCATTGCAGTGCAGCCTCTACCTTAACTCCATCATTTTCCCCAGAAAATGAAATAATTTTATTTAAAGTGGATTTACTCTTATTTAAAAATTGAACATAAGAAGTGAGTCCTCCTTGATAATGAAAAATAATTGGCTCAGCTTTTGGCAAACGCAAATCAGACAAAGTAACTTTTACATTAGAATTTAAAAATGCTAGTTGTCTTACTCTGTGTTCAAGTGTTTTTAATACAAATGTGATGTTTGTGAAAACTTCTGCAGACGGCCAAAATTGCACCATAGTTCCTGTTCTTTCAGATTTTTTCATAGAGCCAACTTCTTTTAATTTTTTTGAAGTAGCACCGTCTTTAAACTCCATAGAATAAATTTTTCCATTTCTTCTAATGGTCATCACTAATTTTTCGGATAGCGCATTAACAACTGAGACACCAACGCCATGTAAACCACCTGAAATTTTATAACTATTGTCATCGAACTTACCNCCAGCATGAAGTTGGGTCATGATTACTTCAGCGGCAGGAATTTTTTCTTCTTTATGCATATCAACCGGCACTCCTCTTCCATTATCAATAATAGTAGCTGAACCGTCTTTATTAATTAAAAGTTCTATTGAGTCACAATATCCTCCAAGTGCTTCGTCAATAGAATTATCTAAGACCTCATAAACCATATGATGCAAACCGGTGCCATCATCGGTATCACCGATATACATTCCTGGTCTTTTTCTTACTGCCTCTAAGCCTTTGAGTACCTTAATCGATGATGCTGAATAATTATCTGTCATGTAATGTCTATAATTTCTAAATCCTTTATTTCTTCCTTGATAGTGAAGTTATCTGTTGATGAAAAAAAAGATTGAAAGTTGTTTTTTGCACAATAATGAATAACTTTTTGAAGATTAACTATATCAAAATTGTCAAAAATTTCATCAATTAAAAAAATAGTAATTTTGTTTTGCTTTGACTTTAGGAAGGTTGCTATATCGAGAAGAAAACTAAGTATAAGTAACTTAGATTGCGCAGATGAAAGTTGATTTAAGTAGATATCGTCATGTGAAAGAGAAAAAACAGATTTACCTGGATCATAAAGACTATCAAGTGGAATTTCTCCTTTAGATTCGTTTTCTTTAGTCATCTCAAATTTGAATTTTTCTAAAAATTGAGTGTTGGTTATATTGTTATAATCAAAGTTTATACGGTACTGAAAAAAAATATTAGGGTTATCGCCTACAAATACACTAAACTGTTGCATAAAATGATATTTTATATCCATAATTGATTTAACGATTGGGAATAACTGTTGATCTATAGATTCTAACCAAGAACGATCTTGAGTGGATAAAAAAATTTTCTTCTTTTCTCTTCTAAGTTTGGAATATTGATTTAAAAGTTTAAATAATTCAGAGTTAAAGTAACACATAATTCTATTGCAGGTATTGCGTTGATATTGTTTATCTTTAATAAAATAAACTTTATCCAATTCTGAGAACCAAAAGAGTTGAAAAATATTCATGAGTGCTTGTTGAGTTATTTTTTTATCATTAAGGAGATAATTTTTACTGAGCTTAGAGTCAATAAATTGAAAAATAATTTTTAAATTTTGCTCACTGCCTTCGTCATAAAAAGACAAGTTGATGCTAGCTCCTTCTTTGACTGATTGAGAGTTGATGATATTTTCTAATAAATCTTTTTTAAAGCCATTGCCTGGAGATAGAAATGAGATGGCCTCCAAAATACTAGTCTTACCGACTGCATTTTTTCCTTTAAGCAACGTATGTGTTTTTGAAAATGCTAATGTTTTTTTTTTAAAATTTCTGTAATTGAATAGTTTAATACCAGTTAGTTGGGAGGATTGCACCTAGACTCTCATGGGCATTAGTATGTAGACACTTTTTTGATCATCAGGATCTTTTACAATAACTGGCGAAGATTGGTTTAAGAGCTCTAAATTAATGTTTTGACTTTCCAGAACATCACGAAGATCTAATAAATATTTAGAATTGAAAAGTATCTCCAATGGACTAGATGTATAATTGGCGGGGACTTCCTCATCACCTTTATTGCTCTCCGTGCTACTTGCCATAATTTTGATACTATTATTATCAAAGGCTAATTTTACCGTAGGAGTTTTATCTTGATTAACAGTAGATATCCTATCGATAGCATTAAAAAAAGGCTCTGACTCAACTTCTAAAAATTTATCATTTGAAATTGGAATAACTTTTTCATAATCGGGAAATTTACCGTCTATCAGTTTACTTATAATCGCAAAATTATCAGCTTCAAAACTAACTTGTGTTTCGCTACAAACAATTTTTATTTTACCTTCAAAATCTCCAAGTATCTTATCGAGCTGAAGAATAAATTTTCTTGGTAATATAATACCCTCTATTTCAATAGATGAAGATATTACTAATTCTGTTTTAGCTAATCTATGACCATCAGTAGCAACAGCTTTTAATATATTTTTTTCGTCGCTCTTAACAGTGTGAAAATATACACCATTTAGATAATAACGGGTTTCTTCAGAGGAAATTGCAAATTTTGTTTTTGTAAAAATTTTTTTAATTTGCTCTACATTTAATTCAAAAGAATTTTCTTTATCTAAAGGAACAAATTTTGGAAATTCTTCTGCTGATAATGAATTTAATTCGAAAACTGAGTTTTCAGAATTAATTGTTAATCTATTTCCTTCGTTTTTAAGTTTTATGATAGTATTTTTTTTTGTTTTACGAATGATGTCGGTAAATATCCTAGCATTAACTGTAGCTTCTCCATTTTTAGTTGAGTCAGCTGATACAAATTCTTTAATAGATATATCCATGTCTGTAGATCGAATTTCTATTTGGTTATTTTCACACTTGATATAAAGATTTGATAAAATACTTATTGTGGATCTACTATCAACAATAGAGGAGACATGATTTAAAACTCTTAAAAGAGCTTCTCTGCTTAATTGAAATTCCATTACTATGAAGTTTGCAATATTCTAGTTAAAAGTTCAATATCTTCTGCAAGATTAGGGTCATTAACCATTATTTCTTCAATAGTTTTAATAGCGTGGATAACAGTGGTATGGTCGCGTCCACCAAATTTTCTACCTATTTCAGGCAAAGATCTTGTGGTAATAGATTTAGCTAAATACATTGCCACTTGTCTCGGTCTTGCAATTGAACGAGATCTTCTTGGTGAATGCATATCAGAGAGTCTAATGTTATAATGTTCAGTAACTTTTTTTTGAATTTCATCAATAGTAATTTTTCTTGAGTTAGTTCTAAGCAGGTCTTTTAAAACATCTTTGACCATTTCAACATTTATTGCTGCTTTTTGGAGTGAACTGTGAACCTCAAGTCTATTAAGGGCCCCTTCCATTTCTCTAACATTATTTGTAATTTTATTTGCTAGAAACTCTAAAACTTCAGGAGATAATTTTAATTGTTTTTGTTCAGACTTAGATTGTAAAATTCCTAATCTTAGTTCATATGTAAGTGGATGAATGTCAGCAACTAAACCCCAACCCAATCGTGATTTTAGTCTATCCTCTAACCCTTCAAGGTCAGCGGGTGATTTATCTGCTGAAATAATTATTTGTCGCTTTTTGTCGACTAGGGTATTGAAAGTATGGAAAAATTCTTCTTGGGTATTATCTTTACCAATAATAAATTGCACATCATCAATCATAAGAACATCTACTGATCGAAATTGCTCTTTGAAACTCATAATATTTTTGAAACGAAGAGCTTTGATAAACTGATACATAAATTTTTCAGCAGTTAAATAGACAACATTTTTCTTAGGACTTCTTTTCTTGATTGCCCAAGCTACTGCATGCATAAGATGTGTTTTTCCTAGGCCAACACCACCATATAAAAAAAGAGGATTAAAACTCACAACCTCTGACTCTGCTACTCTTTGAGCAGCTGCATAAGCTAGTTCATTTGGTTTACCAACTATGAAATTATCAAAGGTAAACTTTGGATCTAAAGGAGCTGATATATCATCATAGTACGTGTCCTCGTCGTCTTCTTTTTCTTGATATATAGCTTCTGTTCCAGGGATGACTCTTTCATTTTTTTCTTTAACAATGATGGCTAATTTTTCAATAGAAGAGCCTTGGTCCAGGCAAACTCTTTTAATTACTGAGGCATAATTTTTGATAATCCAGTCTCTAAGAAATCGTGTAGGGACTGAGAGCGATAAAATATTATCTTGATATGATTCAAAAACGATTGGTTTGATCCAATTTTGAAAAGTGTCTTTGTCTAGGGATTTTTTTAATACTCCAGATATTTTATTCCAGGAAATATTTGAGTCACTAAAATGAATTTCGTCTTCCACTATTTATTATTTCCCTTCCTCTAAAGTGGTCGTATTAAATCATGGAAACGCTCTGAGAAAAATAAAAAAATTATCTAAATTCTTAGAATAAAAAACTTGTAGTCAAGGTATTATTTTGAAATTGCTGAAATATTTTTTTGAATCTTAGCTATAGTTCTTGATGCCTTGTTGAGATTCATAATCTTCTTTTTAGCAGACTTATGTAGTAATGACATAACAGTCTGAAGTTTAGCTATTGATTCTTCTAGTTTTTTGTCGTCAATTAGTTTCTCAATAGATTTGATTTCAGAATTAACGTTAGATTTGAAACTTTTATTGACGGCTTTTTTCTTCTCAGATTGTCTTAATCTTTTTTTTGCTGATTTATGTTGTGGCATATTTATTTTTTATTAACAGGTTATTAGTTTAACTACGTTAGTAACTTATACTTTTATTTATATTTGTAAAGCGGGGCAGTAAAAAGTCGATCTTCCATTTTGAGTAATTTTTTTTACCAAATATGTCTTATTTTTGATTTTTATAGTCTCTTTTTGATACACCTTAAAGAAGTTTTGAAAACTGCCAATGACACCATCTGGGGCCTTATAATCATTAATAGAAGATCCACCTTTTTTAATAGCAATTATTAGTATTTTTTTAATACATTTAACAAGTTTAATAAATTCCTTATAATTGAGAGAATGGACTGGTCTTGTTGGTAAAATAAGAGAGAGAAAAAGTATTTCATTTGCGTAGATATTACCAATGCCAACAAAGTATTTCTGATCAAGGAGAAATTGCTTCACAGAGATATTCTTATTTAAGATGTTGGTATAGATTTGTTTTATCTTGAACTTATCTTGGAGAGGATCATAGCCATAGTGATTAAAGAACTGATTTACCATTTCTAAATTTGTCAGTAAAAATGTCATCCCAAATCTTCTAGGATCGTTGAATACAACTAAAAAATTACTAAAAGTTAATCTTAAGTGGTCATGCTTTTCACCACTATGTAATTTGGGTAGAAATTTTAGTCGGCCACTCATTCCTAAATGAATAATCAAGTACATTTGTCCAGATAGTTCAATTACAATGTATTTTGCAATTCTTTTGATATTTATAATTTTTTTATTATGAATAATTGATAGATCTTTAAGAGTTAAATTTTTTCTTAACTTTTTATCTGATTTTTTTATATGGAGAATTTTTTTTCCTTTAACTTTTGATGATAAATATCTTATTGTAGTTTCAACTTCAGGGAGCTCAGGCATGTATAAAGACAATAAATTAATCGAATATAATGTAAAAGATATATTTGAAAAAGTTGCATCTCAAAAATATGACTTAATGAATGATATTATGAGCTTTGGAGTTCATAGACTTTGGAAAAAATATTATGTCAAATTACTTGAGAAACTCCACAAACCTAATGAAAAAATTTTAGACATAGCAAGTGGTACGGGAGATATCTTTCATTTGCTCAATCGTTCAAAGAATTTGTACGCAATTGATCCAATAAGAGAGATGCATTCTATATCAAGAAAAAAAAACTCAAAAAAAATAATCGAATATGAGACTGGTATTGTTGAAAAAATGCCATACCGAAAAAGTTATTTTCAAACCATTTCGTGTACATATGGCGTAAGAAATTTTGAAGACAAAAAGAAAGCCTTTAGTGAGATTGGGAGATGTTTAAAAAAAAATGGATATTTTTTATTTATGGAGTTTGGTACTCCAAAAAGAGAACTGCTTTTAAAACCATATAGATTATATTTAAATGATTGGCTTCCATTCATTGGGAGTATTGTCGCTAAAGATAGACATAGTTATAAATATTTAGCTGAAAGTATTCAAAAATTTCCAAGCCAAAGAGACATTATAAAGCAAGTAGAATCAGCAGGATTATCTCACCAAAAAACTATTGATTTTCTTTCAGGCTCTAACAACATATATATATTCAAAAAGTAATGAAAATTTTATTAATTATATCTAGTAGTGTTGGGTGCTATAAAGCTCTTGATCTTATTAGGATTATGCAAAGAAAAAATATCGACTTTGAAATTATTGCTACTAAAAACACGTTTCATTTTATTTCAAAATTATTAATTGAAGGTATTAGCAAAAAAAAAATCTACTCAGAATTATTTGACTTAGATATGGAGCAAAACATAGGCCACATAGAGTTAGCAAGAAATAATACCCATATTGTAGTTTACCCAGCAACTGCAAATATTGTTTCTAAGTTTTCTCAGGGAATTTGCGATGACTTGGCATCTACATGTATGGTCGCAGCTAATAAACCTATTTATTTTGCACCTGCTATGAATAAAGAGATGTGGGCAAATCCAGTTATTCAAAAAAATGTTAGTCATTGCTCAGAAAATGGTCATATTTTTATAGGTCCTGATACAGGCACACTTGCCTGTGGAGAATATGGGAGTGGCAGGTTAGTCGACCCAACGGAAATATTAGATCAACTTAAGTAATTGAAATCTGCACTCATTAC
>JGI20151J14362_10003715_pt1 | contig 10364 bp, 6 predicted proteins | sample COG_01_FD_14362 | JGI IMG/M metagenome (IMG submission 14362) | reverse complement strand
ACACATTACGGTATCAAAATATATGTTAACGGATGATATTCGAAGAGTTACATACATATCTAGAAACTACAAGGTCAGAGCTTTCACGTGATATGCTTACATTTGATAAGAGCTCATTGAGCGGGGAATGAATGAAGCGTGAAGAGCGATTTGCGCTGTTTTCATTTTTTGAGAACTTAATTGAAATAGTCACCATATATGGTGACTTCCGTAGACTGATGCTCGTGGTGAAACTTTTTGAAAAAAAAAACAGGCGAGAGCACAACGACACAAAAATTTCGCACGCACGAAAAAGAACAGAAGAGAGAGAGAGAGAGAGAGATTCATCAGTCCTTGAGAATAATAATAATAACACATAAAATGTGGGTGATGCTTCCGATCGTGGGCGGGGCGGCGATCGCGAAGAAGATCACCACCACCTCGGCAAACGCGAATTCGAACGCGAGAGCAAGTTTTAATTTTGAGGACGACTTTGAAGAAGAAGGAGAAGGAGGAGGAGGAGAAGACGATGATTTTGAAAACGTGAAGAAGACGATTCAGACGACGACGAACGACAACAACGACGACGACGACGACAACAAAAGAAGAGGAAGACAACAAAAGCCACGAGTCGAAAGGTTAGGCGAGAAGAAATCATCGATCGAGCAACTTCTGCCGTCCATTAACGTGGAGGAGATACTCTCGACTTTGAAGAAAGAAAACTTCGCGTTAGAGTGCGAACTTGGGATGATGTCCGCGACGCTGGAGGAGGAGACGTTGAGAGCGGACGCGCTGGAGGAGGATTTGAACGACACGCGGCAAACTTTACAAGCGGTGGTGGAACGAGACACGCTATCGGAGACGGGGAGGTTGCAAGATAAGTTGGCGCTGGCGCAAGATGAATTGATCTTGTTGAGCGCGACCGCGGAGGAGGAGTTTAAGAAGAACGACGAGTTACGAGAGGAGTTGAAGAGAGTGCAGAATACTTTAGACGAAGTCGTGAAGAGAGAGATGGCGACGGTGAGAGAGAACGAGGATTTGTTGAGACGGTCAAAGTTTGAAATCAACGAAGAGTTGATGATTCAAAATAGAAAAATCGAGACGCTCGCGCAAGCGAAAGAACAGTTGGAAGGGAAGTGCGCGACGTACGAGACGAGGATTGAAAAGGCGAAAATCGAATTCGAGGAAACTTTGAAGAAATATTCCGAGGCGAACAGAATCAATGTAGAGAAAATTCAGAAAGGAAAGGAGAAAGAGCTGGACGCGATGGGAAAGGAGTTGGAGGAGACGAAAGCGGAGTTGTTGAGAAGTTTGAACGTGATTGATGAACTTCGAGAAGAGCTAGTAATAACCGCGCGAGCGGTTGCGGAAAGAGGAGGCGGCGGGTCAACTAATACTACCGCGGACGACAGAGATAGAGAGTCAGAGCACGCGTTATACGTCGCAAATCTCGCCGAAACGATCGATGAGAAGGAAGACGAGATCCAGTCGTTATTGATGGAGATTTCCACCTCAAAGCGACGAGAGGAGTCTCTTCGCGAAAAAGTCGTCAGTTTATCCGCGGAGAAGGTTCAGCGGCAACAACGAGGGGGACACGCAAGAATGGAAGACTCTTTCGATGATTTATCGTCAACAATCGATGAAGAAATGTTGAAGACGGAGAGCTCTAAAGTTGCCAACTCGGCATCGAAAGCGTCTCCATCTGGCAGCGGCGGCAGTCCGACGACGAGAAGATTTGGTGGATTATTCGGACGCAATAATAATAATAATAACAATAATAATAATAACAACAACAACAACAGCACTAGCAGGAACAACAAAAAAATGAGCGGTAGTGATGATAGAGTAGGATCAAGGAACGTCTCACCTTCTCCGTTGTCAGCGTTTGCCAAAGATGCGAACGAGGCGCTTCTCACGCCGCCAATCTCAGCAATGACACCTCCAACGCCGCCAAATGTTGGAAGTAGCGCCACGAAAAGGACGAAAGCCGTTTTGCCGTCTGAAATGAAAGACATGCAACAAAAAGTTCAAGAATTAGTCGCGAAAGTTGACGGCGCGACGACGCCGCAAGGAATTAGCAACGCGTTGCGCGAGTTGGAGGAGTTGCAACAGAAATTATCGAATATTGAGTTTACTCCGGACAGTCCTTCTCCTCTTTCTTCTTCGACGAAAGGGGATGTGATGATGGTCACGCCTCCGCCGACGACGTCTTTCAGCGTGAACATGTCGCCCTCGCCGCCGCGTTCGACGCGAAAATCCGATGGTAAACAACAACAAAAGCATCAAAACCGATCGGTAGACGATCGTGATGAAAACACTCACGTCGTTTCGGCGTCGGTAGCGGCGGACCCGTCGTCATCGTCAACAAACAAAGAAACGACTTTAGCGGAACCGTGGCTAGGAAAATCTCCGACGGGTAAAATTAAGCCTCTCAAAAAATGCACCGCGTGCCAAACCGGTTTCCCGGAACCAGGAAAGCAGTTTTGCATGCATTGTTTGACGCCACCGAATAGGCGCGGTATCAATGAGGGAAATAACACGACGACGCCACCGAAAGAAGCCTTAGAAAAGAAGAAGAAGAAGATGAAAGTGATGAAGATGTTCTCGCCGAAAGGAAATAAATAAATTGTATTGAAAGTATTATAAACTAAAAGCATCTGCGCCTCTACCTCTCGCGTTGACGTAAACTAAACGTTCTTTGTTCCTGCCACCTTTTGCCCATCGGATGATTTCCAAACTTACGGTCGAAGACACCAAAAAGGATAACGAAGTATCCGTACACTTCGTCCAAGCGTACTTGGAATTTGCTCGATTCACTTCGACAATACCAACTTGATTATCACCCACGACACCGCATCGAATGGCAAAACCGGCTTCAATTTTCGGAATCATTGCTTTTGACGTCGTCGTCGGGCTTTCACTTTCGCTCTTTTTTGCAAACGGCGCATCGCCTTCCACGTGAACGATGATGTCAAATTTATTATTGTCTTTGGCCTCCTCGTCTTCGCCGCGACTCAAGAAATACGATTTCGTCCCGGGAAACCTCTCGTTTAATGCCATGGCGTTCGCATCGTTTTCGCATTCACTCAGGGTGAACATCGGATCGCCCACGAAGGCGCTCAAAAGTGGGTGTCGCGCTACTCTAGGTAAATTAATGTTTCGTGGGTCCGAAGCATCTCCTATCAGAGCAATTTCTGAAACGCCAATGGAGGCGAAACACGTCGCCAATGCAGCGGTTAAGATGCCCGAGCCTACGATGGCGATTTTACACCGCTTTCTGATATTTTCTACCGCATCAAAACCTGCGTGCTTCAAAATCGCATCTTTTGGATCGTCTTCCATCGCCACGTCTATGCCGTCCGTCGTGATTGTTTCGTATCCAGCCTCCTTTGTCTTTTCTCCTTCTGGTGCTGAGACGAAATCCTTCTCGACGTTTTTCACGCAATCGAAGATGTCCAAATGCGTCCACTGTTCTGCGCCCACTACGCTCGTTTTTGCGAGCGCGTCGTCTTCTTCTTTCTTTTTCTTATCAATATCTTCTTCATTCTCGCTCACGTTCAAGCTACTCATCACCATGTTCAAGTACGCCTCTCGTCTTCTCTTTACTATTTGAGTCACCGCAAACGTCGCCGTGTGCGCTACGAGAAGAGTCATCGGCAAGAACATGTTACTTCTACTACTAATACTCCTATTATCACCGGAATCTCGCTGTCGCACGACCGTCGACGACGCAGACGAGGACAAAAATTTATCTTTATTCTTATCTCCGGACCTTTCGCTGACTGCGTGCAACAACGGCGTCGCCTCGGGCGTCTTTTTCAGAAACTCCCAATGCAACGCCGCTCTCCGTTCTCTTCTCCGATTTTCGTCTTCGTCCACGTTTCCAGCTCCAGCTTCATCCAACGCATTTGCAAACAACGCGGTAAACTGCGGCCGCAACGCGTCGTACAAAGCTTTACTCGCGGTAGCTTTATCATCCCCGCTATTTTTTTCGGCTTCTTCGTCAACGTCATACCCGCTTCCGTCGTCTACGAATATCGTCCCAACCTCGCCGCCGCCACCACCACTACTACTATTCCTACCGCTATGACTAGTATTATTATCACTCCCATGGTGCTCTACGGTGCAATACACAAAAATGGGTCGTTGTTGCAGTTGTTGCCGCTGATGATCGAGACGACTCTCTTCTCCTCCTTTCCTCGATCGCAGTCGCTCGTTCGCGTTGCACGCGACCGATAACGGCCCGGCGCCGTCGCAGAAAAACAACACGTCGATTGGCGGCGGCGACGAAGGAGAAGAAGAAGAAGACAAAGAAGAGAAGAAAGAACAATCCTCCGCAACGTCGACGATGATACTCTCCTTCTTTTCCTCCCCCTCAGACGAAGACGCCAACACCAATCGAGCTCGCAACCGTCGACAGAGCGCGACGGATTTCCGGTCGCCGATATCGCTTTTTAGGAGTACCCCGCCGGAAAGCGCGACGTCTTTTTCCGTCACGAATGTATTAGTATCCACCAAATCCTCCTTTTCTTCCTCTTCTTCTTTCGAAAACGACGATTTCGCCGCGATGTTGTTGTTCAGCGCGGAGTCGCACAGCGTGATTCTCGTCACGAAACATCCCTCTTTTATCAGTGCTAACGATGATGATGATGATGATGATGATGATGATGATGACTTTGACTTGTCGTCTGAATCGTCGTTTCCATCATCTCCAGAAGAAGAAGAGGAAGACTTTTCGTTGTTTAACACGTTTTGAGGGAGGAGCAACAACGAGAGCTCTGTCGCCACGTTGACGCCGAGACCGTTCGCGAGGCCGCAGATGCACGCGTGCATATAGATGATGATGAGAGAATAGAGATGTGTGTGGTATTCCCCCCCCTCCTTTTTTTTGTGCAAACGCTGTTGTTTCTTTTCTTTTCTTTTTGAAAAAAGACGAAAAAAAAATTTGTTTTTTTTGAATTTTTGTGTTTTGTTTCTACGAAGAAGAAGAAGAAGAGAAGAAAACAAAAGAAGAAGAAGAAGAAGAAGAAATTCTTTTCATTTTCTTCTTCGCGTGGTGTAAACGAAGAAGTGATGCAAGGAAGTGGTGCGCTGTTGATACGACGCGCGCGTGACTTTTTCATCACAGGTGGTAATAAAAGTAGTTCTTTTGTTCGACGACGACGAAAAAGACTTCCTCTTCGAAGAGCGGCGTCGTTTACGACCACCACCCTTTTGCGAGAAGAGGGAGAAGTTCTTTCTCCAGGAGCGCATCATCCGCGTCGTCGTCGGAATCCAACACCGACATGATGAAATTCACCATAACGTATAGTAAAAACTGAGACGGCGGCGGCCAAGAGTTTGAAGCGGCGAAAGCTGCCATCTTGGCCGTGGTGAAAAACGCGAACGTCGTTCCGAACAGAGTGGATAAGTATCCAATCACGGTGACCATCGAGGAGGAACAGTTAGGAATGATTTACAGCGGAAGGCAGCAAGGATTTTTCGGGAAAAACGGACGACCGGCGATGCGAGAGGTGGAGGAAGCGCTGAGGAGTAAGTTGTAGAGAGAAAGTAATACTAAAGCTTTATTACGACGACGTCAAACAACAACAACGCGAAAAACGAGAAGAGCGAATAGTACGAGAAGAGTGAATCGCTCGGCGGAAATATTATACACACTGCCGAGTCGACGATAAAAACAAACACGTTACGCTCTCGGGTCTCTTCTTATCCAAAAGAAGAAGAAGAAGAAGAGGTTGCCTTTGACGCAGACGAAAAACAAATATACGAAGAGGAACAGAATAAGAATAAATAAGAATAATAACAACAATAATACCATTTAGGTAGTACCGTGGTATCTCAAGGACGAAGAACGAAACACGTAAACGTTTTGTGTGTGCGTATGAGTAGAGTTGTAAAAAGAATAGATGATATGTGTATACACACAACAACAAATAAATATTGCTTCTACTCTGCATGCGCGCGTTTTTTTTTCCCAAGACTCTCTTCTTCTTTAATAACAGTCTTTCGATTCTTCCTCGTCGACGTCGACGTCGTCGCTTTTTTCCTCTTTGGCGTACTTGGAGAGTTTTAACACCGCGGTGTCGCGTTCGATGCGCATCTTTTCCAAGCGATCTTCCATGATTTCAACCTCTTCTCGCATCAACGAGCACTCTTCCACGATGGCGTTTCGAATTTCCGTCATGTCTCCGGCTTCTTCGAGTTCGTCTTCGAGTTCTTTAATTCTCGAGAGAGCGTCCGCGTTCGCAGGAGAAGCGTTGCTCGTTTCTGCCGCTGATGCGTTCTCGTTCAGTTCATCTAAAAGCATTTGCACTCTCTTTTCTAAACTATCGCTTTTATCCTCCGCGAGCGAGAGCATTTGTTTCGCGCGAATCGTTTGCATCTCGCTTTCAATCAAGTCTTCCTGCAAAGCTTCTTCGAGATGTTCCATCGCTTGCTCCAACGTTTCCGCTCGAACTGTCGCTTCTTCGAGTAAAAGTGTCGCGGAATCTTCGCTGTTCACGCGCTCAGTCAATGCCGCGATGGCGGCGTTCGCATCTTTCAAATCGTTTTCGAGTTCGGTTTTCTCTCTTCTCAACGATTCAGCGACTTCGTCCCGTTCCAATGTCAATTTCAGTATCGCCGATTCTCTCTCTTCGAGTTCTTTCTTCCACTTGGCGACATCGCTCGCTTGCGTTTTCAGCAACTCTTCTTTATCGAGTTCCAATGCGCTGATTTTCGTCTCCATTTCCCACTTGATGTTTTCCACGGTTTCCATATTTTCTTTGATTTTCTCGTTCAACAACTGCTCGTCTTTGATCGTTTCTTCCTTCAACTCTTGCGATTCAACTTTCAAAGCGTTCAAAGCGTTTTGCAACTCTTTCGATTTTGTTTGTTCCGTTTCTAAGAGTTGTTTTGTTTCCAACACAGTGTTCTCGCTCTTGGAAAGCTCATCGCTTCGTTTCTCGGCCACATCCTCCGCCTCCCTCAACGCGTTTTTCAACGTCGCCATCGTTTCTTCCTCTCGTTCCTTTAAACTCTCAATCTCGTCTCGTCTCGTCTCGTCTCTTTCCTCGAACGCGCTCTTCTCTCTTTCCAGCAAGTCGTTCATCTCTTTCTTCTCTTGCTCGACCTTGAACAACTCCTCTTCTCGTATTTCTTTTTCTCTTCGTAAATCCTCGGTTAACATTTCCACCTGTCGTTTCAATTCTTCTCTGTGTTCGCTCGATTCCAACCTCTCTTCGCCTCGTCTCTGTTCGGCGATTTTCGCTCGCGTCAATATGCGCTCGTTTTCCAATCGCAGCTTTTCGTTCGCTTTTTGTATGCGCGTGATTTCGTTGATGGACGACAACAAGTGTTCCGTTGGGTCTAAGTTGATATAAAAATCGTCGTCGTCGTCGTCGTTGTCCTCCTTCTCCTCCTCCTCCTTCTCCTCCCTGTCATCATCATCAACCGCCGCAGGAAAAGATGAATCGAGCAAAGCCTGCCCTAACGTCGCTGCCGCTACCGCACTGTTACCATTATTATTATTATTATTATTATTATTATTATTATCGTTCTGCCGCACCATCGGTTCCGTCGCGTCCAAAAGCTCTCCGAACTGTAGAGCGTCGTCCCCCGCCTCCAACGCGACGCCGGACGACCACACATCGTCGCCGCTACTCTCGTCTTCAGTACTATTACTCCTACCACCACCACCGCTCCTACTCGAAAGCGCCACCGCTCGTGGCAGAGAAGAAGAAGAAGAAGTGAGAGTTTTAGACTTCTTTTCTCTCTTCGCTTGCAAAGAAGGAAGAGATGCTTTCTTTGTTTTCTTCCTCGATGACGACGACGATGCTTTTGGTTGTTCCGATTTGGATGACGATGAAGAAGACGAAGCGCGTGCGTGTGCTGCTTTAGGAAGAAAGAAAGACGAAGACCTTCTCCGGTTGCTCTGCTGACTGGATGAAGATGTTGTTCTCGTCCCCAAAATCATCGTCGGCGTTTTCGTGAACGACGATCGGAGAAGAGTCTGTTCAGAAGGAGCGAGACTGCACAAAGACGACGCCGAGAGGGGAGTCATTTTTATCCTCGCATGCACGGCACAGCTTTTGAGCGTGTAGTTGATGGTGGTATTCAACCCCGCGTTGAGAGTGCTGATTTGAGGACGGACCCTTTCTTGGATAAAATGTTGGATTTGATTTTTTGAATTTTTTCACTCTTTTCGTTTTACATGACGGCATACCGCGTAAAGAGTACGTACAAAAAATTTTACCGCGGACGGCATCATCATCCATCATCGCTTCCGCTGCAAACGCGACGACGATGAAGAGATGATGTTTTGTTAAGCGCAACGCGCGTTTTGTTTGTCTTTGTGAATATATATATATATACATATGAATTTTATAATAATACGCAAAAGGCGGCTCTCGTTCGCGGGCGCTCTCGGGTTGTTCTCTTTAAAAAATATACACGGCAAGTGAAGAAGATCCTCCTCTCCAAAACTTGTCTTTGTCTTCTCGTTATTCGCTTTAATACTGTTGTTGTTGTCTTTCGTCGTCCGGCGTTTCTATAATCATCCCGAGGTCATCGTAGCTACTCTTTTTCTTTTGAGTATCGACTTCGTTTCTTTGCGGTGATTCTAGTGGTTGTTGCGCCGAGGCGAGCTGTTGCTGAATTTGAACGTGTTGCATTTGCATTTGCTGAATCTGTTGCAGCATGGCAGCATTCTTCGCGAAAGAAATTTGCTGCGCTTCCGCGACAGACATCAGCGCCGGCAATTGCAGCAGCTGCTGCTGCTGTAGCTGCTGCAAAAGCAGAAGCTGCTGCTGCTCCAACTCTCGCCGACGCTGCGCGAGGTAAAGCGCAGCGTGTTCCTGATTCACCGTCATCTGCGAAACCTGCTGCTGTGATACAAACTGTTCGTGGTTTTGCTGATACTGTCTTCGTTCCATGTTGACTGAATCGATGCTTCGTCGACGAAAGTCGAGTTGTGGTGATGATGATGGGTTTTTCGAATTTGCATGTACGGATTCCCACGAGTCCGATCGACTCTGTTGCAATCGTTGTTCTGGACTGCGTTGTTGTTGTTGTTGAAGTTGAGCGAGTTGTTGATTCCACATCGCGACGGCCATGGGCGATTCCGGTCGATTTTGCTGTTGTTGTTGTTGTTGTTGTTGTTGTTGTTGTTGTTGTTGCATCGTCGCCGTTGTCATCGTCGTCGTCATCGTTGCGAACTTGTTCGCCGTGGACATGTTGCTATTATAATTGTTATTACTATCGGCGTTAATATTATCGCTCGCGACGCTTCTTAACTCCTTCGCCTTGTGCGCAAAAAAACAAGCTTTTCTCGTGCACCCCAATCCATCTTTACACAACTGCGTGCGATACCGACTCGGATGTAACCAGCTCTCGAAAATGCCGTGCGCGTACGGACAGTTTGCCCCCCTCGGGCAAGAATACTCGTGGCTCCCTTTCCCTTTCGCGCGGCTCGTGGGTACTTTTTGATAATCCGCGCACGGGATCGCCGAGTACGAAAACATCTTCAAATCTCGCCTTCTGGCTATCTCCCCGCAATGCGCGTACGGGCACACCGTCCAATCGTGCGCGCAAGTTTTCGAACACGGCACTGTTTTTAATTCGTTGGTTGGAAGAGAAGAGAAAGAGAGGAAAAAAATGTTTAGTTCGTTCGTTCGTTGGTTTACTCTGGTTGTTCTTTATAAGCACGAGAGAGAGAGAGATTTTTTGTTTGAAAAAAAGCGAGCGAGAGCCGCAAAAATCTCAGAAAAAAGATCGCGAGATTGCCTCCTGCCTGCCTCGAAAGAAAAGCTCCTCCTTCCTGTTTTTGGACCATCCGACGTACCGATTTTGAACGAAAACATGGCAAAATCGTCCCCGCTGTCTCGCAACGACCAAACTTTTTGCTGCCCTTTTCCGTTTTCAGGTTTCCAAATCGTTCCTTCTGTTTCTTCCTCTTCCTCGTCGCTGCCTCGTCGCGCTCGATGCTCCTTCAACGCCTTCAACGCCTTCATCTCTTTTTTTTTTTGGATTACACAGTCAGATTTCCAATATTATCCACCACCCGCGTGTTGTTGTAAATCAGAAATCACAAAACGAACGACAGAGAAGAAGAACAAAACTCTCTCTCTCTCTCTCTCGTCTCAAAAAAGACGGTGCGTTCGTGCGTTTTCGTCGCGCGTAAAAAGCAACGACACCATTTATTATTAAACACAAGAAGTAAGCAACTACTTTAAGAAGAATGACGTTACGGAAAGAGAAAAAAAACTCTCGTATTTGAGGAGTTTTCCACTCGCACTGTTTTTGACGAAAAAAAGCGAAGGAGACTAAAATTTTGGTCCGAAAGAAACAACGCAAAAGACAACAAAAAAGAGAAGAGATATTTAACGCACGAATGCGAGACGAATATT
>JGI20151J14362_10003694_pt1 | contig 10386 bp, 11 predicted proteins | sample COG_01_FD_14362 | JGI IMG/M metagenome (IMG submission 14362) | reverse complement strand
TAGTACAGGCGCTCAACAAGTGGCTGATACCCTACTTTGGGGGTACTGACATAGCAAAGCTGGATTTGGCTGCTGTAACGGCGTTTGATGCGTGGCGTACGGCACAGAGTGGTAAAGTGCCTGCACAAAGCACTATCAACAATCACAATGCTGCACTGAATAGGGTGTTAGATGAAGCTGAGCTCAATGGGTGGATTGTAAAGTCACTGCGTCCAACGCTGTTGAACAAGGGTGTGAAAACAGAGAGCAGAGGCAGCTTTACTGTTGATGAATACCGCACGATTTACACCGCACTGCGCAGTTACCACAAACAGACACTCAATGAGAAATCCGCAGCGACACGAGAAACACTGCGGAACTATGTGCTGTTCTTAGCCAATACAGGTGTGCGGCATGGCACTGAAGCACTAGGATTATGCTGGCGAAATGTAGAATGGTATGAGCGTGATGGTGAACGCTACTTGGCTATCAATGTGGACGGTAAAACTAACAAGAGAACAGCCATTGCACGAGATAGAGTAGTAGACTTTCTTTGGCGGCAAGCTCAGTTGAACAGCAGGATTTCAGTGGAGGATTTTGATGCACTTATAGCTGCCAAGCTGGACGAACCTGTATTCACAACACGGCTTGGCGCAGTTGCTACGGTACCAAACCTAAACCGTGCATTTAATGCATTGTTGGATGAGTTGGATTTGAAGACAGGTGCTGATGGAAGAACACGGACGCTGTACAGTTGGCGACATTTTTATGCGACGCAAGACTTGGAGCGTGGTGTCAGTACACACGCATTAAGCAGACAGCTTGGCAACAGCACTGAGATGATTGACAGGCATTACAGTAAGTACAGTCCGCTACTGAATGCTGAGGTGCATAGTGGGAGGATCAAAGTCAAATAATGATCTGCGATATTTTACTATTTAGGACACAACTTTGAACAGGGCCGCCGCCCAGTTCGCTGAACATGGAGTTGCGATTAAAAGTGGCAGATCTGCTCGAACAAGAACGTCAGCATCACTGTTTCGATCTCGCAACGTCTCATGTGATCCGCACTGAACGATCAGAGAAGACATCGCCCCAAGCCATAGTGAACATGTTTGCAGCTTGGTTCGAAGATATGAGGTTGAACGGATGTTCATCGCATAGTGGTCGACGCACGTTCATCACCAACACTGCTCGAAAGATCAGTTCAGTTGGCGGATCTTTGCGTGATGTGCAGATGCTGGCGGGACATTCGTCACTAGCTGTCACCCAAAGGTATATTGACGGCGATGGTGAGGCGAGGGTCAAAGTGGTGAAAATTATCTGATTTTAGTATCATCGTGAGCCATGAATTTTTCACGGCTACGATGTGCAATGGATTATGAAACCAAGAGATCGAAAAGTTCACAAGGATGAGCCAAAGGTTCGTTTGGCGGGCGAAAAAGGCAGTGAGCAAAACAAGCTACGAGCTGAGTTGTATCGATTTACTTATGAGCGGTTAGAAGACGCTAGCGAGCAGGGGATGCTGTTCGAAGTCATTGTTCTCTGTGACATGCTCATCACAGATCGCATCGAAGCCTGTTATTAGTATCTATTGCACGGTTGTTCCAATACACTTTGTAAGCTCTATTGCCGTCTACGCAGAGGCCCACCTAGAGAGAACTACACTAGTCGATACGATTGTTTTTGTCGCAAAAAGCCCCATCCCCTATACATCATGAATGGCTATCCCTGCAGAAGTTACAAAATGCACCTTTCGAGGCTGGTGTTTTATCCTCTACTAAAATCAACACTATGTTACTTGATTAAATTCAGGATAGCCCTGCTGGAATTTACGATAACAAATTTAAGTAATCTGATAAAATTCCACGCATCATTGACGTAGTTAAATACTTGAAACCCAGCACAATCACGGCACTTCCAGACGGATTTCAGTTTTACTGTGGATTTAGATCTACGGTTTGACGTCGAAAAAAGCCAGCTTCCAATAGCGCCTTGTGACTTTTTATGGCCGACAGCAGCACCAAAAAATGTCATTGCGTTAACAGATTTCCTACTACGGCCATCAATTTGGGCTCCATCCACCTCGCACTTGTACATACTATCCGCTGAGGCAATAGCACCACAGTCATAACAAGTTTTGTTGGCATATTTCTTACCATTGTTTGAGACTGCTTTCTAAGACTCTAGGCGTTCAACTAGGATCTTATTACTGATTGGTCTGAAAATGCGGCCGAGAGGGAATAGAGCAATGAATATAAGAAATGCGATTGGGAACCAACTAATGGTTTGGTTGCTACCGCTAGGTGACTGCGCTAGTAAAGCTGAGGCAGACACAGCATTAATAATAAAAGATACGCCCAAAATGTGAGTGTTGCGAATCATTTAAATAAGCCTTAACTTGCTGAAAATAATTCGCATTGTGCTTCTAAATTTTTTGATGTCGCAACATGCTTTTAAGATCAACGCATTTTTTGACCTAAACAAATGCTTTGTCATTTCTAGACCCGCACCTAATAAAATACTTTGCGTTCAACGAACAACAAGACGTTAATCCTATTAAGAAAATCTGCTCTGTAGCTAGCTTCTCTTTTTGGTAAGACACGATTTTTACTGTGTTTCGCAAATATAAACACCAGTTAACGGGTTGGGTTTATTAAGTGTAACGGGAACTTCGGCACCAACAACAGGGTCAACTGAGACATTAGAAACATCAACTTTAATTTTTTCTCCAACTTCCCACATTCCACACTCGCTGCCAACACTTATGATTGCCAACCAGTAATCGACACTGGACGCTTTAAGCTTTATCGTCACCTTTTCACTCATTTCGCTTATCTCTCTCCAGTCGACCTTGACCATCGTATTAATTCGCAATATCGTATGTCAAGAAAAAAATTCCCCAGCCGATCCACTTATAACCAAGGCACTAAAAGTGAATTTAGAGCGACTGTTTGCGCAAGCTCCACTACTGGAGGACCTTTTTGAAGCAGAGATGCACTCATTGAGTTCGGCACCTACAGGCTTTGGTGGGTGCAACGCCTTTATTGATTTAAATACATCAGGCGAATTCCGATTAACAATAAAGCTAGGTGTTGAAGATGAAGATAAAGCATCCAATTTTGATAAAAACGACTTCATCGATGAAATTTTAGACGGTGAATTGGAAGAAAAAATGGATGCTTTGTTCTCTGATTTTGGCTTGTGTGCACTAGAATTTGAATATCTTGTTGAGATTTACGGCATTGATTAATTCTCCGATATTTCTGCCAAAATTTTGCGGCCCACAACATGTTCAATACGATTGCTACGGGGCAAGGAAGGCATAAAAAAGTGTTAAAGGCTTTCTGGCCTGTTGACATCAAGAGGGCGATACTTGTCACATAAAAAACTTAATGAAATTGACCGTCTGCGGTTGATCGCAGAAGCTATAAGATACTGCAAAACGGTTAAAGAAATGGGCATGCCGGCATCTTGTTATTCCAAAGCATTAAGAGAGCCCATTCACTTTCTGTGGGAAAGAAGATCTTCTTCTAAGTTTGAAGCAGCTAGTTACGCTTCAAGGGCCGCACTTGATGCAAAGGAGTCTGGCGAAAAAATCATATATGACCACGCAATTCCTTTTATTTATTTGCAAAATATACTATTAGATTTTAACTCTCCCAGCCTCCAAACTATCAAAGGAATTTTATTGGATTATTCAGTAATAACGCTGATCACAAAGTCTGAAGATAATAAACTGAATAGGGTTGGGCTCCGCAGCAAAATGCCCCAAGATTGGGACGGAAAAAATCCACTAGCAAGATACGCTTCTGTTGAAATTGAGATTTTAAAAATCGAACGTTCTTTTTAAATGAAACGTAAAATAATCTAAATGCACTGTTTTTAACTCAATCAATTACGTTATCCAAAATCCTTTTAGTATAAGAAATGCGAGTCAAACTCGTCAGGGCGCTCGTACGAATGAAAAATGTATTTTAATCACAAAACCTTTTTTGATAAAAACAAAAAAATTTGGTCCTTGTTGTATCAGTGATGATGCCTCGGGCTCATCGAGCGTCTTTTAACTTCGCCCCAGAGGCCGAGAGTAGCAGGTCAAAGTCGTCAAGATACGCAAACTCTTTTTGAAACTCTAGGATGAGCCGTTCGACTTGGCGCAGTTGCTACAGTGCCAAATCTTAACCGTGCATTTAATGCATTGCTCGATGAGTTGGATTTGAAAACAGGTGCGGATGGCAGAACACGGACGCTATACAGTTGGCGGCATTTTTATGCGACGCAGGATTTAGAGCGTGGTGTCAGTACGCATGCTCTCAGCAGGCAGCTTGGGAATAGTACGGAAATGATAGACAGGCATTACAGTAAGTATAGTCCGTTGCTGAATGCTGAAGTGCATAGTGGGAGGAAGCGGTAAGCACTACTAATTCCTGGTTGAAAACAGAATTAGCTCGCTGGAACGTGTTTTTGTGATTTCAAAATTAAGGCTGCTAGCTTGGACTGCAACAAGGCTACCACAGAGACTGAAATAGCTATTTGCAGCGATCCTGAGCTGAGTGCTTTGGATGATCGATTGAGTGGGGTTTATGTAACAGGCAGGCAGGTTACGAAAAATGTCTCTGGCAATAATCTTAAAATCCAATAACAGCATAAAAATAAATGAAAGGCCTCACTGAAAATATGCACCGTTTAATAGTCTATAGAGACTAATCAAGTGTGCAGTCGGCTTGACCACTAGTTCATATAAAATCAATATCTTATGGCTCTGCGGTTTTTAAAGGCCTATGCATTTCCTCAACATAGCGCCTCCAATTTGTCGCTTGAAAATATTCCTGATCATTCAAAAACGCCCGTGTCTTTTTTTTATCAGTTGTAAATGAGAATATGTATTCTTCCGCTTTTGATGGGCTGATATCCTGATCAAGTTTTGATGATAATCTATTGGCAATTAGCGAAACAGCCAAAAGGTAATCTTCATAAACTTTGTAGTTATTCTCTTTTTTTACATAATAATAATGATCTCCGCTTTTCTTTTTTGCCCCCCGATTAAGTTGGATATATTCTTCATTGAAGAGCAAATTTACTGAGCGACTCGTCCACTGATCCATTATTAGACCATCGCCACTTCCTAAAAAGAATATAAGTTTTGTGTAAAAGGCGGGGCCTACGGCAGGCATTAAGCCGCAATTATGTAAGTGATGGAAATCTTTATATGCGTTTACAGCGCTGATCTTGTCGTCCAAAAGGTTAAAGCATGTAAACTTCCAGTTATCCCAATGCTCTTTTTTCTGTGACTTTCTAGCCCATCTAGTTCCTTGGCCACCCCAGGCAAAAATATTTGCCACGCATGACCTGACAAACTTTTCTTGGCAACTTGCTGAGTTGAGTTTTGTTAAATGTATCAAACTTCTCAATTCGTATCTATCGTAAGACTTATCTTCAAATTCCATTGGGTCTAAATCGATTTCCTTGTCCCAGTCTCCTTCATATTTCTCATAATTTCTTTTTGCTGTTTGGAGCCATTTTTTAGTTGATTTGCCAAGCCAGACACCTTTTTTAACTTTTTCAGAAGCGGTGCTAACTTCTTTCACACATCGAAGTAAGTTTTGAAAATGTTTTTCGTTGATTTGCAAGTGCTTACTCCAAATGATTGACGCTAGGTATCAAAACTCATCTTCGCCTAAACGTTTTGAACGTTTCCATCATGCTCCAGATGTTAGCAACGTGGTAAGCTCCATGAAAGTAACTTTTCATTAAAAAAAAACTGACATCGGGCTCTCGAGTCTAGATCATTCTTTTATGCCCAAGAACCAGACATTATCCCCGTCACTGCCTGCGTATCCCCATCCAGGAGAAGCACTTGCACTGGCCCATGCCCCACTGTCTGGTAGATATTCTGCAAGTTCTGCAGTAGAAATCCCGCCGTTCAGAGGAATTTCAAATTGCACCGATATAGTTACAATCAGACAATCATCGTATCCAATTTTGACGGATGTATTTTCACTTGAACACTCAAATTCAATATACTCCGTACTCGCAAAAAACACCTCTGGATCATCATCGAGATCGCCAGGCCCAAATTCAAATGAAAGGTTAGAAAGCAGCAATTTTGTAGCTTCTTCGTAGTTTTCATCGTCACAAAGCTGCTTCAGTTCATCAACCAGGTTTTGAACATCTTCGTCTTCTATTTGATCTTCGTCGACTAACCCTCGTTTAATTTGAAATTCAAAAAGACCAATGTCACCTTCATTAGTTTCAACATCGTCGATCCCCGACGCATCTGACACATCCGATCCATCGACGTGAATTTTTACAGCACTTTCCGATCCAAATTCAGTAACTGGCTGATAAGCCGTTGGGAAAATGCCAGAATCTTCATCATTAACAGCACTTGGACGATCCATCTCATCATGCTTTTTTAAGGCAGCTTCAACGGCTTCATCTTCGTCATCCGTTAATACCCAATAGTAATATTGTTCATTGTCTTCGTCATCGATCACAACTTCTGTGTAATCTGAGTGTTTGTCTTCATCAAAATCATTAGTTTCGTCGCCATCATCATAGGAAATCGGCTCCTCGATCTGCGCTTCGCCAGTGAACTCACAGGAAAGCTTACTATCGAGCTTTTCAAAGGCACACAAAACTACGAATACGGTATCATCCTTTTTAGCGTCGAAAAGAAACTCATACATTTCTGCAGAATTTTCATCATCTGATGTTTTGTTTGCTGAGGGCACATATCCTTCCACAGGTTGTTCAGTTAAGACTTCAGCAGCGTAGATAAATCCATTTGGCCCCTTGATAGTTCCCTCTGCACGAAAATCATCGTCTTCAAACAAGAATTTAAGTTCAGAAAGTTCAATTTGACCCGCTTTTATCGGACATTCAGACACTTTTCCTTTTTTTAATTTAATTGGTACTATCACAGTGTCTGTAGAGCCATAAACATCACAATTCAGATTATATGAGAACTGTGTGTTGTCGCTGCCAACACCCTTTAAAAAATCACTTCTCAACCAATTCGTTTCATTGGTTGTAAGCTGATCAGTAATTGCCGATGTTTCATTTTTACCGCCAGCTGCCAACTCTTCCGTACCAGAAATAAATAATTTAATTGGCTCATCTGTAATTGTTTCCGAGGTTGTTTCGGTAGACACATAAAGATCGCCATCACTGTCAATAGTTCCCACTACCGTAGACTTTTGTAACCAGCTTTGTATGAGCTCAACGGATATTCCTATCTTTTTCTCCTTGGACATGTCTGGCATTTCAATCTCCTCTGAAAACTTAATTTTCCAATTACGAACAAGTGTAGGGTTTACGCCAAATTGCTCACCTACCGATGCGAGTGTAGCTCCAGGTTTTTGTGCTGCTTCTGCGACCTCCTTTTTGAAATCATCAGAGTAAGTATTCTTTTTGTTTGATGTATTGTTAGACATTGTCTCTGTAGCCTCCTGCGGAGCTTGAACCTTAAAATTTTCAGTAGGTATGGCAACCACCTGTTTGATAACCTTGTAACAACTGACTTTAGTATGATGTTGATAGAAACATAATCTTCATGAAAGCAATCTAGCAAGTGTCTTTCAAAAATTAACCGCCTTGTAGTCTGTTCAGTTTTGTATTTAATTTATGAAAACTTGTAGACCCGTGATAATCAAAACTTAACCAAGGGTTAAATCGAGGCAGGGGCACTCTATGAAAAATAAATTGTACGTTATCGCAATATTTGTGGTCGTGATATTCTACTTTGGCTGTTTTTGGGTTCTTTTCGAATGGAACCTCGCTGGTGACGATACGTCGTTCATTTTTCAAGTTGTAGTTGCGCTCATGAGTACTGGTTTACTCGCCATCATTACGGCCGTGATGTTTACCTTCCAATCACAAATTGAGAATAAAAAAGAAAACAAAGCCAAAATATTTGAAAAGAAAATTTCCTTTTACACAGAAGTTCTGAGTGAACTTGATGGTATTTTTGCTAATGGAAGAGACGAAAAATCCTCACATAAATTCGTGTTCCTCGTGTCTAAAGCAATGCTCGTAGCGAGCCCCACCGCCGCTCAAAGTTTTTCTGACCTCTTCGAATCCTTTGAAAAACAGGAAGGGACTGAAAAGTATTTCATCGAATTCTTAAAGGCAGCACGAGCAGATCTAGATTTAATTGATGATCTCAGTGCGGGTGGCATTGACAAATTTGAACCAGTTTTAGCCTCAATAAAAGGCGAGATTATTCAAGAAACCAAAAACTTAAGATTTTGGTCTTCTGAACAAAAAAGTGAAATTATTGAACAATATGATTTGCAAAAAAATAACAAAGTCAAATGGCTAAGAGAAACCCATCAATTATATCCTTCTCAAATCGCTACATGGCGTCGTCAACTTAAATAAAGAAGCATTGAAAGCCATTGGCCCCGCACGAAATTGCAAGTGAAGGAAGAAAGGTCCGAATTGAAACAATTTGTTTTCTACGACTTCGAAACTACCGGCATTAGTCCAGCGTTCGATCATCCGTTGCAATTTGCAGCAATCGTTACTGACGAACATCTAAACGAGCTAGAGCGTGTGGATATAAGATGCCAGGCGGCTCCTCACATACTTCCCTCACCGATTGCTTTACACGTCACCAATATAAAGCCTGAGCAAGCCATCAATAAAAACCTTCCAACTCCTTTTGAGTTTGCTCAAACCTTACAGAAATTTACGAAAGATTGGGCGCCAGCTTGCTGGCTGGGTTATAACACTATCGCCTTTGACGAGCCCATGATGCGTCAAATGTTTTACCAGAACCTACAGCCAGAAATATTTGCTACCCAGATGAATGGGAATAGTCGGCTGGATGTCATGAAAATGGTTTTTGCGACGCATGCAGAAGAAGCTGCCGCTCTTATTTGGCCAGTTGCTGACAATGGAAACACTAGCTTTAAACTTGATCGCTTAGCTCCAGCTAATGGCTTTGCCCATAAGAATGCACATGATGCTTTAGCCGATGTAGAAGCAACCATCTTTATATTTAAAAAAATACGAGATGGTGCACCCGAACTCTTTAAAAAGCTTGTTGACGCAGGCGATAAAACTATCACCTCCAGTTTACTGAAAAGTTTTATTCCAATGGAAGTTACGCTTCGGTTTGGAGGAAATGTACCGAAGACTTATCAAGGGTGTTATTGTGGTAGTAATAAAGATAACCCAAACTCAATAGGGTTTGCAGATTTCGAACTTAACAAAGCTGAAGAACTCTCTCAGGCATCCAAACTTTCTGTTTCTGAAGCAATTGAAGGAACACCCAAGAAAATCCGAACTTTAGCTGTAAACAGATCTGAAACTTTTCGAGTGATAGAGAACCCTTCAGAAGAGATGCTTGAGTTTTGTGAAACCATCAAAGAGGCCAACAAATTACAAAGCCTTGTTTCTGAAGTTTTAAGCAAACGGTATGCCGATACTGAGCAAACTAACTTAGAAGTGGAAGAAAGAATTTACTCAGGGTTCTATGGTAACTCTGACAAAGAATTACTCGAACAGTTTCAAACTGCATCTTGGCCAGAACGAGTTTCAATCATAAACGATTTCACTGATGAACGCCTAAAACAGTTGGGTAAGAGGTTGATCGCTTTTTACGCACCAGAACTTTTGACTGATGAGCAAAGATCTGCATTTAAAGCATTTGTTCAGAGGCGATGGAATACCTCCATGGATGAAGCCCCATGGACAACTGCAGAACATATCTGGGCCAGCCTAGATGAATTAAAATCAGAAATTGATGAAAGTAATTGGCGAGAGTTTTATCAGGCTAGGATTAACTCACTAGCCCCCTGAGCATTAGCTATAGGCTAGGAATAGACTAAGCAAAATAATACCACCTATGATCCACCAAACGGCACCTGTTTTGAACAGCCAGTAGATGCCCATTAGTATAAGACCGGCTATCACTAGTTCAAAAATCAAACGCCATTATCCTTTTAAGCTCCTGACCTATCACGCCTCTAATTAAGCAATTCTACAGCATTGCGCAAAGCATTCTCATTCACATCAATATAGCGTTGCGTAGTGCTGAGGTGCTTGTGTCTGGCTAACACCTGAACCAGGCGAGCATTAATGCCTTGATCAGCCAGTTGTGTAACAAACTGTCTACGGCCACTGTGACTGCTGGCGCCATCTATGCCTGCCAGCTTATAAATGCGCTTAAACAGGTTCACTATGGTCTGAGCGGTAAAGCCACCACCCTTAGCACTGAACAGCAATGGAGCTGATCTCGTACTAACGTGCACTGGGTATTGCTTGGCAAACTTTAGTAGCTGCCGTTTGAGTTTGGTATTCACCAAAACAGTGGCACTGTCTGAGCCTTTGGTTTGATCTGCGCTCAAGTAAATGGTGTCTTTAACACCGCCAGCTTCATCAAACGTCACCAATACGCAG
>JGI20151J14362_10003683_pt1 | contig 10402 bp, 5 predicted proteins | sample COG_01_FD_14362 | JGI IMG/M metagenome (IMG submission 14362) | reverse complement strand
GAGCCGCTTTCGACGCCGCGGTGGCATCCGCGGCGGGCCTGGGTAATTACCCTCATCAAGACGGGACTCCGATGGAGTCGACTCTGGACAAGGCCAAAGACCTGCGCGACAGGTGGAGGTCGTCGACGACGTCCACACACGAGGAAACGGCCGGTGAAACGGCTATAGGGACCGACTCCGTGTCGGACGAGTCGGACACAGAAACGCGGGAAGACGAAGACGTCGTGAACTCGTCGGAGGAGGAGGCGGCGGTTCTCGCGGCGCTAACGCCGTACTTACGAACCCTCGCCGCCGGTCTCGCCTTTCGCGCCGCATCCGGCGATACATCCGTCACGCGGCGGTCCATCGTCACCGGGGGGCTCACGCCGGATGCCGCCGCGTGGCGCCTCGCGAGCAGCGAGGCTTCCGTCGGGGGCTCGTCCGTTTCATCCCCGGGGTTGTACTCGCCGAATCCGAGGCTCGTGCCCCGGAGCCGCGTGGAGCAGGAAGGGTCGCTCAACCCGCTGGAGGGGATGCTGAGCCCGTTCGCGCGCGCTCCTTCGGGACCGATCCGGACGAGCGGCGTCGGGAACTCCGGGCAGGGAGGCACGAGCGTTACTAGTAACGGTCTTACCCCCGGGACGAACGGGGTCGACTCTGGGTTATATTCGACGGGACACGCGATGACGTCGTTACAGGCGGCGCACGCGCGCGGTGACCGCGACGCGTGGGCGGCGACGTTCGGGATGAGGTCGCCGCTGCTCGTGCCGCCGGGCGCGGCGCTCGTGCACCCGCCGAATGGACACCCCTTCGCGGGAGGGACACATCCCGGCGCCGACCAGTCGGGCCTTCTTCGCGGCCACCAATTCGTCGACCAATCGGGTCCCCCCGCCGCCGCCGCTCGCTCTCCGTTCGATAAGGCGCCGTTCGGTGGCGGCGTGACCGACGCGCTGACGCAGGCGATGGCCAAGGGACTTGACCTCGCGGAACGGAGCGGGACGGAGACGTCCGATAAGGCGCCGGTACGCGGCCCCGCGGCGTCACCGCTCGCGGCGGCGGCGGCGGCGCGGTCGCCCACCCCCCCCGCGAATGGCCGCGAGGGTTCCGTCGCCGACCCGGGTTCCTTCGCGACGGGCGCGCCCGGCGATCGCTGGGCACCCCGCGGCGTCCTCGTCGCGCACCTCCAGGAACACCGCGGGCCCGTCCGCGCGTTGGCGTCGTCCACCGACGGCCTCTTCGTCGTCTCCGGCGGCGACGACGGTCAGTGCAAGCTCTGGGACTGCACTCGGTTGGAGCGGGACGTTTCTTTCCGGTCACGGTTGACGTACGCGAGCCAGGGCGGGAGGGTCACCGCGCTGGTGTCGTTGGACGACGGTGGAGGTGATCACGCGGTGGCGTCCGCGTCGGACAACGGATCCGTGCACGCGTGGCGGGTGGAGTACGTTGAACGCGGCGGTCCATCCGGGGGGAGTCAAAGGGGTGAATCGACGTCGACGGACCGCGACGGCCGATCATCGCGCCGTCACCGCGCGCCGCCCAGCGTGGAGAGGTACACGGGAGCCGCGGAGATCGCGACGGTATCACGCGGATCAGGCGCGGTCACCGCCATGATCCGAACGGGCGTCAAGACGCTGTGCTACTCCACCGCGCGGGGCGGCGTGAGGGGCTGGGACCTTCGCTCCAAAAACTCAGAGGCGTTTCGCGTTAACTGGGATTCACAGCTGGGAACAATATCCGCCCTCGTCGCCGAACACGGAGGCGGATCGGGAACACACGAGAACACGTCATCGCCGTACACGCCGTGTTTCGACCCGCGGTGGCTCGTCGCGGGCACCTCGCGGGGATGCCTGGCGCTGATGGATCTCCGCTTCGGCGCTCGCGTGGCGGAGTGGCGGCATCCGACGCGCGCGCCCATCGACGCCTTGGTTCTCGCGACGGAACCGAGCGCACATGGAACCGACGCGCGCCCCGTGGTGTGGTGCGCGGCGGGTAGGGACGAGGTGGCGTCGTGGGACGTCGCGGCGGGGNCGTGCGGTCGGGTGCTGCGGGTGACCCGCGGGTCCTCGAGCCACGACTTTGAAAACGATGGGGCGCTTAAGAACGGCGGCCGGCTGGACGTCTTCGAGCTCGACTCTCGGCGCCATGACGGCGACGATTCATATCTCTCGACGAACGAGCTGGGCGACGGCGCCGCGCGTGATGACGGCGTCCGGTGTCTGCTGCCGCTTCCGTCTGGCGCGTTGCTCTCCGGCGGGAGCGACGCGTGCGTGCGGATGTGGTGCCCGGGTGAGCCCGGTCGTAGCAAGGTTGTGTCCGGGCCGTTACCGCCGGGTCCGAGGCCGACGTACGACGAGTCACGGGAGGGGGTCAACGGAACGCCTGTGCTGCGCGAGGTACCGGTGCGGGATGAGAGGGGAGGTAACACGGGCGGGGTGAACGTGGGGGATCAGGTGGCGGCGGCGGCGGTGCGGCACGACTGCCACAGGGACAGCGTGTTGTGCATGGCCGCGGTGGGAACGGGGATGCAACGGATGCTGGTGACGTGCGGGAGGGACGCCGCGGTGAAGGTGTGGAAGTGAGTGACTCTTATTGTTGAAATGATAGGGTCACGGCGCGTCTCGAGTGGGCTTTTAGACGTCTGCGGGCCTCGTTCCCGGGCCGTTCCTGGGCCGGCCGCCGAAGAGGAACTGATAGACCATGAACATCAGCCAGACGTTCATGAGCAGCCGCAACACGGATCCCATCGCGTACATCGGGCCAGCGCCCATGCCGTACCCCATCCCGAAGGAGGGCATGAACATGAACCGCGGGCCCATACCCATGCCCATGCCCATCCCGCCGGCTTGACGCTGAGCGCCAGCTCCTCCCATCGCGCCGGCCCCTCCCATGGACCCGGCGCCCATGCCTCCCATGCCGCCCATGCCTCCTCCCATGGACCTCGCAGAGGTGGATCGGAAGCTGGAGCCGCCCATGCGCCCGCCGGATCGTCCGCCGCGGCCCGCGAGAGCCGGACCCGCATCAACGAGAGCCAGGCCAAGCGCGAACGCAAGCATGACCACTCCCTTGCGCAAGCCCCAGAGGGTGTTCATGACGGCGCCGACCCGGTCGAGGAGGGGCTCGCGCGCGGCAGGGACGGAGGAGGAGGGTTCTTCCGCACCGGTCGCCATTCGGACGATGGGGGAGGTCGCCTTGGGGTTCTCGTCGCGGGCCGCGGCGGCCACGGCCACGGGCCTCGCGCGGGATCCAGAGACGGAGGACGTGGACCTCCGATCGGGGATCGAGAAGGCGGTCCTCCTGGCCGCGATGTTGACGCGCTTGGCAGCGACGCGCGATGGCGCCGCGATGTTCACGAGTGAGACGGCGGACATGTCGAGTGAGCGATCGGATGGACGAAGTTCGCGTCGACGGATGCGCTGCTCGAAGTGCGGCTGCAGGGCGACGATATCCGCGAATCCTATTGGAGCAGCCGATATTCTCCCGTCATCATCTACCACTTCTTCGGCCCACACCCACGGACACCATGCACGCCGCGACCGCGCGCATCTTCGGCCCCGTCGCGTCGGCGTCGCGTACCCGTCGAGTCTCGGCCCGTCCCTCGAGGGCATCGAACCGCCGCATTCGCGGCGTCGCCCCGCTCAAGGCCAAGGAGGCTGAGCCCGGGGACGCGGTCGAGGAGATATCCAAATCGATGTCTGACGCCCGGGCATGCCAGACGAGCGGGCTGAGCCCCGGTGCGGGCCTCGCCGACGCGGACGCGCAGGCCGACGCGGCGTTCGCGGACATGATCAACACGACGATCGACGTCACGGGGGAGGCGCTGGACTCCGAGGAGCTCTCGCGGCTGTCGCGCGCGGGACGGATGGACGAGGAGAGCAAGTCCAAGAAGAGCGGGGGGATCTTAGGGGACGTCAAGGACCTCTTCGGCGCGCTCAGCAAGGGCGCGCACATAGTCAAGCAGAAGGGCGGTCGCGTGTGAGCTCTCTCCCGCACCGTAAAGGTACTCTCAACTCCACTAGCTACTCGTCTAAGTGTACATCAAACCCCCTAGTGTTAAGTCTAATCAATCAGCGCGTTTCCAACCGAGCCGGGGCGGCGCTCGGGTCTTGGCGAGATGCCTCAGTCGATGCCGCGCGAGCTCGATGCGAACGTCCATCGTTCGCATCTCCGCATCCATCCGCTCCATCGTCGCCCGCATCGTGCCGCACATCTCCACACCGGCCCCAGCCCCGCCCTCCGCGTCGTCCGCCTCCGCCCGCGTCTCCTCGGCGGCGTCGTCGAGACCCGCCAGCATGACAGCCGCCCGGTCCACGCGTGCCTCCGCGACGCCGCGAGCCTCCGCCGCCGCGTCCAGCGCCTCCCGCGCATCCACATACGCGCGCGTGGTGTGGTCCGGGAGTCGCTCGAGCATGAAGGACTCGCGCGCGTCGATGTCCCGGAGGTCGCGTCGAACGTCGCCGACGACGCGTTCGTGAAGTTGAACGCGAAGAACCTCTTTGGCGCCTTCTAGAAACTTCGACGCCTTTCGCACGGCGTGAAGCCTCGTGGAGTGATCATGGGAATGGATGGACCCCAGCGCCGGGCCGAGGCGCGTGGCCTCCGCGCGCCACGCGTGTGGGTCGACGGAGGGTTCGATGGGCGCGCGCGTCGAAGCATGAAGCGCTTCTTCACCGTCGACCGCGGCGTAAAAATCGTCGTCGGAGTAGCGCCCGTCGTCGTCCTCGTCCTCGTCCGAGTCGGCACTAAAGTCGGCACCCTCCCCGCCGGCGTCCCACCCGTCGTCCCCGATCCCGTCGATTTCCTCGGGAACCGCATCCGGGTCCGCCTCCGGGACCCGGGTCTCGGCACGCCGCGGGCGAACGTCGAGGTGCTTCAGAGCCGCGTGGACGAGGCGAAAGAGGCACTCCGTCGGCGCCCACCCGCGGCCGACGACGACGGCGTGCGCGCACATGTACCGCACGTCCACGCCGAAGCACGCGCACTCCTTGAGGAACTCCGTCGCGATGACGTGCCGCCGGGCGTCCGTTGCGGTGGGCTCGGTGAAGGCCTCGGACTGCAGCGCGGAGAGCGGCGGGGGCGGGTCGGATCTCGATTTTTTCCCGTCTTTTCCGCTCACCGTGACGCCGCCGCTCGCCGCGTCACCGTCGTCTCGCGAGTCGCCGCTCGCGCCGCCGGCGTCGAGCAGCGCGCTGTCTATGAACCCATCGTCGCCCTCCGTCGTTTCCGTGTCCTCACGCCTCACGTTCGTATCGTCGATGACCGTTTCACTGACCGTTTCTGTCTCCGTCTCGATGGCGTGAAGCTCCGACTCGAGCGCCAGGCCTTTGCGCCCCAGCAGCTTCATCAGCCACGAGCCTATGCGAATCACCCGGCTGAACCCCGCGCCGTGTGTATCCCCCGGGAGCGCCGCGAGGAACGCCGCGGGTGTGACGCACGCACGAAGCGCTTCAAGCGCCGGTTTCCGTGGCCGAAACTCGGGCCGGAACCGAACGGCTTCGGCGGTTAACAAGATTAAAGCATCCGATAGCGCCTCCGCGGCGCCGTCCGTACCCCGCGTCGTTGACCCCCGCCGCTCGATGGCGTCGAAGGCGTCGACGGCCTCCTTACACCGCCGCGAGACCTCGTTCGATGACGGCCTCGCGCGCGGGTTCGGGTCCATCATCTCGCGCACCAGCGAAACCAACGGGTTCGAGAACCGGTGACCCGGGAGGGGCTCCCACGATGAATCGGTGATTCTGCGGAACACGGCGTGTAGGTTAGCACCCTGCATCTCGAACGGCGATCGCAGCGTGCACAGCTCGTACAGCAAGCATCCGAGGCTCCACACGTCGCTGCTCCAGTCGTACGGGTCACCTTTGACCACCTCGGGCGAGACGTAGTACGGCGTGCCGACTTTGGCGTCCACCGCGATTGTGTTTTCGCTGAATTGGCGCCCGAGGCCGAGGTCTGCGACTTTGCACCGGCCGTCTTGGGTGACGAGGACGTTCGCGGGTTTGATGTCGCGGTGCATGACGCGTCGCTCGTGCATGTGCGTCACGGCGTCGGCGATCTGCCGGAAGGTTCGCCACACGGTTTGCTCGTCGAGGAGGATCCCTTTCGCGAGATTTTTGCGGAGGAATCGCTTGAGGTCTCCGCCCGCGGCCCACTCGAAGACGATGCAGAGCTTCGTTTCGTCGAGGAAGGAGTCGTGCATCTCCACGATGCCCGGGTGCCGCAGGTTGCCCAGGAGCTGCACCTCGCGCAGGCATCGGAGGCGCTTCCGTTCGCTCATCTCGTGCAGGTCCACCTGCTTGATGGCGACCGTCGCCCCGTCGCTTCTGCGCGTGCCCTTGTACACCACGGCGTACCCGCCCTTGCCCACCGCCCGCCCGACCTCGTACATCTCCCGAAGCTCGCTCATGGGCCCGCTCTTGACCGGGGAGAACTCCAGGGAGGAACTCCACGTCGCGTCCGCGGTGCCGGGGATGGAGTGAATTCCGCGTGGAGACTCCGGATCGGCCCCATCAGCCTTACCTGACGACGACGCGTCCGCGTCCCCGCGGGTCTCGCCCTCGCGTCCCACCATGGCTCCGTCGCTATCGTTTCGATGTCATGGCGCTGAATGTGCTACGAACCCCGAGGAACCGCGAGGAACTCCGCGAGGAACCCCGAAGACGCGCGGACGGCAATGCGAAAATTGCGGAACTCGTTGACCGGATATCGGAAACCGCGTGAAAGTTCATTGGTCATGGGAGCGCTGGCGTGGGCGGCGCCGGGGGTGAAGCTCCCGTCGCTATCGCCCGCGAGGGGCGGACGCGATGGAGCGACAGGTCGGTCGCCACCGCGATACCCCCGCACGTCGCTTCGAGATCGGGTGACGGGCGCCGGTGTCCCGAGTTTCGTCGCGGCCGCCGGGTGCCATCGCAGGAGGCGGGTGCCCCGCGTCGGATGGCCGCCCCACGGGCGCGCTCCCACCGCCGTCCGCGCCTCCGCGACGGGTGGATCCGACGGGATCGATACGCCCGATGAGCCCGTGTTCCTCGGGAAGAAGGGCCGGATGGCCAAGATGGTGGACATGTCGCGCAGAGAGCTCGGCGAGAGCGACGCGGCGCAGGGCGTCCAGGTGTTCCTCGTGGAGTTTGGGCTCATCGCCATGGGGGTCGTGGACACCCTCATGGTGGGGCACGTCGGTGAGGCCGCGCTCGCCGCCGCGTGCCTCGGGGGTACCACCACGTGGCTCGTCATGATCACCGCCATCGGGCTCCTCGGTGCGCTGGACCCGCTCACGTCGCAGGCGTTCGGCGCCGAGGATGACGCCGCGGTCAAGAGGCATCTCCGATCGGGTCTCTACGCGTCCGTGGCGCTCAACGCGGGGTGCATGCTGATCCTCACCATGGCCGTCGCGCCGCTCTACGCCGTCTGCGGGCAGCCGTCTTTGCTCGCGGCGGCGGCGTCGCACTACTGCCACATAGAGGCGTGGGGCATCCTACCCGTGCTACTCTTCCAGGCGATCCGCCTGTCGCTCATGTCCACCAACGTNTTCCGTCCCTTGGTCGTCGCCATCACCATCGCCAACGCGACGAACGTGGCGCTCAACCAGGTCCTCATCAACGGCATGACCGTCGCGGGTGGTATCACGATCCCCGCGTTCGGGCTCACCGGCGCGGCGTGGGCGACGGTGACCAGCCGATGGATACTCCTCGCGTTGACGTGCGCGTTCGCGTATGAGGAGCTAAAGTCCCGGGACGCGTTCAAACCCATACGTGAATCGGTATCGAGCGCGTTGGAGCGCGCCGGCGGCATCGTCAAACGGAGTTTGCCCATCGGCGGGCAGATGCTGATGGAGTTTGGGGCGTTCGCGGCGCTGACGCTCATCGCGGGTCGGTGCGGTACCACGCAGGCGGCGGGGCACGCCATCGTGCAGTGCCTCACCGACATGTCGTACGTGCTGCCGCTGGGGATCGGCGCGCTGGGATCGATCAAGGTTGGGCAGGGCGTCGGGGGGCGGGGACGGGGGGGAGGCGCAGAGGGCGGCGCGGATGAGCATGCTACGCGGCGTGTACGGGGTGGCCATCAACGCGTTCATTTACGTCGTCTTCGGGAAGCGAATCTGTTGGTGGTTCACGTCGGATCCAGCGGTGCACGCGGTGGCGGTGAGCATCCTGCCGGTGATCGCGGCGTATCAGGCGGCGGACGGTGTGCGTGTAGTGAGCGCGGGGTGCCTGCGCGGGGTTGGACGGCTGAACACCGCGCTTCTCAGCGACGTGGTCGGTTTCTGGGTTTTGGGGATACCGGTTGGGTACTACCTGGCGGTGCCGTTGGGGATGAACGCGATGGGGATATGGCTCGGGTTCGCGTTCGGGGTGATGGCGGTGATGATGCCGATATGTATCAAGGCGTGGAACGTCGGGAGTAAGGAGGAGAAGCTGCTGGACGCCCCCGCGTGATGACGACGAGCCTTAGTTAGTGCGCGGGGTGGACCCTTTGAATGTTATTCATCGCCTCGACAGTCCTTGCATCGAAAGCGCTGACGACCGTGCTCGCAGATTGCACCCCCACCGCACTCCTTGCATTCAGTGCGCCGACGACCATGCTCGCAGATTGAGACCCCACCGCACTCCTTGCATCTGTAGCGCCGACGACCGTGCTCGCAGATTGATCCCCCACCGCACTCCTTGCACTGATGGCGCTGACGACCGTGCTCGCATATTTGTGACCCACCGCACTCCTTGCACTCAACGCGCCGACGACCATGCTCGCAGATTCCTGCCCCACCGCACTCCTTGCATGTATAGCGCTGACGACCGTGCTCACAGAATGATGACCCACCGCACTCCTTGCACATAGAGCGCTGACGACCGTGCTCGCAGAATGATGACCCACCGCACTCCTTGCAATGAGAGCGTATACGACCGTGCTCGCATATTCCCTTCCCGCCGCACTCCTTGCACCTAGAGCGTATACGATCGTGCTCGCATATTCCCTTCCCGCCGCACTCCTTGCACCTAGAATGCTGACGACCGTGCGGACAAGCGCTGCACACCTTGCACGCCGAGCGCTTCTTCACCCCGTGCTCGCACGGCCCGTGGTGCTTCGGGGCTCTCTTCCGCTTCGTGCCCTTCTTGGTCGACTCCTCTCTCGATGTATCCGTGTTCTCTGCATCGCCGACATTCGGAACGTCTATCCTTACCCTCGGCCTCCAAACCGTCGTCATCACTCTCATCACTCCCCGCGAGGTCGGCGCCCCTCGAAGTGAAACCTCGGTGACTTGACACTGGTAAATCCGCGTCTCGGTTCTCTCGTCTCCTCACTTCGCCCCGAGCGTTTCGGTCGACATGCCGTATCGGCTGGAGCTCGAGGACGACAACGGCGATGTCATCAGAACATGGCATCTGATACCCGGAAAGTGAGTGCCCCCGAACCCGAGCGCGTCCGCCTCGACATTCGCCCCGGGGTGCCAAGCCAATCTTTGAACGGGGGTGCCCAGGTCGCGCCGAGATCTGACCGCCCGACCCCATCATCCGTCCCTTTCCCCGCAGGTACACCGTCGGCCGCAAGGACTGCACGGTGACGATCCCGGACGATGCCACCATGTCCCGCCTGCACGCCGACCTCGTCGTCAAAACTCTCCCGCGCGACGCCGTCCACGATCCCAGCGTCAAACCCAAGGTGCTCGTCCGAGACCACTCCAAGTTCGGAACACGCATCGAGAACGCGCGCGTGGACAAGGACGTCGCGGAGACGGAAGTCGCCGCGCAGCTCCCATGCAGAATCACCTTCGGCGTGCGCATCGACAACGACACCAAGCGCAAGTGCCCGACGACCGTGAGACTCGCGTACCAACCCATCGCGCTCTACCTCCCAGTCGACTTTGACGATGCGTACGATTCCATCGCCCGCGACTGCGCCGACGCCGGGGTCCACCTGATCCGCGGCCTGGACGCCGGATGCACCCACCTCCTCGTACCCGACCCGACCGACGCAACGAACGGCGTCCCGCAACCGTTCGGACCCGAGCTGGCGCAGAGGTTCATACGCGGAAATGTTAAGCCGGTGACGATGAAATACCTCGACGCTGTTCGAAGTCGGCGCGACCCGGCGGCTCCGATGCCCGATCCGGACTCGGACGCGTTCGCGGTGCCGCGGGACGTGGTGGAGTCAATGATGGGGGGTGCGACTCCGGGGGGTGCCGACGGGGGTGCCGAGGACGACGACGACGACGCGACGACCGACGGCGAGGTGGTCGAGGATGATGAAGGCGAGGTTGAAGACGGGTACGTGTCGGCTGAAGAATACCCACGGACCGGCGCCTTCAACGTTCGCGGTGACCGCGGGAACATGGGTGCCGGTCCGTGGGCGTCGGCGGGCGTGGCCGGGGTGGGTATGGTCTCCGCGGCGGCGGCCGCGAAGGCTGCGGCCGCGGAGGCTGCCCGCCGCGCCGCGAGGG
>JGI20151J14362_10003682_pt1 | contig 10405 bp, 6 predicted proteins | sample COG_01_FD_14362 | JGI IMG/M metagenome (IMG submission 14362) | reverse complement strand
CGCGGGGCGCCGCTCGTGGGCGCGTGCGACGGCGTATCGGCCGGGTGGTTCGTCGTAGCCGCGGCGGCATCTCTGACGAAGACGTACACGAGGTCGCCTCGCGCGATGCCACACGAGCGGAGCGTCGAGCCCTCCCCGCTCCCCTGCGTCGAGACGTCGTCGGTCCTGTTGAGCGTCACCGCGACATTCGCGGGCTCGACGTTTCCCTCGAAGACCTTCGTCGCGAGCGCGCTTCGGAGCTGCGCGAGGGTGCACACCTCGGGAACCTCGACGCGTATCGTATCGCCGGATCCACCGACGACGCGCACGCGGAGCTTGATGCCCATCGAGCCTCTTCGCCGTCGCCCTCCGCCCGCGCCCTCGACTGTGAGAGGTCGAGAGGTGACTCACTCTTGGAAGCAACAACCGCGAGAGGGAGGTTTAATCATAAATAAACTCGAATATGGATACGGCATGTCATAGGAATGTGTATAATTGACCCTAATGTACTAATTCTACCGTATGCGAATTTAGTCAAGGACCAATCTCGAGATTGGTGATGCACAAAGAGCAAATCGGATCGTTCAGTCACCAGTGTGTTTGCGCACGAACGGGAGCGATGGCAGGACCGCGCATCCCAACGGACGTCAAGCCCAACCAGTTCGTCGAGGCGAACGGGTACGCGCGCGAGGTGGTGGAGCGAACCTTCCGGTTCTCGCCCAAGAACCTGGGCAAGTTCGCCATCTTCGGCATAGCGGTGCCGGCGCTCATCTACAAAGGATGCGTCCAGGAGTTTGTGAGTGCGCCCCCATCTCGGATGTGCCCGCCCGGTTCCCCGATCGATCGCCGGCTCGGGCGCTCGGAGCATCCACGCGCGACCCATCGGTCATGGACACTCGTTTGGACGCGATCCGCGTGACCAACCGGCGCCTTTCACGTCCCCGCGCGGGCCTCACCCCGCGAAGGAGGGGAACCCTAATCACCCGATTTTCATCCCTTTCAAGCCTCCTTTGGGGCCCGAAACCGTCCACCGACTGACGTTCACCCATCCCCCTTTCGCGCAGCACGTCGCGGACTCCAAGTACGGCAGGCCCGCCAAGAAGTTCGCCATGGACGGCAACTGAGGTGGCACGCGTAGCCCAGTACCACCGCATTAGCGTAAGTTGTATCAATTAAAAGTAGACTATCCACGTAGTGGCAAGCGCATCACCTCACCTCGGCGAAGGACGTCGAGTGCGTCGAAGCAAAAAATAAACGAAGATTGCAAACGCGGAATGTATCTACCCAGCTACCCAGGTCACAGGTCGATGACGGCGTTGATTTGCGCGACGTGCATCCCGAGCCCACCCTCGCCGACCGTCAGCCTGCCCCCACCCCCCGTGTGCGCGTGAAACTCCGCCCTCGGTAGCGGCAACGTCAGGTGCCCGCACACCTCCGCGGAGACCAGTTTCGACACCGGAACCTGTTAACAAAACACGACGTCAGTCAAATTGCCCGTACACAGATTAAAATAAACTCACCTCCGTCACCACGTCGTACCCGCTGCCCCGGGTGTTACTGACGCGCGTGTTGGCACCGAGTGGCCCTCGCGATTGCTTGGGTTCGATCGTGAACCCGAACGACGCGTCCCATCGGTCCATACGGGTACGCGAACCGGAGTGTGAACCGAGGTTGCTGAGGTCGCACCTGGCTCGAATTCCAATGGATGAGACGTCGCCGAGGTCGAATCTTTTGGTGTACTCGACGTTGCTGTGCAGGACGTCGAAGGAGAGCTCGCCGCCGAGGAGGCTGTCGTGGCAGTCCGCGTGGCCGCTGAACTTCTTCGCGATGAGGTCGTACTCGGCGCCGAGCTTGACCTTGAGGGGCCACGCCGCGATCTCCTTGCGGGCCTTCACCTTGTGAGGAAGCTGTTGGGTGGGAGACGAGAAAACGCGTGAGTCGGCGACGGAGAACGATAGGTGATCCTTGGCGGGGGCGATCCTTGGAGGCGAGAGGCGCGGGAGAGCTTTTCATGTCGAGCCACGGGCACGCACCGCATCGAGCGCCCAGGAGAGCGAAATGAGCCCGTCGAGTCCCACCAGACGACCCGCGGAGAACGCCGCGATGGGCGCCTCGCCGACGGACGTCGAAGCGCCCCGGCCTCGGACGGCACGATGCTCATCCCCGGCCGGAAGATCCGGCGCGCGAGTCGCGACCGCACGGTCGCTCCGTTCGCGGGAATCGCCCTTCTCGCGAGGCATGCGCGCTGCCTGCGGCGGGGATGTCAAAGTCGAACCCGGCGCGGCGCGAAGTGGCGCGGACGACCGCATGTTAACACGAAAATATCTCGGCGAAGCGAGGCCAAACGGCCAATCAATCTTGTCAATATACGCGGCGACGCCGACCGAGGTCGCCCTAGTACACGCACCTCACGCTACCAGTACGACCGGTACGCGTGGTACCACACCGTCACGTGCCTCTTCCGCGGGTCCACGACGACGTAGCAAAAATTCTGCCTACTACGCCCCGGGAACAGCGCACATCCGTCTGCATCGTCGCCCCTCGCGCTCATACCCGTCACCTCGTAGCAGTCGCTCGCGACGGCGACTCCGTCGCTCCCGCCTGCCGCCTTATCCCGCCTCGCCACCACCAGCGACTTGTACGCCATCTTCGCGGCGTCCGTGTACACGTCCATGCGCTCCTCGTACTGGCACATCGCGCCGCCCAGGGCCATGTGCGTAAACACCCTGAACAGAAACTCGGAGCGCTCTCCTGGCGTGAGCAGGGATTTATAGTTTGACTCGTCGTCGTCGTCGTCGTCGATGCCGTACGGGTCGTAGTCGTCACCGGAGTTGTCGTCGGTCAACAGGAACTCGCGTAGCCTGTCCGCGATCGTGAACCCGTCCTTGACCTCGTCCACCTTTTGCATCAGAAGCTGCGTGTCTTCGCGCACGATGGGCGGCTTCGCGGCGTCGTAGAGCCGATCGAAGATTGACATGGACGTCGCGCCGCACGGGACGATGGCGTGCGTCACCGTCTCGCACGCGCCGCCGTCCGGCAAGATCGCGGTCCACTCGCCTTTGCCGTTCATGCATCGCAGGTGCGTTCGCCCTGCGTCGGAGTCGAACAGGTCCTTAAGGAAGGCGCTCGGGGACATGCGATGGAACGGCCTGGTGTACCGAAAGCGGCACAGACGCGAGTTGGTCAGCAGGTCCCACTTCTTGAGCTGCGCGCGGAAGGTTTGCGTGGCGAACGCGCCGGTGCTCGGGTCCGGGAGCTTGACGAACACGTTGGGCTCCTCGCTGCCGTCCTCGTCCGCCATGGCTAAAGGGCTAAAGCGTGGACCACCGAGGGGTCGCGACCGAAGAAGTGCCAGATCTGCAAACGGGCGGGCGTCTCTTGAAGAAGTTTTCAGGCAAAATGCGCCGACGAAGAAGTCACCACTCACTCCTCGTATAGTCTACATAAGTTACCTCAACACACGCGCAGAAGGTACGTCAACACACGCGCGGCACCGACGGATACGTCACCACGCGTCCATCCCCCCGCGGTCCATCCCCCCGGACCCCACAAAGTCCGCCACCGCCGCCGCAAACGCCACAGCTGTGGCGCCGCCGAGAGACTGGAACAACAACGACCAGTCCTCCTCCTCCTTCGCGCTCCGCACCCGCCCTTCCCTCCACCACCCCATCAACCCCACCACCTTGACGAACGCGCGCCACGCGATCATCACCCCGAGCGCGGTGCCGAGCGTCACCCCGACCGGGAACGAGGGGGACAAGCCGGTGGCTTTCTCGAACCACGTTAAACCGCCAAACGCCGGGACGCACCAAGCCGCCCACGCGACGGCGGCTCCCTTGACCGCCTCGCGCATCTCGCCCTCCTCTTTGCCCAGCCTCAGTGGGTCGAGTTCGTACCCGCCGATCACGGCGTTGACCGCGATCCAGGTCGCGATGAGCCAGGTGCTCTCGCCGAGGAACGACGCCGCGGATGCGGGCGGATGCGGGATTGACGGCGACTGGGGCGAGCCACCCCGGGAAGGAGGACGACAGCGCGACGGACGCGGTCTTCTGGGTGAGCGCGAAGAGCCACAGCACCGCGACGTCGCCCGCGAGTAGGTCACTGTCCTCTACGCGAGGCGGTATCGCGCGCGGGTTCGGCTCCACACCGCGTGGATGACCAGACACGACCGCGGGATCCCTACTACTCGCCCCGAATCCCAAAGGTGCCCTCTTCCCAAATGGCCCAGCGAGCGCCCGACGCGTGGGGCGCGCGTGGGTGTGCGTCCCCGAGGCATGCCACGCCGCGGGTGCGCGCCCTCTCGCGTTTACTCGACACCCTCGCGCCATCGCCGTCGCCGAACCGGCCGCCGACATCCCGGAGACCGCCATGCGCCGCGCGCACTGGCGGGCACCGGTTGTTAGCGTCGCTTTTTAGGCGACACGCGCGTCAGTCAGTCTCGGAAAGAACTTTCTCGGGGCGTGTGCCACTTTCCTTGTCGGCGGAGCGGGCGGCGCGGGTCCGGGCATGACGTCCTGGGTCCGCGATAGGCTCAACCGGGCGTTCAGCCCGCGTTCCGGCGCGAATGCGAACGACGGCGACGACGGCGACTCCCTCGCCGGTGGGTCCGACGGCGACGGACCGTTCGAGACGCTCTCGGATGCACCCGCGACTCCAGTCGGGTCGCCGCTTCTGGGCACGGTGGACACGACGCCGCATGGGCATCCGGTGTACCCGCCCCCGGGCACGACGGTACCCGTCGCGCAGCCACCCACACAGGGGCACGTTCGACGGTCCTCGTTGGGTTCGCTAGGCGACATGCTGCTGCCCGCCATGCGGTCCATACCGGGCATCAGAGGCGCCGCGGGCGCATCTTCTTCACCCGCGGGGCCCCCGCCGGCGAACCCGACGAACCCGGCAGCTAGCGGGCCGACGTACCGGTATCCCGACGACGAGCAGCGGAGGTACGAGGCGGACATGGCGGCCGCCATGCGCGCCTCGATGGCCGAGCCCGGGGTTCACGTCGCCGCCAACGCCGGCGGCGTGTCACCGTACCTCACCCCGGTATCACCACCCGGGCCCTACACATCGGCTCAACTCGTTCGCAGAGTTCACACCTCTCCGAACGAATCCATCCCCGACTGGGACGGACGGACCTCAACAGGAACGGAGTTGACCGGCACGAACACCGCATCGACGTCACGGGACTCATCAGCGGGCGTCCCGTACGGGCAAACAGTGAGCCGAGGGTACGACGCCGACATGGCGGCGGCTCGAAGCGCGAGTAGTGCAGCGTTGGATGCCGAGGCGGCTTCCTTTCGGTTCCAATCGTCGTGTTCGTTGAACTTCACCGAGAAGGTCCCGGATGGATTTTATCTACCGCACGGATCGTACCCGGAGGCGACGTTGACGGGTGAGTTTCGAATCCCGCCGCTGGCGCTGCTGGAGAGCATCGAGCCGGACGCGAGCGACGATCGGGACGTGGTCGTGGTGGATTCGAGCTCGGATGAAGATTTGCGTTCGTTCGTTGATCGGACGCGGGTGACGATCGGCGCCTTGGAGGATAAGACGGAGCGCGCCGCGTCCTTGGCGCGCGCCGTCGCGGCTCGGCTCGGCGGGCCCGCGCCGAACGATGCGGCATTGGCGGGGCGGTGGGCGGAGGTGGCGTACGACTTACGGGTAGAGCTCGGTCGAATCACGTTTCCAATCGGGTCGCTTCGGTGCGGCTTACGCAGGCACCGGGCGCTGCTGTTCAAGGCTGTCGCGGACGCGGTCGGTGTACCCTCGAGGCTGGTACGTGGGCGGTACTACTGCGGGAGCGAGGACGCCGCGGCGAACGTGGTGGTTGTCGGGGGAAGCGAGCTGTTCGTTGACGTGATGCGGGAGCCGGGGGTGATTTATTCCCCCGATGATCCGTCGTACCAGGAGCTTCACGCGCCGTACGTGCCGAAGGAGTTGGAGGCTGCGATGGAGGCGGGGCTCGCGGGGTTCTCGCCATCGCCCGTGCGCGTGAACGAAGTCGCCACGCCCAGGCTGAATCAGGAGGAGAAGGAGGAGAGGGTAAGCGGGACGAATAACCCAAAGTTCGCGGACCTCACCGTGGATAGCGGCGAAACCCCAACCCCGCGGCTGGTACGAACGGCTTCGTGCCCCGACCTCACGCCGTCGTCGTCCACGGAGAAGGGACTGGACTCACAGCTCGGGTTCGATCGACGCGGCGCGCGCTTCGGGAGGACCGCTTCGCCCGTCGACGGCGATCGAGCCGCGGACGGGGTCGGCGACGACGAGGGCGATAGGACGCCGCGCATGACCGCCCGCGAGGTGCTCGCGACCAAGGCGAAACGACGGGGCACGCACAGACGGCAGCGGAGCATGTTCGAGGAGTCATCCGCGGCGAGGCAGGTGACGCGGGATAGGATGGAGGGTGTCATGTCCGAGCTGCTCGCGGCGTACGCCGGCGGCGACCCGAATTCCGGGCCACCCGGTGAAGTCCCATTCGGTGAAGTCGATTCGAGCGGGATGAACCGGGGGATGAACCCTGCGGAGCGGCTAGTGCACACGCGCTTCATGGAAACCGGAGGCGTGGGAGGCGTGGGAGTCACGGGCGACAGTGCCAACGGTACGGATAAGGATAAGGATGACTGGAAGTACTACGGCCGTGGGGAGGACTCACACGCGGGTGCGTCCTTTGGGGTCTTGCCCGGGCACGAGGCTAATATCGACGCCGGGGGCTTTCGGCGTATGCCGGCTCCTCCGCCTGGTGAGTCACCACCCCGGGCGGCGGCTGGACGGATCTCCCCTGCTGAGCGCGTGGGCGCCGCCGTGGATTCACCCGAGTCGTCATCCCCCGCGTCGTTGCTGTCCATCGCGGTGGACCTGAGCATAGCCGCTGATGAGATTCAGCTCGGCGAGAGGATCGGCATCGGGAGCTACGGCGAGGTTCACCGTGGGTTATGGCGCGGCACCGAGGTTGCCGTGAAGCGTTTCTTGGACCAGGACCTCTCGCAGCACCTGATGCGCGAGTTCGAGACGGAGGTTGACCTGATGCGACGGCTCCGTCACCCGAACGTCATCTTGTTGATGGGCGCGGTGACCAAGACTCCGAACTTGTCAATCGTCACCGAGTTTTTGCACAGGGGGTCTCTGTACAAGCTGCTGCACCGGGCGCAGCCACCGGCGGTGACCGCGGCGCTGAGCGAGGCGCGGCGCATGCGCATGGCTTTGGACGTCGCGAAAGGGATGCACTACCTGCACTCGTGCGATCCCATCATCGTGCACAGGGATCTCAAGTCGCCTAACCTGCTCGTGGACAAGCACTGGATGGTGAAAGTCTGCGACTTCGGCTTGTCGCGAATGAAGAATCAAACGTTTCTGTCCTCCAAGTCCAACGCCGGGACCCCCGAGTGGATGGCCCCGGAGGTGTTGCGAAACGAACCGAACGATGAGAAGAGCGACATATGGAGCTACGGCGTCATCTTCTGGGAGCTGCTGACGCTGCGAGAGCCGTGGAACGGGCTCAACCCGATGCAAGTCGTCGGAGCCGTCGGCTTCTCGGGAAACTCGCTCGCGATTCCCGAGGATGCGCGCCCGGAGGCCAAATCGTTGTGCGAGGACTGCTTCAAGGGAATCGCGAAGGACCGACCGAGCTTCCTGGAGATTCAGAAGCGGCTGAGGCCGATGCAGGCGATGATCGCCAAAGGCCCGGGCGGCGGCGGAAATAACGTAAACCCAAAGCCCACCGCCGCCCCCTCGCCAAGCGCCGAGCCCCTGGGTTCTCCGCCCGCGCAGCCGCCCAAGGACGAGTACCCCATCCTTCCGTAGTCAAGCCTTAGATGAATGACGCGTTTATCTATTTCAATCAATAGCAATATGTACCAATAAAATATACCCCCACCGCCCTGGGGATCGGACTCTAAAGCTTCTGCAGCTCGGGCGAGAACAAAGGCGTGATGTTCGGCTCCAGCAGAAACTTGAACAAACCCACGACCGGCTTCAGCGACAGCACGATGGTGAACGTGTACGCCATCAACAGCGTCCACACGGCGTGGATCGACACCGACGGATCCGCGCCGTCCGTCGTCCACGTGATGTCGTACCAACCCGTGTACCTCGCCACCAACAGCAGCGCCGCGATGTGCATGACGAAAGGGTACAGCGTTCGAGCTCCCCACTTGGCGCATCGCAGGTACACCTTCGCCACCACGCTGTCCTGGTCGCGCTCCTTGCCGTACTTACCGCGCGAGCTCGCGGCGCTCTGGGGTTTGGACGCCGACGCCGGCGCGCCCTCCACGTCGGCGCCCTTCAGCGGCAGCGTCTCCTCGATGGACTCGTACTTGACGCCGACTTGCTCGGGCTCGGGGATGAGCGCGAAGACCGTCATCATGGTGAAGAAGGTCCACGCGTACAGGCACAGCTGGTACAGCGCGCCGTACGCCCAATCACTGCCGTACACCTCATCGTGCGGGTCGCTCTGGAACCAGACCTCCACCCTCATGCCGTACGTAAACGACGCCATGAGAGCGCAGCCGACGTTGAAGACGAGCGCGGCGACGGCCATCGCCTTGGTCAACGGCGTCTTGGCGCTCGGGAAGAAGCACCGGTGCTTGCGCATGAGGAACCCGCAGAGGAAGTACGGCATGTGCACGGTGGATCGGTGGATGGAGAGGAACCGTCCGATCGTGGTGTATCCCACGAGGACGCCGAGGCAGACGTGAAACGCGAGGGTCCACCTCATCTCGAGCGCGAATGGCCTCCACAGGCGCTTGGTGAAGAGCGACACGAGGTACCACATCTGCGCGAAAGGGTACGCGAAGGTCCACTTATCCCATCCGTCCCATCGGCCCACCACCGGGTCCATGAGCGCCCACTTGTTGACGAACTCGCACTCCGCGTGCCCGCGCTCGTCCGTCCACTCGCCCTCGCAAAAGGCGCGCGTGTAGAAGAGGGAGAAGATGACGTGCATGATGACGTACGGCGCGATGGTTCCCGCGATGAGCGCCCGTCTGCGCTTGGGGTTAAGGTCACCGGAGACGTATCCGGAGATGAGAACGAACGCCGGGACGTGGAAGCCGTAGATGGCGTGCATGTACGCGCCGACGCCGCGGTTACCGATCTTGTAGAATGGCTCCAAGAAGTGTCCGCTGCTCACGAGCATGATGAAGACGAACTTGGCGACGTCCAGGCGCTCGGAGGAGGTGGTCCCGGCGCCGGTGAACTCCCTCAAGCTCGTCACCCACTTAGGATCGACGGGCTTGCCGTTATCGTCGCCCTTGGGCGCGGGAGCGGAGCCGTAGCCGCTCATGTCGCGTGTGCCGCGGGGATCGAGGGCTCACAAAAAAACAATCCGCGGGACGCGGCCCGTGAGGCGATGGGACGTCGAGCCTGACGCACCGGGGTGGCCGAGCGGGTCGATGCGACCTGGCGACCTGACGTCACCGCGTAGATCCGATACGATCGGCGCGGGGCGTGACTCGCGCTGTGGGCCCGAGCGTGCGACGTGCTGTGGGGCGGAGCGCGCGGGCCGCGTCGTGGAGATTCGCCTGAAACGCTTTCCAGTGAAACACCCAAAGGGCAGTTTGGTATCGAAGGTAAGAAATAACAGAAATGTTAGACTATTTGCTATGCCAGGTGATTTTGATTGGGTAACACGTATGCGAATCAGTCAGCCCACAAACGAAAATAACGAGGACAAAACCTCATGCGTTTTCACACAACCATGAGCGCGTCGGCCGCCGGCAGGGTGCATGGCGTCCTCAGGTCCACCCATGTCCCCCGCGCGCGATTGTCCGGCCGAGCCGCATCGGCACCGAGCTCAAAAAGCGACGCCCAAGGATCCTTCCAAGTCACCGATACGCACAAAGAGACGGGTGAGCTCGCCCGGGAGTGGATCGCCGACGTCTTCGAGAACGTGGACTACGAGCGGGTCATGTCCTCGGCCGACGCGTTCGAGGCGAGCGGCGAGTACATCAAACAGGCGGACGAGGACGAGGAGTTGAGGTACGGCGAGTTCGACATGGGGTTCTTCGTCGCCGTCGTCGAGGCGTGCGAGCCGCTGCTCGACGCCGTGGAAGGAGACGGGGGCGGCGATCCAGGGGCGTTCGTGGACGTGGGCAGTGGAAGGGGCCAGATTCCGGTGCTGGCCGCCGCGCTCAGGCCGTGGTCGCGGTGCGTTGGGCTGGAGTACATGCCCGTGCTGCACGCCATCGCGGAGCAGGCGCCGGGGCTACGCGACGAGTTCGCGAGCGCCACGGACGAATCGAGAAAACAATCGCTCAGAAACGCGCTGGGGCCACGCTTCGACTCCCCCGCGCCGCTCACGTTCACCCGCGGGGACATGTACGATCCACACACGCTCCAAAGCGTGACGAAGGGCGCGGCCTTGGTGTTCATGTTCAGCACCAAGTTCAGCGTGGACGAAACATCGCGGTGCTTGAAGGTGTCCAAGGCG
>JGI20151J14362_10003681_pt1 | contig 10408 bp, 9 predicted proteins | sample COG_01_FD_14362 | JGI IMG/M metagenome (IMG submission 14362) | reverse complement strand
TAGAATATGATGTAGGTGTTCTAGTTGAATGTGGAAAGTCTGACACGACCTTACAGTCTTTATCTATAATATCTAAAGAACCTTCATCTCCGTCTGCATGGATATAGAATGCACCACTATACCAACATCCATTATGCAAATGTGGTTTGTTCCATGCACTAAAATCGTTTATGTTTGCCCACATATTACCCATTTGCATGATTGCATTTGATGGGTCTAATCCATGAAATGGTATAACTTCTCTTGTAAAAACTCGTGATATTTTTTTATGTAGTTGTGCAAATATTGGATTTGTTTCACAACCATCGTTAGATTGCCATCCAGTATATGCATTAGATATTCTTCGTCCTTCGGGGTCTCTTTGTCTCATTCCATCCATAGTATCTTTTAATAGATTTAAGTACTCTTTAGTGAGTCCATCGTTAGGATGTAAATCATCATTAAGTAAATCTACTTCAAATATAAAGGTAGGAAATAGTAATCTAACTGCCATTATTGTCTCCTATTGGAAGTTCCAATTGTATTTCAGGTGTGTCTTCACTGACCACATGCATAGGACATTCAGGTGGTGGATTATCTTGTTTAAAGTTTTTACCTTTCTCTTGCCAGTATCCTTCTTTTCTATATGCACCCATCTTACCAGTTACCTTTCTTTCCTCTTCCGATAGACCCTTATGTCGTGCCATCTCATCCATAGTAGGAAACTTGTTATCATGATGAGAGGTAACTATAGACCTATTCTCTGTAAAGGTTTGTGAGTCCTGTACAATGTAAGATGCATTCCAAGTCTCCCTTTTGAATGGTATTACTTGACAAAGAGGAGTACCCTTTGTTATAGTAAATGAGTGAGTTACTTTAGGATAGAATATGATTTGTGCATTATCAATATTTTTATTAAAGTTATCAGTATCTATTATACCTTGCCATGTTGCAAAGTATTCATTTTGAAATAAGAATGGGTCTAAGTAAAAACATGAATACCCCTTTGGAGTTATTATGTTCCATGGATTCTTCATTTTAAATGCATCCTTAACAGGGCCTGAATCTCCTAAGTATTCAAATGCATTTGCAGTCTGCACATTAGGATGAGATGGAGAACCATACCCATTATGAGCTCTTGTCTTAAAAGTAGTATCAGAACCATTCTCTAAATCTACATGTATGTCTCTATTTGCAGTTAACAACCAACCACTCTTTAACCAATCATCCATAGCAGGACAAGAACGTATAGTTTGCACTTTATGTCCTCGTACATCAACATTAACTTTAGTTTTTTTCCACCACTCAGGTGTAAGTTTCTTAGCAAGAACAGGCCTAAAGTCTTCTAGTGTTGTTGTATTAAATGTTGTAAATTCTATCGTTGGCATGAAACCACTCACTTGTATCTTTTATTAATCTTATTTCGTCTCCTCTAAGAACAATAGATTTTCTATCTATATATCTTGCTTTAGGAGAAGGTGCATCTGCACCATGTGGAATTCTTCCGTCAAACATTAGTAGTCTGTTGGGTTTAAACTCTACTTCACCAATTTGATGATTTTTAATATGTTCATCTCTACCATCAATTCCTTGTTGCATTTCATCGTAAAATCTCAATGAACCACCCCATTCCTTATTCCAAAATTTATTGGTATAGTAAAGAAATGAAAGATTCCATTCATCCTCGGGTGAACAATCTGCATGTGTTGTTCCTTGAAGGCCTTGTGTTTGTGAATTCAGTCCCATGTATTGAAATCTGACCCACTGAAATCCAAAGTCGGTTTGTATCTTTCTATTAAACCATTGTGCAAGATAACTATCACTTGGTTTCATATCACTATCGGTTATTTTCTTACTTCCACCTTCTACTCCACGAAAGTATGTTGCACCCCAAAAACTATGATGTGATAACCCAGTAGGACTATCTCCTCTAACTTGATTTGTCTTAGACCACATACTTGAACGAGTTATATGTGAATCTATTGCACGATGCATTTCTGAAGATAAGAAATCATCAAAGACATAAACATCTTTTAAAGGTATTTCTGATAACTTGAATGGTTCAGTTACATAATGTATCTTCACTGAAAACCTTTTTACTGTTGTCTAGAATCGGGAGCTTGTTGTGCTTCGGGTAAAACTTGAAGGTATTCATCTAAAGATTTTAATAAATCTTCTCTTGTAGATTGAATTTCATCTGCAATCTGTACATAGATACACCATACTGCATCTGCATATTCTAATACACGTTTTGCATTACTTCTATATGGGTGTGCTGACCCTTCTCTTCCTACATAGGTACACTCTATATGATTCTGAAACCCATATTTCTCTGAACAATCATCAACGTATTGATGACAAATTTCATTTATTTGTTGTAGATATTGATTGTTTAAGTTCCATCCAATAGGTGGTTCAGAGTTTGCAATGTATGTTTCAATTGCATCTTTCTCTTCGTTTGTTAATGGTATCTTATCTTGTGAATTGAAGTCACCCTTCTCATCATCCCACTTTAAAACTTTGACTTCTATGTCATCATAGACAACCATATCATACTCAAATCCTAAATCAGGAGCATCAACATTATCAAACTCATACTTTAACCCATTAGGTTTTTCGACTATTAACTTACTATCTTCTGTATATACTAAACTATTCATTATTAATTACCTCGTTCTTATATTTTTTTAACCACTTATTGTAGTGTTCCAAATTATTTATACCACTAAAATCCATCCCTTCTACCCACGGGCCACCTCTTGTATAGTGAATTGCAGTAAAATCCCACTTCTCTTTGGGGTCATCATAACCCTCTACAAAGACATATTTTTGGGGTATCTCACTAATCTTATCTGTCCACTCAAACTGATGTAACTGTTTTCCAGTCCAAGTGTTAACAACTTCGGGTGTTAGTTTCTTGCAATCTTCATGTCCATTATTAAACACCATTAGACTTGACCACAACTTACATGGATAATCTATGTTAACTTCTCCATCAAATTTAGTTGCATCATGTTCGTAATGTGGATACTTTACACATGCAACTGCATCATCAGGATTTAGATAATAGAACATTGGTAGTATACTTTTCTCAAAGATGAAATCATCATCTAAGAATATACTAAACCCTTCATAGTTTTCTAGGTAAGGAATTAGAAATCTACTATATGTAAACTCAGTAGATTGATTTGCATACTCTCTATTATACTCGGGAATTTTAGATTTGTCAAGGAACTTAATCTCAGGTTCCCATCGAACTTGGTCATGGAACCAACCACTTCCTAGACCTCTTTTAATACTGGTGAGTATAGAATGTTTATTGATTTCAGGTAATGTAGTGTGTCTACTATCATATCCAATGTAAATATTAATGGGTTTACCTTTGGAAAGTTTATGTACCTTCTTATTGAACTCATGTACCTTTGGTCTAAAACTTAAATTAGATAGGTCGTGTTGGAACTCTAAATGACCTTCATTGAACATAAAGGATATATTGAATACATCTGCACCCTGTTGTTCTAATCGTTTTTCCCAAAATTCAAGTGCATCATTTAATGTCATTGGTTCAACACCAGTAATGACATCGTGTTTATCCCATATCATTACTTCCATAGATGGGTCTTCCATTTCTTCGAAACAACCTGAACGAACAGAGCCTGGATGAATTGAAAAACCAAACTTGTCTCCACTCTCCTTTGTTATACCTTGAATAGGATGTATTAGTCCATTCTTTTGGATATCTTGTATAATCCAATGTGCTTTTGCACTATGGTAATACATTGAGGAAAGACTTTCATATGCATGTGGATGGTCTTTATCCTTTCCACCTTCAATAACTTCCCAATTTGCAATGTCTCTAATATCAATATAGTCTTCTAAATTCTTCATGTCCATACCAGCATGACCTCTTGTCACCTTTTCAGGTCGTACCTCTGCAGTATAACCATGTGGTAAGAAGTAGTGGTAGGTAGAAGATTGGTTCTGTAAACCATTGAAACCCGTAAATTTGTCTTTCTTTCTCTGTTCTAAAAAATCACCCCAAGTGAAATACTTTAATGGTGGACATACTTCATTAAAAAGATACTCTAACATACTTAAAGTTTCTTCTTCCTTTTCAGTCTTTTCTTTTTTTAAATCGAAATTGCCAATATGGAAAAGTTTTTCCCTATAGTTTTGATTTGGTTTTACTACCTGTTTGAGGTTTTCTAATGATTCAATATGTTCCATGCATATATTTAGGACGAAAAAAAAGGGACATAGTCCCTCTTCTTTCCTTTACTTTAATACTATCCACTAATAGGTGTTGCAGGCCACTGTTGTGATACAACTCCATCCCATCTTGCTTCAGGTGTTTGACCCTGTCTTGCATAGGTAAATGGACTTCTATGTTGATAAGTAAATGGTGTTTGACCAGTTCTTTGATACGTAAACGGACTTCTATGTTGATATGTGAAAGGTGTTTGACCTTGTCTCGCATAAGTAGAAGGACTTCTATACTGGTAAGTAAATGGTGTTTGACCAGTTCTTTGATACGTAAACGGAGTCTGAGCATTTCTAATATTAGGTTCTTGACCATTTACAGGGTTTTGGTATGTAAATGGTGCTTGATTGTTTCTAATATTAGGTTCTTGTGCATTAGCAATATACGGATAAGGTTGTTGTGCTGACCTAATATTAGGTTCTTGTGCAGACGCAATATACGGATAAGGTTGTTGTGCATTCCTTATATTAGGTTCTTGTGCATTAGCAATATACGGATAAGGTTGTTGTGCATTCTTAATCGTAGGTTGTTGATTGTTAGCAATATATGGATAAGGCTGTTGTGCATTCCTTATATTAGGTTGTTGATTGTTAGCAATATACGGATAAGGTTGTTGAGCATCCCTTATGTTTGGTTGTCTTGCATTAGCAATATAAGGATAAGGCTGTTGTGCATTCCTTATATTAGGTTCTTGTGCAGATACAGGGTTCCTGTAAGTGAACGGAGACCTATGTTGATACGTAAATGGTGACCTATGACTGTACGTAAATGGTGACCTATAATTGTATGTAAATGGTGACCTATGATTGTATGTAAATGGTGACCTATAGTTATACGTAAATGGGTTCTGAAACGTAAAAGGTTGTCTTGCATTATTCGGTTGACGTGCAGATGCAATGAACGGGTTCTGAAACGTAAACGGGTTCTGAAACGTAAAGGGTGCCTGAAACGTAAAGGGTGCCTGAAATGTAAACGGCGTCTGTACATTAACCGAAGCTCTGGCATGTGCGTGATATGGTATGACTCTAAATCCAATTGGCATAATTTACTCCTTAAGGTTCCTCTCCGCCACCACCAAACTGGAAACCACCAAATGTGAAGAAATAACTCTGTTGGAAGTATGCAATGTATGTACTTGGCTGTTGAGCAATACTTGGTTGTCTCGCATTATTCGGTTGTCTCGCATTATTTGGTTGTCTCGCGTTATTCGGTTGTCTCGCATTATTCGGTTGTCTTGCATTGAATGTAAACGGGTTTTGGAACGTAAACGGATTCTGTGCGTTATTTGGTTGTCTTGCATTCCTAATATTTGGTTCTTGTGCTGACCTAATATTTGGTTGTTGTGCATTCTTAATAGTAGGTTGTTGTGCTGCCCTAATATTAGGTTGTTGTGCTGACCTTATATTAGGTTCTTGTGCAGATACAGGACTTCTATATGTAAAAGGTGACCTATAGTTATATGTGAAAGGTGTTTGACCTTGTCTTGCATATGTAAAAGGACTTCCATATTGGTAAGTAAATGGTGTTTGACCTTGTCTTGCATACGTACTAGGTTGTCTATACTGGTAAGTAAATGGTGTTTGTCCCTGTCTTGCATATGTAGAAGGTGACCTAAAGTTATACGTAAATGGTGATTGACCTTGTCTTGCATACGTACTAGGTGACCTATATTGATATGTAAAAGGTGTTTGACCTTGTCTTGCATATGTAAAAGGACTTCTGTATTGATATGTGAAAGGTGTTTGACCAGTTCTTTGATACGTAAAAGGACTTCTATGTTGATACGTACTAGGTTGTCTTGCATTACTTGGGTTTCTGTAAGTAAATGGTGACCTATGTTGATACGTACTAGGTTGTCTTGCATTAGCAATATAAGGATATGGTTGTTGTGCATCCCTTATGTTTGGTTGTTGTGCATTAGCAATATAAGGATAAGGTTGTTGTGCATCCCTTATGTTAGGTTCCTGAGCATTAGCAATATAAGGATATGGTTGTTGTGCATCCCTTATGTTTGGTTCTTGTGCATTAGCAATATATGGATAAGGTATTTGGGTTAATTCTTGACCTGATGCATCATTCCACCCTGTAGGTGTTTTAACATAAATTTGGTCAACTGCTTTCCAAGTATTAGATGCAGTCTTTACCCATGCACCTTGGGTTGAATTCCAACCTGTTGGTGTTTTTACTTTTTGTGAACCTGATGCCATTTACTTTATTCCATTAATTATTGATATTTATTGAGATACTAAACCCCTATATTAGGAGTAAAGTACCCATAAATCACCAACCGCACCATCACTACCCGTAGGAGCTGATGTTGATTGGTAAACATTTCTTGCAGTTCCACCACTGTTAGATGCATTTGTTATTGTTAATGCACCTGTAGATACCGCTGCTGGTGTTACTGATAAAGCACCAGTTGAAGCACCTGTTGCAGTAGTTGTTCCGAATGCAAAACTTGATGCACTGTCGTCCCAACCCATAAACACGTTACTTTCATCACCTCTTTCAATGACAATACCTGCGTCTCCAGCAGGAGTACCAGTTGTTCCATTTCCTAACTCAATTAATGAGTCTGTCATAGTAGTGTTTGTAGAACTAACTGTTGAAGTAGCACCATTAACTGTTAAGTTTCCACTTACTACTAAGTCTGCAAACGTTACGTTACTTGAAGTTGCAACTGCCTGACCAATACTGAATGCACCACCACTATATGTTACACCAGTTCCAGCACTTAAATGAGCTCTTGTCTCAGATGCACTAGGGCCAGTATATGTAATTGTTCCACCACTGTATGCAAGTGAACCATCTCCACCAGCATCCGTTACAGTAATTTTACCTTGGATAGCACTGTCTGATAATCCAGCAAGTGTAAGTGTTCCAGCAGTATCGTCATATGTAGAAGTGATGTTTGTTCCACCAACTACTAATCCATTTACGATGTCTTCTATTTCTTCTTGTGTTTTACCTGAAGAGTTAATTGTGTATGTTCCAGCACTGTCATCATATGATGTTGTTATGTTAGTACCAGCAACCAATAATGCATTAACTCTATCGTCAACTCTTTCGTCTGTATAGTAAAGGTTTGTATTCTCACCGACATTTGCAGTCGTTAATGTGATAGCAGAACCTAAGTCAACTTCTTGTGAGTTAACTGTTACACTATCATTTGCAAGTTTACTGTTTGCAATAGAACCTGCTAACATGGCATTAGTAACACCAGTTGCTTTGATTCTTAATGTGTCTGAATTTGTTTCGATTGAACTGTCATCTACTGTTACGGAAAGAACACCACTTGAGTGTGCAAGTCCATCACCTGCTACTGTCGCATCTAGGTTTAAAGTAACGTCACCTGAAGTTCCACCACCTGTTAAACCATCACCAGCAACTACACTAGTCACATCACCAACTTGTCCGTTAAGTGTAAGTGTTCCAGCAGTATCGTCATATGTAGATGTAAGTCCTGTTCCAGCAACAATTAAAGAATTAACTCTGTCGTCAACTCTTTCATTTGTAAAGTAAAGGTTTGTGTTTTCTGTAATTCCAGCAGTCGTTAAAGTAATGTCTGCAGAACCATCAAATGCAGTACCTGAAATAGTTCTTGGAGTAGTTAAAGTAGCTGCACTACCTGTTGTATTTTGGTTAAGTGTTCCAACTACAAAGTCTAAAGTGTTATCACTATCGTCATATGTGACTGCAATTCCTGATTCAGTGTTTGAACCAACCATTCCACCAACTGTATCTGCAACTCTTTCTGCAGTAAAGTAGAGGTTTGAACTTCCTTCTGTAATCTCGTCTGTATTATCTTTTGTTAAGATACTTGCATCAACGTATGCTTTAATAGACTGCTGTGATGCAGCGTGAGATGCACTGTCTGATAACATGTCATCTTCATCTTTAAGGTCGATTGCAATGTCATCTGCGTTTACAGTAATACCTGTTCCAGCACCAACGTTTAATGTTGCATCACCTGAAGTTGCAGTACCTGTTAAACCAGCACCTGCGTTAACACCAGTGATATCACCAACATTACCTGTAATTGTAAGTGTTCCAGCACTGTCATCATATGATAAACCAATACCAGCACCTGCTGTTAATAGTGAATTGACTCTATCGTCAACTGCTTCGTTTACTGCTCCACCTGTGATTGCACCAGCAGAAGTAATAACCTCTGTTCCAGCAATCGATAGACCATTTTTTATGTTAAAGTTTTTAGCAGTCATTAGATGGTGCCTCCGTCAATAGTTGCACTTGATAATCTAGTGTCAAATGATGAATTGAATAGAGTAGATGTGAAATATTGGTTAGATGAACCTTCTGTCAAGTTATCTGTTGTTAACAAAGATATTGCAGTAGCAGCTAATTTACCTGCTGATGAAATAATTTCTGTTGAACCAACTGTAAGTCCGTACTCAATTACGAATGTATTTTGTGTTGCCATTTTTTGGTGTCCTGTCTAAATGATTATTGAAATCTATACATTTATTTAGGAGATGTAGACTTTCTAAACAGTCGTTATCTCCCTTTATTTAAGATAAAGTGAAAGTTTTTTAATCTAATGCACCAGCACTAGGAATTTCTGATGAAGCTGCACTTACAACTCCAAGTTCATATGCTTGAAGTATTTGTGCATCTTCACCGACTGCAAGTGTAACACTATTTGCATTACAATGTGCAACTAACAGAGAAATAATCTCTAGTTTTGCAATTCTTGCTCTTTCTGTAGAGAAGTTTGTTATGTAATCATCTACATCGGGTGTGATGTACTCTAATGATTTCTGTTCTGTTGTTGTTAATGTTATTGTATAATCCATTTTTCTTTCCTATGATAATAATTGTCCACAAAATCTTGTGTATGCACCATTGTTTCCACCTAATATTGTATGACTTCCTGATAGTTCTATGTATAGTTCTACATAATCACCTTGTGCAAGATACATAATTATTGATGAACTTGCTTGTGCGTAATGGGAATTTGATGTTGCCTGTTTATCTGCCCAACCACCAAAAAAGACACTTCCAGTGTTATTTTTTCTAACACCAATACCAGCATAAGTCAATTCAGATGTAGAAGCTTCGACTGCTAAATTACACAAGAACATATATCTTCCTGCTGTTGGTGCAGTAAATTTTCCAGTAGTGTGGTTGTATTCGTTGTTTGAGTCGTGTGCTTCACTAGCAAATGTATATTTCAGTGAACCACCTGTTGCAGTAAAGGAAGCACTAGGATAACAGAAGAACGATGGTTGATTCGGTTGAGTATTTCCGTTTGTTCTTAATTCTAATTGTGGTGAACCATTTACATAATGATTAAGTAATGCAGTTCCAGTATGTCCACCGAAATACATTGTATCACCATTTATTCCATAGAATGCACCTGTTCCACTAGTATCTCTTAAATTGTGAGCAGGGAAAGTGCCTTCTAAAGATAATACGGGTGCAGTATTAGAACCTAAATCTCTTCTTGCTACTCCACCACTGTTACCAATTACAACATCACCATTATCACCAAGAACTGCAAATCTAGTTGTGTATGTATCACTTGGTGCAGTTGAACCCTCGGCGGTAGTTCCACTTGCAATTTCAAATCCTTTATTGACAACTTCTTGAGCTGCAATTCTCCAGTTATAATGTCCATTACCAGTTCCAAGATATAAATCGGGACTTCCAGTGTTAAGTAACATATTTCCATCAATATGAAATTTAGCTGTGGGGTTATTCGTTCCAATGCCAACTTCTGCAGAGTTGTTTACGTGAATAACATTTGTATCATCAGGTGATTGAATAATTGTGTTTGAACCACTTGCAGTTATTCCGTCTGCACCGCTTGACATGTCTGTAAATGATAATGTACCACTTCCGTCTGTTTTGATTACTTGACCACTTGTCCCGTCTGAAGTAGGATAAGTTATAGAAGACCCTGTAAGTCCATTGGTTGCAGTTAGTGTCGTTGCAGTTAAGTCACCCACCTGTAAGTCTGCAAGAGTGTATCCTGTTCCACTTGTATTGACTATTGTAGTCGGTGCAACCTCTAAACCATCAAAGAGTTTCCAAGTTGAATCACTTGCATCTCTGAAAAGACCCGTGTATTCTGTAGCACCACCATCGGATAAACCATCATCATAGTTTCCGTATATACCAATATCTAAGGTATCTGAAGAGGTGTTT
>JGI20151J14362_10003664_pt1 | contig 10433 bp, 8 predicted proteins | sample COG_01_FD_14362 | JGI IMG/M metagenome (IMG submission 14362) | reverse complement strand
CTTAAATCCCCCAAAAGGGAATCTTCCAAGTTACTTCAAAGATATACCAAAACATTTATGGCTGGCATGTTCAGGCGAGCAGGCCATCCATTTTTCGTAGCCATCGCCGCTGCTAAAAATATCGAAAATCTTAACTGCGATGACGCTGATAACTGGTCTTCCACCGGTATCGTTCGTTACCGTAGTCGCCGCGATTGTGCAGAGACTCTTTTGGACACCTTTGGTAGTGACCATCATGCTGACAAACTAGCCTCGTTGACAAAGACTTTGGCTTTTCCAGCTACGGCTAATTTGCTCATGGGTTCGCCAAGAGTGCTCGTGGCCATGTCGGCGGCGCTGATTGGGGCGATGGCAACCATCTATGTTATGGCTTAAAACCATAGAAATTATGAATTTTTAAGAAAGAGACTGGTCGGTCAATAAATAATAGGGTTAGTCACCTTATTATGAGTAATACTTGACTGTTAATTAAATACAACAGAGATATGATTAATCATGACTTCAGAAAATTCCCTATTTCAGCCATTTAAACTAGGAAGTTTGACTCTAGATAATAGAATTGTAATGGCACCTATGACCCGTAACTTTTCACCCAATGATAATGTTCCTGGTGACAATGTGGTGGACTATTATCGACGACGGGCAGAAGGAGGTGTGGGACTGATCATTACCGAGGGTACCTGTGTGGGCCAATTGGGGCAAGCGGTTATCCTGGAGTTCCTTATTTTCACGGTAAAGAAAGACTCGCCGGTTGGAGAAGAGTGGTAGAAGCTGTCCATGAAAATGGCGGTAAAATTGCACCTCAACTATGGCATGTAGGTGCAATGCGTAAGGCTGGAACTCCCCCAGAGGGAGATGTGCCAGGCTATGGTCCATCGGGAATGAATGTTCCGGGTAAGGTTAATCGCAGAACCATGACTCAGCAGGACATCGATGATGTGGTTGCTGCTTTTGCTCAAGGTGCTGCAGATGCAAAAGAAGTCGGTTTTGATGCTGTTGAGTTGCATGGTGCCCATGGTTACCTGATCGACCAGTTCTTTTGGGAAGGGACTAATCAGCGTGAAGACGGTTATGGGGGATCCATGGATAATCGTAGTCGTTTTGCCATAGAGATCATTAAGGCCGTTAGGGCGGCTGTAGGACCTGATTTCCCAGTCATCTTGCGCTGGTCTCAGTGGAAGCAGCAGGATTACACGGCTCGACTGGCAGAGACTCCTGAGGAGCTTTCGCAGTTCTTGCTACCTCTGTCAGAGGCTGGAGTTGATATATTCCATTGCTCTCAAAGGAGGTTTTGGGAGCCAGAGTTTGAAGGCAGTGATTTGAATCTTGCGGGGTGGACTCGCAAAATAACCGGTAAACCAGCCATTACAGTGGGAAGCGTTGGCTTAAATGCTGATTTTATTCCCGTACCTGGTGAAGTGACGTTTAGAGAGGCAGAACCTGCCAGCCTAGATGAATTAGAGCGGCGTTTGTCCGATAACGAATTTGATTTAGTCGCTGTGGGTAGAGCGCTCATTTCTAATCCATCTTGGGTCGACATGATCAGAGATGACAGACCAGATGATATAAAGCCGTTTAGAAAAGAACATCTAGGTCAGCTAGTATAAGATTTTATGACATTAATAAGAGGTAAGAGTCTTGGAGTTAAAAGATAAAATTATAGTAATTACAGGTGCAGGTAGCGGCATTGGCCGGGCTCTGGCTGTGCGCTTCCATGCTGAGGGAGCCAAAAAAGTGGTTGCTGTTGATATTAACCTGAGTAATGCCCAAGACACCGCATCCATGGTCGATGGTATTGCCATGATGGCTGATGTGGCCGTTGAAGATGACATTATTAGAGTCATTGAAGATACAGAAAGTCAGATTGGCGCGATTGATCTCTTTTGCTCTAACGCTGGCGTAGGAATGGGTGAAAATCTTGAATCTCCAAATGCCGAATGGCAGATGATCTGGGATATTAATGTCATGTCTCACGTTTTTGCAGCAAGACACCTCGTTCCTCGAATGGTGGCACGAGGCGGAGGGTATCTGCTTAATACTTCCTCCGCAGCAGGTTTATTAAATCAAATTGGCGGTGCAGCCTATGGAGTCACTAAACATGCTGCAGTGGGGTTTGGCGAATGGTTGGCGATACATCACCAGCATGAAGGCATTAAGGTGTCCATGCTCTGCCCGCAAGCAGTTCGAACACCCATGACTGAAGTGGCTAATGATGCTACAGCAGCGGCAGCAAGCAATGGCATGATTGAGCCGGAAGAACTTGCAGATACTGTGGTTGAGGAGTTGCGAAAAGAGAGCTTTATTATCTTGCCGCACCCAATAGTCCTTGAGTACATGCGCAACAAAACGACTAACTATGACCGCTGGATAGGTGGCATGAATAAACTTATGAGAAAAATAACTGGATTGATATAACAATCCTTAATCACGTTAAAGAGGGAAGCTAATGGGTTTTGAATTAACACCGCGGGCAGAGGACTTGAACGCACGATTGAGTGCTTTCATGGATGAACATATTTATCCTCGCGAATCCGATTATGACGAGTTTACCAATGACCACAAAAATATGTGGCAATATCCAGAATGGTTTGAAGACCTTAAGCAAGAAGCCCGTAGCCAAGGGCTTTGGAATCTCTTTCTCCCCGCAGAGTACAAGCCTTGGAGCCCAGGGCTGACAAATCTTGAAATAGCCCCTTTGTTTGAGACCATGTCCCGCTCGGCATGGGCTCAGCAGATATTCAACTGTAATGCGCCAGATCGAGGCAATATGGAGGTGCTCGCTAAATATGGTACTCCAGAACAACAGGAGCAATGGTTGAATCCTTTGCTGGAAGGTGAGATTCGATCTGCTTATGCTATGACTGAGCCTGATGTCGCCTCATCGGATGCGACAAATATGGAGTTAAAAATAGAGCGTGATGGCGATGAGTACGTGCTAAATGGCCGCAAATGGTGGACGACCAATGTCATCGGGCCAAAATGTAAGTTAATGTTGGTGATGGGAAAGTCTAACCCTGATGGTCCTCGGCATCAGCAGCATTCAACCATACTGGTACCAACGGATACTCCTGGAGTAACGATCGCCCGACCACTTAGAGTGTTTGGTGAGTATCACTCGCCTGGGGGTGAAGGTGATGTGGTATTCAGAGATGTGAGAGTTCCTGTCACTAACCTTATCTTAGGAGAGGGCAGAGGCTTTGAAATTGCCCAGGGTCGTCTTGGGCCAGGGCGTTTCCAGTACGCAATGATGTTTGTTGGTATGGCTCAGCGAAGTCTTGAACTCATGTGTGAGCGTGCCGTAAGTCGGGTAGCCTTTGGAGAGGCGTTAAGCAAAAAGACAAGCGTGCAGCACGAAATTGCACGAAGTCGATGTGACATAGAACAGTGCCGTCTTCTAGTGTTGTCTGCAGCAGAGAAGATGGACAAATACGGTGTGGATGCTGCCCGTGCCGAAATCTCTATGTTAAAAATTGTGGCTCCCAAGATGTGTGAAGACGTGTCTAGCCGTGCCATGCAGATTTTTGGTGGAATGGGTGTCTCACAAGACACACCACTGGCTCATATTTTTACTACCAGCCGTTTTTGCAGAATTGCTGATGGACCGGATGAGGTGCATATGTCGCAGTTGGCAAAGCTCACTATTCAGTCCTTGGGGAGGCGGTAAAATGGGTGTGTTTACTAATGCTAGAGAGACTCTGCGCGTCGTTTCTGATGTTGCTCGAGCCCTGCCAGTGTTGCTGGCAAAGCTCCCTGGGAGTGATGACCCAGCGTCAATAGCAATGGTTTTAGAGGACACAGTCGCTCGACAACCTGATAGAAACATGATTGTTTTTGAAGGTCGAGAAGTCTCCTGGGGTGAGTTTAATCAGTTGACTAATTCTCTGGCTCACGCATTAGTTGAGCGTGGTGTTAAGCGAGGCGATTGTGTAGCTGTAATCATGGAGAATCGGATTGAGATGCTTGCTGGCACGATGGCGCTTCAAAAGATTGGTGCTATCGCTGGCATGGTAAATCCTGGTCTGGTTGGCGCCCAGTTAGCTCATTGTATCAATATCACAAAATCAGTGAAATGCCTCGCCGGAGAAGAAATATTTGGCAGTGTTCTTGATGTCCGGGCAGAGTTGGACATGGATGATACAGATATCCTTTGGGTTGCTGATTCGCGAGAAGAGTCAGCTCCAGAACCCATGGAGGATATTATGGCTCAGCTTGAACAATATCCGAAGACGAATCTGGATGACACTAAAACTATTTTGGCCGGGGATACAGGGTTTTATATCTTTACCTCGGGCACCACGGGCATGCCAAAAGCCGCCAAGGTTGGCCAGCGCCGTTTATTAGCTGCAGGTATGTCCTTCAGTAGAGCGGGTGTGAGAGCCAAGCCAAACGATCGTATGTACCTTTGCTTGCCTCTTTTCCACGGAACAGGGTTTATCTGTGGCGTTAACAGTGCCATATTTAGTGGTGCTTCGATGTTTCTGCGGCGAAAGTTTTCAGCATCAGCTTTTTGGCCTGAGATTCAGAAGTATCATTGCACTATCTTTTTCTATGTAGGCGAGTTATGCCGTTATTTAGTTACGCAACCTCCCTGTCCGGAAGAAAAGAACAATCCCCTTGATAGGGTGTTTGGAAATGGCTTACGGCCCGATGTTTGGGATGAGTTTAAACAACGATTTGGTATTGACCGTGTTTGTGAATTTTATGGCTCCAGTGAGGGCAACGTTTCGTTTATAAATGCCTTTAATAAAAATAAAACCATTGGCTACTGTCCTGGGACGATCTTATTGGTTGAATATGATATAGAGCAAGATGAGATAGTTCTGGATGAAAATGGCAAATATATCCCCGTAGAGCCTGGTAACCCCGGGTTGCTGCTAGCAGAAATTGACGATCGCTATCGGTTTGATGGCTACACCGATAAAGCAGCCTCAGAGGCTAAGACACTGCGTAATGTGCTAAAAGATGGCGATGCTTGGTTTAATACAGGGGATTTAATCACCGAGGTGGATGTTGGGTTTTCCATGGGAAAGCCCCATTACCAGTTTGTTGACCGTATTGGGGATACCTTCCGTTGGCGTTCAGAAAATGTATCGACCAATGAAGTAGGTGAAATACTAAATGCTAACTCGCAAGTTGAGATAGCAAATGTTTATGGGGTTGATGTTCCAGCAACTGAGGGCAAGGCAGGTATGGCCTCAATTGCGCTCAATCCTGGTCAAGTGTTTGACCCGCTAGAGTTTGCAGACTACGTGTCAGAGAACCTTCCAGGCTTTGCTCAACCCGTTTTTGTAAGAATTCAAACAGATATAACTACTACGGGCACCTTCAAATTAGTGAAAGGCGATTTACGTAAGCAGTCTTTTCATATTGAGCAGGTGGGTAATGACACCATTTATGTGATGATGCCTCGGACAAACAGCTATCAGATTCTTGATCAGGCTTTATATGGCTCGATCATGGATGGATCTGCAGGCTACTAAGAAATANANGGTTAAATGTTAAGGAGCAGTAAGNGATGNATTTTTCCTCAGAAGTGGTATCGATAGAGAAAAACGGCGGTGTAGGCACCATATGGCTTGATAGGCCTGATAAGTACAATGCCTTGAATGAAGCCTTTTGGTTGGCTATTCCCNAGGCTTTAAGTGCACTTGCGGCAGATGAAGATATTAGAGTGGTTTTAGTAGCAGGTCGTGGCAAGCATTTTTGTGTCGGTATTGATTTGGTGCAGAGTGGCATGGGTTCTCATCAGAGACCTGCCGGAGAGTCAGAAGCGATAGCTAATCTTAGGCAACTTGAGGGTACAACGCGATTTCAAGATGCGATGTCCTCTCTTGCTAAATGCCCGTTGCCGGTGATAGCTGTTATTCATGGCCACTGTTTGGGCGCAGGGATTGATATGATAACCGCCTGCGACATAAGAATTGCATCGGCCGACAGCAACTTTAGTGTCCGTGAAACACGCATTGGTTTAGTGGCGGATGTGGTACACTGCAGCGACTACCAAAAATACTGAACGCAGGTCATGTTGCAGAGCTTGCTTACAGCGCAAAAGATATCGATGCAGCCCGAGCGGAAAAAATTGGCTTGGTCAACGACGTTTATGACACTGCTGAGGCTGCATATGACGCTGGTATGGCTCTTGCGAATCAAATTGCGGCTAATCCGCCCATGGCTGTTCGAGGCACGAAGTTCATGCTCCAGCAAAGTGAAACTCTTACTACAGAGCAAAGCCTTTTAGTGAACGGTATGTTTACCATGATGACCAGCCTAAGGTCTAATGACTTACAAGAGTCCATGTTAGCGTTCGCTGAGAAGCGGGCGCCAAAGTATACAGGGACCTAGTAAAGTGGCTTAAAAACCAACTTTGGTTAGTTTCCTGACTTCCTGGTTTGGCCCAATATGTAGTAATGATCGAGTTAAAAAATTTTTAAGATTATTGAGAGGCAATTATGAGTAATACAGCTTATATTTATGATGCGATAAGAACGCCACGCAGCAAAGGAAAGCCAGGAGGCTCATTGCATGAAGTGAAGCCTATCGACTTAGGTGCGGGTCTTTTACGCGCCTTACAGGAGCGTCATGACCTTGATACCTCTTATGTCGATGATGTTGTGATGGGATGCGTGTCACCAATTGGTGAGCAGGGCAGTGATATTGCAAAAATGATCGTCCAGAATGCCGGTTGGGACGAATCTGTCGCCGGAGTTCAGCTTAATCGTTTCTGTGCTTCTGGCCTAGAGGCTGTGAATACAGGTGCTCAGAAGATCGCTTCAGGTTGGGAGCAGTTAGTGGTTGCCGGTGGCGTTGAATGTATGTCTCGCGTACCCATGGGGTCTGATGGAGGCGCTATGGCAGGTGATGCAGCTTTCGCTATTAGTCAAAGCTTTGTACCCCAAGGTATAGGCGCAGACACCATAGCGACCATTGATGGTTACAGTCGCGATGACGTAGATGCTTATGCTGTAGAGTCCCAGCGTCGTGCAGCCCATGCCCGAGACAATGGCTACTTTGACAGGTCGGTCATTCCCGTGCGTGATAAAAATGGCCTGATGATTTTAGAGAAAGATGACTTTATCAAGCCCGATACTACCATGGAGGCCTTAGCTGGCTTAAGACCATCATTTGAAATGATGGGAAATATGGCTTTTGACGAAATTATTTTAAATAAATACAATACCTTAGAGAACATTTCTCATGTACATACTCCGGGAAATTCTTCTGGCATTGTTGATGGCGCTAGTGCCGTACTCATTGGGTCTGAGCAAGCTGGAAAAGACCTTAATTTAACACCGAGAGGCCGAATTGTCGCTGGATCCATCCTCGCATCAGATCCTATTATTATGCTTGCAGGACCCGGGCCGGCAGCTAAAAAATGTCTTAAGACCGCAGGTCTAACCCCGAATGATATCGATCTTTGGGAGATCAATGAAGCCTTTGCCTCTGTCGCGCTTCGCTACATGAAGGATCTAGATATTGATCATGCCATTACTAATGTTAACGGTGGTTCTATAGCAATGGGTCACCCTTTAGGTGCCACAGGTGCGATGTTGGTTAGTACTATGCTAGATGAATTAGAGCGTCGCCAACTAAAGCGCGCCATGTTGTCCCTCTGTGTGGGTGGCGGTATGGGTATTTCCTGCTTAATCGAGCGTGTTTAAGTAAAAATAATTGTTTCAAGACAGTTTAAGAATTCGAAAAGGTTTTAATAATGGGTGTTTTTAACTACGAAAAAGACAATCAAGGCATTGTCACAGTGACTATGGACATGAGTGGTCCTGTAAATGCAATCAATGCTGAATATAACGATGCTATGGATGAGACCGTTCAGCGTCTAGAGTCTGAAGAAGGATTAACCGGCGTGATTTTCGCCTCAGCCAAGAAAGTGTTTTTTGCTGGTGCTGATCTCAACGAGCTCGTACTAATGGACGAGAGCGGAAGTGAAGAGCTGTTTGCCAATGGAGAATTCATCAAGGGTCACTTTAGGCGTTTAGAAAAGCTCCCTGTGCCGGTAGTCGCTGCCATAAACGGTGCCGCCTTGGGCGGGGGTTATGAGTTGTCATTGGCCTGTAATCACCGTATTGCCTTTAATCATAAGTCTGTGCAAATAGGTCTGCCAGAATGTGCTATTGGTGTTTACCCTGCTGGCGGTGGCGTGGTGAGGCTAACAAAGCTAATTGGGGTTGAAAAAGCTCTGGATATTATTTTAAAGAGCCAGCGTTTAACCCCTGAGAAAGCCTTAGCGGGCGGATTGATTGATGAAGTCGTTGAATCAATTGATGATTTGCTACCCAGAGCTAAAGCTTGGATTAGCGAAAATACCGACAATAAAGAAGCCACAGCACAGCCGTGGGACCGCAAAGGCTACAAAGTGCCTGGCGGAGCCATCAATTCGCCGCGTAACGCGCAATTCGCTGCCATGGCACCAACTATGCTGCATAAACAAACACGCGGCCTAATGCCCCAAATGACCGCAGCAATGGATATTGCCTTTCAATCCACCGTATTAGACATAGATACTATGCTGCGGGTGGAGGGTCGAGAGTTCATTAAAGTTGTCACAGGCCCAGTGGCCAAAAACATGATTACTGCCTTCTTCTTTCAGTTGAACAAGATTAATGGGGGTGCCAGTCGCCCAAGTGGTGTTGAAAAGAACCCAACGCGCAAGCTAGGTATATTGGGTGCGGGCATGATGGGCCAAGGCATAGCCTATGTGGCTGCAAGGGCCGGTATTGAAGTCGTCCTCAAAGACATGACTCAAGAGGCCGCAGACAAGGGCAAGTCTTACTCAGAGGGCCTGGTGGCTAAAGCGGTCAAACGAGGAAAAATGTTCCAATCCCAGGCAGATAGTTTACTTGGCCTGATTACACCCACCGCAAAAGATGAAGACTTGCAGGGTTGTGATCTTATTATTGAGGCCGTGTTTGAAAATATAGAACTCAAAAACAAGATTATTGGCAACACAGAGAAATATCTGTCTGATGATGGCTTTTGGGGGTCAAATACATCGACTTTACCTATAACCGAGTTGGCAAAGGCTGCATCAAAGCCTGCAAACTTTGTCGGTATACACTTTTTCTCACCCGTGGATAAAATGCCATTAATTGAGATTATCGTGGGTGACAAGACCAGCGATGAAGCCCTTGCCAAAGCCTTTGACTTTACTCAGCAGATTCGTAAAACCCCTATTGTAGTCAATGACTCCCTTGGATTCTTTACCTCCAGAACCTTTGGTACCTACCTTGATGAAGGACTGCAACTACTCACTGAAGGAGTGCACCCAGTTAAAATAGACAATATGGGTAAAGCCATTGGTATGCCCGTTGGGCCTCTGCAAGTGGGGGATGAAACCAGCTTAGAGTTGGCCCGAAAAGCCGGGGAGACTTGGGCTGCAATGGGTGTGGAAGATAAGTGGAGTGACGGTACAGTCAGCCGTAGAGTTATCAAAGACATGATTGATGGGCATGGTCGAGGAGGGCGCCATCACGGCGGCGGTTACTATGAGTACCACGCAGATGGCTCTAAGAATATCTGGGCTGGCCTGTATGACCTCTATTATAAAGAAGACACCCATGTGCCAGATGAAGATGTGAAAGATCGATTGATGTTTCGACAGGTCATTGAAGCGCTCAAATGTTTACAAACAGGCGTTCTCCGCTCTGTAGCCGATGGCAACATTGGCTCAATTATGGGTATTGGCGCACCAGCCCATACTGGTGGCCTTATTCAGTATGTAAATACCTACGGTTTTGACAAGTTTATTATCCGCTGTCATGAGCTTGCCGCAACCTATGGTGAACGCTTTGAATGCCCAGAAATTGTCAAAAAACACGCCAAAAGTGGCCAGCTAATGCTTTGAGACTAATCGGTAATGAGACAATTATTAGATTTGATCTGAGAATATCTGACCTACAGGCAGTTGCTTATGCTTCACGCTTAAGGCTACGTTTTGGTAGGCGCTGTTTTTCGGAGGCAGTAACACCTTAAAGTCTTGTATCAAGCAAGCTGCTTGTCCGAAGACGACCGTAAGCAAACGTGCTTGGTGGTGACGTTTGGCAATATACACTGCTTACATGATGTATTCGCGGGTTGCATTGAGCAACTCTGGGAATATTTCACCCAACTTGGCCATCCAATAGTTAAGCCAGTACTCAATTTTCTGCCAGAAGGTCAGTTCCAGTCGCTCAGGCAGGCTGTCTTGCTTGTTATCGAGGTAGGTATGAATGGCGTTTATATCTTCAAGACTGAGGGTTTCGTAGAAGCCTATCATGCCCTTATGAGTACGCGAACCACCTAGCACGATGGTAGCGAATTCTTCATGGGTCTGCTCACTCATGTAGCGAAGGTTAGGTACCACGTAGTTGCTCAGCGCATTAATACCATGACATGAAGCACAGTTATTGTGATAAAGAGACTCGCCATAGGCAATGACTTCT
>JGI20151J14362_10003661_pt1 | contig 10436 bp, 11 predicted proteins | sample COG_01_FD_14362 | JGI IMG/M metagenome (IMG submission 14362) | reverse complement strand
GTGCTAAGTATTGTCTCCAGTCATTAATAAAGTTAGAAAAACCAAATACGATATCGTATGGAGCTTGACCAGCTTTAAAAGGAACCATAGCTTTTGCATACAAATCACCTGCTGGTGTATGAGTTACATCAACTGTTGCTCCTGTTAGTTTTGCAAACTGTTCAGCATGAAGAGCTGTAGGCTGTCCGATTACTGGAACTGCGTGCGTATTTATTTTAAGAGTTTTTCCTTTATAATTTTTCTTAGAAATTTTTTCGTAAGAACAATCACCTGGAATATCTCCCGTAGCCTTGATATGTGGAAATTGATCACTCCACTTATCGGCATATGCCATAGGGCTAAATATCAAAACTCCTGATATGATAGCACTTAGACAAGTTTTAGTTATTTTCATTTTCACCTCTCTCTATTTATTATTACGGAACTAAAACAGCTCGTCCCTTAACCTTACCTTCGTTAAGATCATGAAGCGCTTTATTAGCATCGCCTAATTTATATTCTTGCATGGATAGCTTAACCAAACCTTTGTTGGCTAATTCCATAAGTTCATATAACTCAGACCACGTTCCCACTAAATTTCCTACTATGTTTTTTTCAGCAATAATTACATCTACTGCTAAAATTTTTATTTCCTCTCCGTAACCTACAATGTAGTAGTATCCACCACCACCGGTCATATTTAAGCCCATTGATGTTGATCCTTTTTCACCAACAAAATCAATTACAGCTTCAGCACCTTTACCATTTGTAAGTTCCATTATTCTTTCAACCTCATTGCCATCTATTAATACACCTTCATCTCCTCCTAAAGGCATGGCATGATCAAGTGCTGTTTTGGATTTTTCAACTATAATTATATTGGCTGCACACATTGCTCTTAAACATTGGATTGCAATATGCCCTAATCCACCAGCCCCAATGATTACACAGTTTTGTCCTGGTAATAAATGTCTTGAAGCTTTCTTAACAACTCTATATGCAGTTAATCCAGCATCAGAGAAAGGTGCAACGTCCTTAGGAGNTAAAACTTTAGGTAGTTTAATTAAATTTCTAACGCTAGTTTTTAGTAGTTCAGCATATCCACCTTCTTTAATGTTCAATCCTGGAAAAGCTCCAGCCTCTGCGTGCATATCATTTCCACGTCTACAATCTAAACATGTTCCATCTGTTCCAGAAATCAATGGATGTAAAATAACTTGATCTCCTTTTTTAAAATTTGTTACATCCTTTCCAACTTCTTCAATCCACCCAGCATTCTCGTGTCCCATCACGCAAGGTAATAATTTATCATCTGGATCTTGGATATGTTTCCAAACACCTTCGATAATGTGTAAGTCAGTTCTGCAAACTCCTGCAGCACCTATTTTAACAATCACATCTGATGATTTTTCTAACTTTGGATCTGGCATTTCTTGTTCTGTTACCCATACTTTTTCTTTCATTTCTGGGTCGTACTTGTGTAAAACTTGTGCTTTCATTAAATTCTCCCTTAATAATTATTCTGAACGTTATTAAAGTTTAGTATAGTAAAGGAGTCAATTTCACTTTTAGTTGTCCAATTAATTAACAAATACAACCTTAGGTTGGTTGTTATGTTGCCTAAAAAAACTTAATGTTAAGAATATGAACAATATAGCTCTCATAGATAAAGAATTTAAATCAATTCTAAAAAAAAGAGGAATGCAATCAATTGATATGGGTTCTGAGATTTCGGATAGCTGGGCAAGATGTATTTCAAATGGACTTGATCCTTTTAAAGGTCCAAAAAAAAGTGTGATATCAAGCCAGGAACTTGACCAAATTAGAGAAGAAAAAGAAGATTTAAGAAAAATTGTTATTCCAGAGTTAGAACTTTTATATTCTCAAGTGGCTGGAACAAACTTTATGGTAGCTTTTTCTGATAACGAGGGGTTAGTTCTAGATACCATTTATGATAAAACATGCCTTCAAACAGACGTTGGAAAATCAGTTATCCCTGGATCTATATGGGCAGAAAAAGTTTGTGGAACTAATGGTTTAGGATTGGCAGTTGAAATACAAAAATCAACTATAGTTTCAGGTAAAGAACATTTTTTTACTGATCATGAAAAACTATCATGTTTTGCAAGTCCAATTACTAACTACGACGGTAAAATTATAGGAATTATTGATGCATCTACAGATGCGAGGTCAAGAGAACAACATACTTTGGCGTTAGTAAATCTTGCAACAAGAAGTATAGAAACAAAACTTTTTATAAATAAATTCTCTAATGAATTAATTTTGTCTTTTCATCCTAGACAAGAATATCTTTCAACAACAAGTGTAGGGCTACTTGCAATTAATGGAGATGGTTTGATTGTTGGATCAAATACAAATGCAAAAATAATGTTACATGGTCTCGTTGATTTAAAAAATCAAAATTTTAATAACATTTTTACTAGTTCATTTTCTTCGATTGCTTCTGATCTTTTAAATAATAAAGTTTTAAAAATAGCTGATTATTTAGGATCATCAGTTTTTGTTATTAAAAATCAAAATTTAAAACCTAATCAAACACATGAATTAATAGTCAAAAATAAAACATATGCATGCAATAACTGCAAAGATAAAAAAATAAAAAGAGAGAAATGTATTTTAATTAGATCTACTTTTGCAGAGACTAATAATATCTCGGTTGCTTCTAGAAAACTTGGTGTATCTAGAACTACAATATACAAACACTTATCATAAATTAATTTATCTTAACCTTCCTTAAGAAAAACAAATAAGAAAGTAAAGATGTGATGAGCACAAAGGTCATTGCTACTTTAAATGAATCTATTTCTGATAAATTGAAAGCAATTCCTGCATCAATGATTAAACCAATTATCCACTGAATAAAAAAAGCACCTATAAAAATTAATAAATTAAATGATGTGAGAGCTTTTCCTGCATTAGAAAGTGAAAAAGCCATGCCGACAGCTGGTTGAGTAAGTGATAAAAAAATAGAACTAACTATAAAAAGAGCCCAATGAATAGATCCTGCTTTTGGACCTAAATAAATTATTAACATGAGCACACACAAGCTTAACGGGGCACCAATTTTCAATAACCTAATAGCATCATTTACATTTTTTGAAAATTTTGGAACAAAATAACCCCAAACTAAAAATGAAATTAACATACATAGATAAATTATAAAAAGTCCTTGAGCGCTTTCCTCAGGAGTATATCCAGATACTCTAATCATCCACGGTCCAGCCCACAAAGTTTGAATAGCAAAGAGACCTCCGTAGCTAAAAAATCCCATTGGAACCAAACTTTTAAACAAAGGATTTTTCCAAACAGTACTTAACTTGCTTTCATTTAAGTGTTTGTTATCAATGCTTTTTGGCTGCCACTTTGGAATAAAAATTACTATTAAAATTATACAAGCCAATGTTAGTAGTGCTAAAGATAAAAATATTGCTCTCCAACCTATAATTGGCAAAAAAAACTGAACAGGTAAACTAGATGATAGCATTCCTATAGCACCAACCATTAACATCCATGAATTTGCTCTTTGCTGAGTTTCATCTTGAAACCAAATTCGATAAGCAGTCAATGGTCCCATCAAACATGCACCAACTCCAACTCCAATTAGAACTCTTGAGATTAAAAGCATTGTTAAGTTTTGAGCAGTTGCAAATAGAATAAGTCCAACGATAGATAAAGATAAAAAATATGAAACAATTTTTCGAGGACCTTTAGAGTCTAACAAATATCCTAAAGGAATTTGAACACTTGCAAATCCTAAAAAATATCCTCCTCCCAGAAGTCCTAGTTCACCTGATGTAAGGTTAAATTCTGAAACTAACTCTGGCGAGATAGTAGCTGTAATTGCTCTTAATAAAGTTGAAATAAAATAACCTAGAGCAAAAACAATAAAAATTGTAATAGCTTTAGATTGAGCTAATACAGGCTTGTTCATAAATAAAGATTTAATTTACTTTATTTTTACAATTTCCCGTGTTGAAAAATTCATCAATATTATCTATTGCCAAATTAGCCATTGCAGTTCTTGTATCTTTAGTTGCACTTCCAAGATGAGGTAAAATAAAAGCACTTTTAATTTTTAAATATCCTGGATTTAAATTTGGCTCATTCTTATAAACGTCTAAGCCTGCCGCATAAATTTTTCTTCTATTTAAAGCATCAATTAAAGCTTCATCATCTACAATATCTCCTCGTGCAACATTTGTGATTACCGCACCTTTAGGAAAATATTCGACAGTTTCTTTGTTAATTAAATTTATAGTTTCTTTTGTTGCAGGACAGCAGATTGATAATACATCTGAAACCGAGAAAAGACTTTTTAAACTATCATGATAAATGGCTCCTTGCTCTTTATCTTCGCTTAATTTTGAGCGATTATGATAATGGATTATCATTCCAAGTGATTTTGCAATTTTAGCAATTTTTTGACCAATTCTACCCATGCCCAAAATACCAAGTCTAGATCCAGTTAATTGTTTTCCAATTAAATAAGTCTGCAGACCATTTCCAATTACTTTCTCTTGCTGCTTCAATTCCCTCAGCAGCTCTTCTGCATGCCCCCAAAATAAGAAGAATACCAATCTCGGCAGTGGCATCTGATAAAACTTCAGGAGTATTGGTTACTGCTATGCCTCTTTTTTTGGCTGCTTCCAAATCTATGTTTCCAAAACCAACTGCAAAATTTGAAATGACTTTTACTGTGTCTGGAAGTTTATTGATTGTGTCTTCATCCATCTTATCTGTTAAAGATGTTAGTACCGCATCACAACCATTGCTTAATTCAATTAATTTTGTTTGAGAATAAAGTTCATCATTAGAATTTAATTTTGCATCAAAAGTTTTTTGGGCTTTATCTTCACACTCTTTAAGTAACTTTCTTGTAACTAATATCTTTTTCATAATTAATTCCTTTGTAGCACTTCAGGTTTTGGACCTCCCGTATACCAATCTAAAACTTCGATTGTATGCAGAATAGGAACTTTTGTACCATGAGAAATTTGGGTAATACAACCAATATTTCCTGTTGAAATAAAATCAGGCTCTAAACTTTCAATATTATTAACTTTTTTTGATAGTAATTGTTTAGCAATTTCTGACTGTAAAATATTATAAGTTCCAGCTGAACCACAACAAATATGTCCTTCTGGAATTTCAAGAATTTCGTTATTAGTTCTCTCTAATAAAGAATTGGTTGAGAGTGAACTTTTTGACCATGTTGCATTGAGCATGCTGAATGGTATGCAACTTTATATTTCTTATTTTTTGTTTTGATATCTAATTTTATACTTTCAAAAATATATTCTGAAATATCTCTAGTTAAACTTGAGATAACTTTTGCTTTTTTGCTTAATTCTTTATCGTCTCTAAAAATAAATCCGTAATCTTTCATTGTAGTTCCGCATCCAGAGGTNTTAGACAAAATTGCATCTAAATTGCCTTTTTGGTGTTCTTCGTACCAAATGTTAATATTATTTTTAAAGTCCTGGTGAGCATCATCCTCTTTTCCNAGGTGATGATTTAAAGATCCACAGCAACGAATTTTTTTAGGAACCACTACTTCTACCCCGTGTCTATTTAATAGTCTAATTGTTGCTTCATTGATTTGTGGAGAAATTTCTTTTTGAACACAACCAGTTAATAATGCCACTCTAGCAATTCTTTTTTTACCTTTAACTTTATAAATTTCTTTATTTTCAATTTGTTTTTTTGGAAAATGAGTTGGCATTAACTCCATCATATCTTTAATTTTTGATGGCATTAAAAATTTGAAAGGCTTACTTAGCTTCACTAAAAAACTTGATAATCTAAAAACTTTTGTATTAGGAAGAGTTATTGATAAAAAATGTCTAATCAATTTATCAAAAAAAGATCTTTCATAATTTTTTTCAATATATTTTTTCCCATGATCAATGATATGCATATAGTTTACACCAGCAGGGCATGTGGTCATACAGCTATAACATGAAAGACATCTATCAATATGTTTAACAACTTTGTCTGTTGGTTTTTTATTATTTTCTAACATATCTTTTATTAAATAAATTCTTCCTCTTGGTCCATCAAGCTCATCTCCTAATAACTGATGGGTAGGACATGTGGCGTTACACATTCCACAATGAACGCATTGTTTGAATATTTTTTCAGTAGCTAAATTATCTTTATCTTCTAATTGTTTTTTTGAAAAATTTGTTTGCATTAAACTCCTCTATACATTTTCCCAGGATTTAAAATTCTTTTTGGATCAAAACTTTCTTTAATCTTTTTAGAAATTATTAGTCGAACATCATCAATGGTAAAAATTGACTCTTCATAATCATAATCTGCTGATGTTTTTATAATTGTTAAGTATCCACCGAACTCTTTAGTAGTTTTCTTAATTTCTTTAATTTTCATATTTTTTTTTGCTGGTACCTCAACCCAAAATAAGGACCCACACCAATCAATATAATACTTAAATTTATTGCCCAAATACTTCATCATCTTTGATCCATTAGATGGTTCGATAACTATTCTCATCAAATTATTTTTTGTTCTTTCAAAAAGTTCCAAATTATTTATTTTTTTCCAAAATGGTTCTGATTGATAACTATCCAACAGAAAAGTTTTAAAAGTGTTTAATTGCAACTCTTTTGTCAATGATTTAATTTTCTCATTAATTGAAACTTTATCTCCTTCTACTCTAAATGCTAAAAATGAACCTTTAAAATCTAGATCATTAAATTTAAAAATTTTATCTCGATTTTTAAAATAATTTTCGTCTTTTGGTTCTTCTGGAANAAAAGCAGCACCTGATACTTCGCTNCTTGAACCTGCTATTTTATCAAATAGATCATAGATTGTTTTATTATCTTTTACGTCAATCACTACTGTGTTTGAAAAACTTTTTTTTGGTAAAACTTTAAGAGTAATTTCAGTTAAAACACTCAAAGTACCAAAGGAACCGGTAACTAATTTTGACAAATCATAACCTGTTACGTTTTTCACAACTGTTCCTCCAGACTTAATGATATCCCCTTTGCCATTAATGCCTTGAAATCCTAAAACGTGATCTCTTACACTTCCAACTTTAAATCTTCTAGAGCCAGCATAATTACANGACAAGCAACCTGCTACNGTGCCCTTATTAGATTTGCCATTTTCTATAAAACCAAAATCAATTGGCTCAAATGCTAATTCTTGATTATTTTTTTCTAAAGCTTTTTCTACATCCTCTAATGGTGTGCCAGCTTTAACTTTTATATAAAGTTCTTCTGGAAAATAATCAATAATACCTGATAATTTAGAGAGTGAAATTTTATTGGAAGCTTGAGTTTTATTTCCAATAAAACTTTTTGAATTAGTTCCAACTATTTCAGTTGGCAAATTTTTTTTATGAAATTCTTTAATTAAATTTGATACTTCTGCCTCGTCTTTTGGGTAATAAGTATTATTAGAATCTTGGAAGATCTGGGAATTTATTTTCATTTTTGTGGACATGAACCCTTCCTTCCTCTGCACATTTTCTTAAAATAGGATAAACTTTTCCTGGATTTAATAAATTTTTTTCATCTAATGATTTTTTGATGTCTAATTGTTGTTGGATATCTCTATCATTAAACATTTCACACATTAATTCTCTTTTCTCTATTCCCACTCCATGTTCGCCAGTGATAACCCCACCAAGTTTTACGCAAAGCTTTAGTATTTCTGCACCAAACTCCTCTGTTTTTCTTAGTTGTTCTTTATCACTGCCATCAAACATTATAAGTGGATGAAGATTTCCATCACCAGCATGAAAACAATTAGCTACTAATAATTTATATTTGTCAGATAATTTTCTAATCTCTAATAAGGCTTCAGCAAGTTTTCCTCTTGGAATAACTCCATCCATACAATAATAATCAGGAGCCATTGCTCCACAAGCTGGGAAAGCTGCTTTTCTTCCTGCCCAAAATTTTAATCTTTCTTCTTCATTTTTACTCAATTTAAGACTAGAGCAGTTATTTTTTTTTGAAATTTCACTAACTTTTTTTAACAATTCATTAACTTCTGACTCTGTACCATCCAGTTCAACTATTAATAATAATTCAGCATCACGTGGGTAACCTGCTTTACTAAAATTATCTGTTGCTTCAATTAAAGCTTTATCCATAATTTCCATACCAGCTGGAACAATTCCATTAGATATAATTTCTGATGCAGCATTTCCTCCCTCTTTAATAGATGGAAAACCAATTAATGCAGCTTTTACTACTTGTGGTTTTTTTAGAATTTTAACCGTCACTTCTGTAACGACACCAAGCAATCCTTCAGATCCACAAATTAAACCCATTAAATCATATCCCTCCTGATCTAATGTCTTTCCTCCAAATCTACAAATAGTTCCATCCATTAAAACCATTTCAACCCCTAGAATATTATTTGTAGTTGTTCCATATTTAAGAGAATGCACTCCACCAGAGTTCTCTGCAACATTGCCTCCTATAGAACAAGCTAATTGGCTTGAAGGATCAGGGGCATAGTAGAACCCTTTATGTTGTACTGCATGCGTTATTCCTAAATTTGTAACACCAGGTTGCGTTACTACGCACTTATTTTCATAATCAATATCTAAAATTTTATTAAATTTTCCTAAACCTAATATGACTGCGTCTTGCAATGGTAATGCACCACCTGATAATCCTGTTCCAGCACCTCTTGGGATCACTTTAATATTTTCTTTGTGACAATATTTTAATATCTCACTAACTTCATTTGTGTCTTTTGGTAAAATTACTGATAATGGAGTTTGCGTATAAGCAGCAAGTGCATCGGTTTCATATGGTTTTATCTCATCAGGATGACTTAAAACATTATCTGATCCAGAAATTTTTGATAAATTTTTTACAATTTCGTCTTTGCGCTCAATTATTTTTTTATCAATTTTGGGTAGCGCTAGCTCTGTCATAATCTTAGCCTAGCATTTTTTTAATATTTTCTAATGCATTAGAAATATTATCTTGAGAAGCCGCAAAACTAAATCTGACATAATCTTTAGAAGTTTTACCAAAAGCAGTTCCTGGTACTATTGCAACTCCAGCTTCATGCATTGCTCTTTTACAAAATTCTGAGCCATCCATTCCAGTACCTATAACTTTAGGAAAAGCATAGAATGCTCCACCAGGTAAACTACATTCAATGCCCGGCAAACTATTCAGGCCGTCATAAATTAATTTTCTTCTTTGAGTAAATTTTTCCATCATTTGATGAATGGAGTCATCTGGTCCATCTAAAGCAGCAATCCCTGCAAACTGAGCAGCTGCATTAACGCATGAAACACTATTAATTAANAATTTATTTATGTGACCAACTAATTGTTCTGGCCAAAAACTCCAGCCCAATCTCCAACCAGTCATAGAATACGCTTTGCTCCATCCCTCAAGAACAATTAATCTATCTCTTAATTCAGGATAATTGAAGAAAGTTGGCATTTCTTTGTTATCAAAAATTTGTCTACTATAAATTTCATCACTTAAAATAGTAACGTGAGGATGTTTTTTTAATCCTTCAGCTAATTTATCTATTTCTGACTTTTCAACAAAACTTCCAGTTGGATTGTTAGGATTAATTAAAATTAACAATCTAGTTTTATCAGTTATTAAAGATAAAATTTTATCTGCACTAAATTTTAGATCTTTGTCTTCTGTTAAATCATAAGGGACTGCAGTTGATCCTGTATAATTAATCATAGACTCATAAATTGGAAATGCAGGGGTTGGATGTATAATTTCAGCTCCAGGTTCTCCAAAACATTGAATAGCATAATGCATGGTAGGTTTACCTCCTGGCATAATAGTAATTCTTTCAGGGTCTACTTCTGCATTATAACGTTTTTTTATCCACCTTGTAACTGCTTGTCTGCACTCTAAAATACCATTAGATAAAACGTATCCATGGTGTCCATCGTCTAAAGCTTTTTTAGCAGCCTCAACTACATGTTTTGGAGTTTTGAAATCAGGTTGACCAAGTCCCAAGATGTATCATTGGATTTCCAGCAGCTTCTAATTTTTTTGCTTCTGCTAAAACACTAAATGCTGACTCTGTTCCTAAACGATCTAGACTTGCTGCTAATTTCATATTTAATCTCTCCTTATTTCTTATTTTCTATAAATTAATTTTGATCTATTTAATTCTTTAATATTTTTACAACCCATTAATACCATATTTCGGTTTATTTCATCATGCATATTCTGNAANAGACGTTCAACACCCGGTTGGCCTCCAGCACCTAATGAAAATAAGAACATTTTTCCAAAGCTACATGCNGTCGCACCAGCAGCTAAAGCTTTTAAAACATGTGTTCCTCTTCTAATTCCACCGTCTAAAATAATTTCAAGCTTATCCCCTACTGCATCTGAAAGTTCTTTAACTTGATCGAATGGAGACCTGGAACCATCTAATTGTCTTCCACCATGGTTTGA
>JGI20151J14362_10003660_pt1 | contig 10437 bp, 13 predicted proteins | sample COG_01_FD_14362 | JGI IMG/M metagenome (IMG submission 14362) | reverse complement strand
AATTCAAGATACATATATATAAATATTTAAAGTATAATTATTGGTTATTATTAAAATCCTTCCAATCTTTGTTTACAGTACGACGATTCTTATAAGCATAGCGGCTATCTTTCTTCTTAGCTAGGAAGTTCTTATTGGTTTTAATATTGTCCCCATTATTTTTGTCCTTGAAACTCCTTGGGATCTTGACGATATCACTGATATCATCATATTTTCCTACGAAGTTATTGAACATGCGAGAGTTGATTTTGTAAGTGCTTGACATTATCTATTTGGTTGATGTAATTATATATATTACATCCTATCAATTTTTATTTTTGCACGATTAAATTTTCATAAATTATTAATGTATCTCTTATATCGGTTTTACACATTGGACAACAAAACCTTTTATTATTTATTTTAATTTTAAGCAAACAATTATCACAACACATGCGATGCCCACAGGGTATGAGTGCCTTAACGATAGAATTATCAAATTTATCAAAACATATAATACATTCTAATTCAATACTTTTATCAACTTCCTTCTTAGCACTTTCTTCAATTTTATTTCGTTTAAATTTTCCTAAAAAAAGGTTAAAGCATCCAACATACTTTATATCTCAAATATAAAAATAAATATTAATCATTTTTTATATAACACGTATTATATATAGTCCTTTATTTTTTCTCCAATAATATCCGGGTCTATTTTAAATAATAGATCTTTGATAAAACCAATAAATATCTTATTTTGTTCATCTTTTTCATAAGACATCGCGAGTGTGCATACTCCTTCGTGTTCTCCATCAATTTCATCAATCATATTAATTGCATATTTAATATACCATTCTTTGAGAAGAATGTAATGAATATTTGCCAAGTCATTATACTTGGCTTTTTTAAATTTATTTAAATAATCTTTTATTTTACCATAATGTTCTATCTCCTTAATAAGAGCAATGGGAGGTATGCAAATATATTTTGCACATTCACGAAGAATATCATCAGGTAACGCGTCAATCATCTGGGAACGGTTCATCATAATTGATGTCATTGTGGAACTACATTATTTAATTAATATAAATCAATTTTCTAGCAAAATGGGACAAAAATAGTAGTTAATAATAGAACAATGAGTATACTAAGAACCTTTCGTAGTTCAAGAAAAATGCATACAAAAAGAAAAGGAGGCGCAGGAGATAACGAATGTGATATATGTTTTGAATCTAAAACAACATTTGATAAACTTAATTGTAAAAAATGCTCAGATAAAGGTAGTAAAATTTGTAAAGGATGTGTTGGTATTATAAAAATTCAGAAAAAGAACTGTCCTATGTGTCGTGGAGAAATACAACATAGTTTTACAAGTTTACGGGACAAAATAGCCGCGAGAAAAATGGTGGAAAAAATGGAAAAAACACCAGTATCTCCACGAAGAACACCGACATCAAGAAGCCGAGTATCTCCACGAAGAACACCGACATCAAGAAGAGATTCGCCGAATACCGAGAGAGCTAATAGAACACGAAGAGCAATGGCAGATAACCCAGTATTGTCAGCAAGAACAGCAATTTCAAGAAATAGAATATGATTAATTACTTTTCAATGAAGCACTACTCAAAATCTATAAAATAATTTTTTTTTTAATTCTTTAAAATTAAAACCATTTAATATTCCTCCAAGAACAACTCGCCCTTGTCCAAAATATAAATCCTTCATATATTATATAAAAATAAAATTAATATCCACCTCTTAAACGTAAAACCAAATGTAGTGTGGATTCTTTTTGAATATTGTAATCTGCCAATGTTCTACCATCTTCAAGTTGTTTTCCAGCAAAAATTAAACGTTGTTGATCAGGAGGAATACCTTCTTTATCTTGAATTTTACTTTTAATCATATCAATGGTGTCGGAAGATTCTACTTCTAGTGTAATTGTTTTACCGGTTAGTGTCTTAACAAAAATTTGCATATCTCTTATTTATATATAATGATATATTTTTATATATATAATAATGGATGAAATTAATAAGTTAGTTGATAATATGCTCATAACGCGACCATGTAATATATGTAATTTACCAAATAATAATAAAAATAAAAACATATGTATTAGTTGTATTAAAATATTAACCCCGCATTTTGCAAATTGTAATTGTATATATTGTAAATAATATTATATTAATAATTTTTTATTTGATATTTCATTTGGATTCCAAGAAATATATACGATATTATTATTAGGGGCTGGTAGTATTTGAACAAATAATCCATTTTTTCTCAATGCATCAACGACATACTCTATACAGTCCTTTATTTTATAAAGAGGTTTGCCATATATATAATATGGTATTTCATAAAATATATTCATTCCGCCAATTGTAGCAGTATTTTTTATTTTTATATGACATGTTTCAATGATTTTATCAAAAGTAATATATTTAGCGCTATTTTTTTTTTCTTTTAAAGAATATAATTCAGATAAAGAAATTCTAGGAGGCATTTTAATAAATATATATAATTTATTTAAATCTTTTTAACTTTAAATCACACAACGAGGTCTATAAATTTAAAGTAACGCATATTGCAATAATACACATTACATTATGCTTTTAGATTTTAGATTTAATGTTTGAAGATAATTCTTTGATTCTACTATCTTCAAGTTCATAGTATGGCACCATTTTATTATGGTCCACCTCTGCGTTTATTTCTTGAACGGCCCTATGTTTCTTTAAGCCTTTATTGAATATACCGCTTATAATTTCATCATTTATAGCATAATTAAAATATTTAATATCACCTATTTTGAGTACATTTTCTTCTTCTAATTTCCTAGTATCAAAAAATTGGCTTGCAACCGCAGAATTAGTACTATCCGCAGATATAACATCTGTTAGATGAGGATTTATATATAATGGCGATTTATTGTCTCTTTGTGTAGCAGCACGCCTGACATCACTTTCACCAAGTTCAGTATAGGTAGTTTCAACTTTATCATCAAATACTAACATGCCATTTAAATATATTTTACACATAGAGAGATTCGATGATAGAATGTTTGTGTTATCAGCTATTTCTTTAATAATAACAGAAACCATAAACCATTTACTATCAAATGGTATATCCCATATACCTAATAAATTTTGATTTTTTTCTTCCCAGTTAGATTTTGTATTAAGTAAACTACATTTTCCATTCTCATAATTAGTACCGTATTGATAAGAATCTGGCGTTAAGATATTATTATAATCAAAAGCTAATTTGGACCCATTGTGATTAATACGTATTAAAGGATTTTTTGTTAATATTGTTGGTATAATAGTTTCGTCAACAGTTCTTGCTGAACAATTATAATTATTAACATTATAATAAAAATGTTTTTCACCTTTTAGTAATAAGGCTATATCCTTTTTGTCTTTATTATATTTATCTAATTTTTGTTTATCGGCATATAACCAAAAGTTATAAGAATATTCGGCTCCTCCGGCTTGATTCACAGACGGTTTAATTGGTAAATAGTTATTATGTAACTTGCTAGAAGTATTATATTTCCATTCTTTATTTGCATTAAAATCAAAAACACCTTTTATAATGTCTACTTCTTTTTTAATATCATTTTCGCCATTAAACATATTATGTAATTCAATTAAATATATATTATAAGCGACATATCCCATTAATAATAATATAATTAATGAAATTATAATTTGTTGTACGGGGCTACCTTCCATTATTAGTTACTATCTATTTAAAATATGGAAATAAAAAATATAAAATGTTCATTTAACCTTCTCGCAATTCTACATTCGCTGCTTTTAATTTATACACGGGGTTTCTCAATCCATAAGCACCAATACCAAGAGATGCCAATATACCATTTATAGGCCCGTTGTGGTATTCTTTATACATATCATTTTTATTTAAGTCGTAATTAAAAATGGTAAACTTACTTAATAAGCCTGAAAATCCAAATGGGGCTGAATCTCCGGATTCTGGTCCACCTCCACCTACTATTAAAGATCCTTCGCAGTTAAGATTTAATTTATCTAATCTTAAATTGCCTTCTAATCCCGAATTTCTATCTAATGTTTCATAAAAGTTACCGTCTATATATGTTGTTATTGAGCCGCCACCTATATCATTTATTACGAAACCTACATGTACCCATCTTTGTATTGGTACATAATCAATAGTAAAACCTGTTGTATAGGTAGAACCACTTACTGTACAACTTCTGAAATCCTTAGTACTACTCGAACTGTAATTTAAACTTTGCAATGAACTACTACATGATGTCTCAATTTCTGATTTTAGAGCAAATCTTATATGTAAACTATTTTTATCTTTGTCTAACATAATATAAGGACTAGCATTAAGTGGTCTTATATTATCATTTTCTTCATTACTGATATGCGCCACATGTCTGTATTGTCCAGAATTACTATTTATATTAAATATATATATCCAGAAACAATATGATCTCTTATTACCATTACCATTTTCTAATTTTTGGGTGAATGGTATTTCCGTTAATTCATTACAAAATAATGGTACATCCGAACCGGGAATCAATATTTTTTGCTGATTTAAAACTGTATCAGTTATAATATTATAAATAATATAGCCTACAATCGATGCAATAACAAGTAGAACAATCGCCAAAAAAAGTACACTTGTATTATCACTTAGGGTTTCCACAATAGCATCTTTTGTTTCTTGAACGGATATATTACTTACAGCATTAGTTACGGAAGTTGCTGCTGAACTAACAGCTGCGCCCGTATCCTTAACCAATTTATTTTCAGTTACTACATCTTTCGCGCTTGAAAATGCCGATGAAACGCTATCTCCAACATTATCTAAAACTGCTTTGTCATTTGTATTTTGCGGCTGTACGTCTCCCATATTTTTATTTTAATTATCTAATTAAAGGAAATAAATTTTCTGTTACATAAGTTTATATGATAATTTGATATTTGATAGTGCGGAAAATTACTAGAATTATATGTGGCTTTAATATTTTTTTTTTGTAACGATAAATAGCTTAGTATCTTTGTAAAACTACCCATGCGAGATATCCCCCCTTTTTTATATTCAAATAATGATAAATAATAAACATATGAAGTAAATATGTTAATACACGCATCAATATTATTTTTAAACATATAATAATCATAATAACACATCATCTCCATGAAATTCTTATAATATTCGTTCTTTTTCTTATAAGTTCCTTTTCTATTTGCTAAATCTTTTATTAAGTTTTCGTGAAATTTTAGTGGTATCATCCACGAATCCTTGCTAACAATTTTTTCTATTTTGTCTCTATTAAAATTATTACCATACAAAAAACTTATATCTGTATAATCTTCTACGATTAATTGATGTAAATCTTCTTTCGGATTTTCAATATCTTTGAATAACTTTTCTAAATTAGAATTTGAAGCACTATATAATTCATCTATATTTTTGATATTTTTTTTTGTCAATAATGCTTTAATATCATTATAGCTTGGGTTATCCAGACTATATATTTTACAAGCCTTTTTAATTTCACCGATTTTCTTTATAATATCATTATTAGTAATACAAATTATAGGGATATTCTTGAGTTTATTTTCATTCAATATCTTTAATAAACAAACATTTATCGTTTTATCAGCGATAAATATACAATCGAAATTATCAATTATTATAACCTTATTTCTAATATTATTTGTTAGAAGTTGCATTAGTGAAGAACTTGTTGTTTTCTGTATTATATCCTTCATTTGTAACGATGTGTAGCAATTATTATTATCTATTGTTGTTATATCATAATTTAAATAATTGCAAATAGCATTAATTGTAAATGTTTTACCTATACAAGTTGTTCCCGACACTATTACGCAGCTTTCGGCAGATATCCTTTTATCATAATTAAAATTTTGTAACCATAATAATATTTCTTTATATGTTTTATGATTACCACAAAAACCGTCTATTAATTTGTTCATATATATATTAGCTCTATCATTAATACTGTTAAATATAAAACAAGTGCAAGCAATGGTAAAAGTAACATGACAGGTATTATAGTAGTTTCATTATCTATTTTATAACCAAAATGTTTCATATTACCATCACCATCGAACATAATATACGGTTGTGTTATAAATATTATAGCAACTATTATTAAATATATCACAAGTGTTATAATTCTTCTAGAAAACATTCTTTATCTATTATTTTAATAAGGAAAGAAAAAAATGAATTTGAATATATTATTATTCCTAGTTATTATTTTAATAGTAATATTGCTAAATATCCAATGCAATAAAGAGTATTTTAACACCGGAAATGCTTTGATAAGTGACAATCAACTAAACGTGGCAACTTCCTTATTAGTTTCAACTAATAGTATGGCTGATTTAATTGATAATATTAAATTAACTAACAAAATTAACGGCGATATTATTGGCATTGATAAACAATTAACCGTAATTATAGACCCATATATAAATTACTATGTTTTAAATAATAAAGTTGAATCTGAAAAATATAAACCAGGTATATTCGTATGTTTAAGCACTATTAGATTAGGTATATCTAAATGTATATGGGATATGCGAAAAAAAGCATTGGCATATGTTTCTATGACCGATTATCTATTTATTCAAGCTTTTCTCAAAGCATATAGACAAGATATATCTAAAATAACGTTAATTAAACTTAGTACTGATGATTTAAAAAGCGGTTCTGTAAAGTTTGATTATTTATTTACTTATGTCGTAATTGATAGTAATTATATGAGTTTTCTAAAAGAACAAAAATATTTTATAAATGGTTTTGACGATGTTGATATACATAGGATTAAACCATTTTATCCTTTTATCAATGAATATTATGGGAATATCAGAGAACTCTTTAATAAAAATCCAAATGACCGCAAATACGACGTATATTTAAGTAATAAAAAAACTTTGATACCAGCCATGTCATTGGATATTGTAAAATCTGTTGAAAATTTCATTACACGACTTAAAATGCCCGATGATTATCTAGAAGCCGTCGATAAGAATTATGATAAAGCCAATAATGTTGGTAATTATGGCTGTTATGGAAATGATAAAGTAACAAATAAATTTGAATGCGACTCTTTGTATAAATATGACGGTAGTAATAAAGATTATTATAGCAAATGGGATAAAAAATGTTCTCAAAATGAAGAATGTCCTTATTATAAAGCTAATAAAAATTATCCAAATGATAGGGGAGGTTGTAATGATGGTTTTTGCGAATTACCTGTAGGTGTTAAACGCGTAGGTTTCAAGAAATATATTGATACTGATGTAAATAGACCTCTTTGTTATAATTGTAGCGATACAACAAGTTATGATTGTTGTGCAAATATTGAAGATAATAATGGTAATACCGATTATGTTTTTGAAAATGATTTTAGCGATAGAAATAAAAATAAATTAAACACAATAATTTCCTTATTAAATTATAGAGAGTCATATAATTATTATGAATGATAATTACATAACATGTTCATTTAATTTGATATCAATTATAATAGTAATTATAATGTATTTTATTGTAATTCAAAAATATATAAATAGTGATAAAACTGTTGAAAATTTTAATATGAACGAATCCACCATTCGGTATAATAATTTGTTTAAATATAAGCCTTCTAATGCTAGAATTATGTATAATAATACTGGTGAATTACCATGGAATAGACATATTATTAATTCAAGTATTCCGTATGATATTGATATTAAACCCGAGGCACAAAATGTTTATTATTACGAGTTTGATAACAAAACATATGCGGAAAAATTGAAGAAATTATTTAAAAATAATTGCGAAGAGATAATAATAGCGGTTGAAGGAAATGAATGGACTAACTGGATTAATCCGAAAACATTAGATGACGAAATTATCAAAAGTAAACTAGTATTCCATTACAATAAAATACTAGAAATTATAACAACTTCATTAAATGAGGATGGTATAATGGATTTACCAGGATATGATGAAAAAAGAGAAATTCAAGTTGTACATGATATTATGTTAAGATATAGAACCAATATCAAAAAAAGCAATTATTTAATGTTTGATATTGATATGATATTATATCGTTCGGGAAAGTTTCAAGGAAAACATGTTAAAGTAGTAGCAGTATCAAATGGATTTACTGTTAATATAATTATGGTAAAGGTAATCGGTGTTATAGCAGAAGATAAAATTGTATTACACCCGTATCGTGCATATGATATAATGAATAAAAATGATTTCAACCAATATGTACCTATGAAGTATGGCACAGCTTACAGTGATGTTAAAACAAGCCAAGAAAATACTTTTGAACTCAGTGATGATTATATGAATAGTGAAATAGAAGATTTATTATACAAAAAATTATTAGAAGAAAATATACCAGAAGATATGGATAAAAGCAATAATAATTATATACCACAGCCTGGTGAAATTATTGAGAGAGATAGATGTAATTTTTAGTTATATTATATAAGTAGTCTGGTAAATAGTTATAATTAGCATATACGGGTATATATTGATATGGTAATACAGTATAGTATTTTAAGGGAGTCATATTATTATAGCATATTATTTATTTATATATTAAAATAGAAATGAAAAAGAGTACATAATTTTATTTTTCTATGATTTTTATAAACTTTTATAAATTGTAAAGATTTTATTAATTATGTACTCATTTCACTCCTTTTTTAGATATCTATGTAATAAGGTGTTTTATTTATAACCTTATCGGGTTTATCTGTTAATAACAAATTATTACTTGAATATGGTATCAAAATATTATTTAAAATATAATCAAAATAAATTTGTTGATATGATTTGGATTTAGATTCAGGGGAGGATGAAGTAGCGGCATATTTGTTAGAAATGATTTTATATTCAACCATCAATACGTCAATTAACCCATATAATTCGGCTATGATTTCGTCAGTTGGAGGGGCAATAGTTTCGCTTTCGTCTTCAAATTCATTTTTTAAAAAGGATGTAATTATTTCTGTATAATCGGCCAATATTTTTAATATACTTTTTTTTGACCTAATTACATTTGCATAGCCGAAATCATATAACATAACATTATATTTACACGATTTAAGATAAAAATGTTTGCCATTAAAAATATAATGATAATAGCCTTTTTCATTATTTGTGTGCCATAAAAAATTACCCGCATGTATATCTTGGTGAACATTATTTACACTATTATGAAATGTACCAACGGATATAAAACATTGAAACATTATATTAAATAGCAATTCTCTATTTCTAGCATTTTTAGGGTGATCTATTAAACTATTTAAATCACCGTTTGCTATCTCGTTAATTGAAATAAGTTTTCTTTCCTTTGGATAATCAACAATATCACATACACATGTTTTATATGTTAATAAAAAATGCTTTGATTTCTTTGCTACTATTAAATTTTCAGTTATATATTCCATTAATCTAATTTCAGTATTATTCTCATTATTATTTTCCATTAATTTTGTTGCGATTGGAAAAGTTCCAAGAACATTTCGTATTGCTGTTTTATAAATACTCCCATTAAAACTATCGGTGCCTATTTTTTTCTCTAAATTGATAATATTTCTTATTGTAAATCCATCATTATCATCATATTTTTTTTCTTCCAAACATTCATTATGTTTTATATTTTGTAATTTTTTCAACATATAATTGTAATAGTAATTACGCATATCTAATGTAAAACGATTTATAAGAAGAGTGCTTTTTAGAAATTTTTGCACCTTGCTAACACTAGTGTATTTATCATCGTGTAGTAATAAGTCTGGTAAAAACACTTTATCGCTTAATAAGGATGTTCTATTCAACAAAAGCTTTCTTTTTATACTTGCTTGTATAATTCTAATTTTTGCATTTTTACCAGACGAAGACCTATTACTACTTATATTTAGAGACCCCGACTCTTTTTTAGGAGATACCTTAGAAGCACTTTTCATTATTACTACTATTTAATAAAAAGAGTACATAATTTTATTTTTCTATAATTTTTATAAACTTTTAATAATTTACACTTTTTTATTAATTATGTACTCCTTTTACGCATATAAAGACGTATCTTATTTTTATATTATATAATGAAAATCATAGACTGTTTTATATTTTACAATGAATATAATATCTTATTATTGAGATTTACTGAACTGTACGATATAGTAGACCAATTTGTAATTGTCGAAGCTACATCTACACATTCCGGAAAAAAAAAAGAATTGAACTTTAAAAATAACCTACGACTATATGAAAAATTTCTTGATAAAGTAACATACATCATTGTTAATGATATGCCGAATAATGATAATGCATGGGATAACGAGAATTACCAAAGAGCTTGTATAGATAAAGGTATTAAAAAATTAGAATTAGATAATAAAGATATCA
>JGI20151J14362_10003654_pt1 | contig 10446 bp, 7 predicted proteins | sample COG_01_FD_14362 | JGI IMG/M metagenome (IMG submission 14362) | reverse complement strand
CAAGTGGCGGAATTGGTATACGCGCTGGTCTTAGAAACCAGTGCCGCAAGGCTTAAGAGTTCGAGTCTCTTCTTGCCCACCATAAAATTATGAAAGTAGAAATTAAATCAAAAAAAGGTCTTAGAACAATTTTATCAGTTATAGTTGATAAAAAAAGTATTCAGACAAAAATGAATGAAAAGTTAACTGAGCTTCAAAAAGAAGTCGCTTTAAAAGGATTTAGACCAGGCAAAGTTCCTTCAGCAGTTATTAAAAGTCAGTTCGGTAAATCTATTTATGGTGAAGTAGTAGACAAAATTTTAAGAGAAACTAGCTCCAAAGTTATAAATGAAAAAAAACTAAAAGTCGCGGGTCAACCTAAAATCGATCTTAAACAATTTGGTGAAGGAAAAGATTTAAATTATGAACTTCAAATAGATTGCTTGCCAGACGTATCTTTGAAAAATTTTGATAAATTTAAAGCAACAGAATTTAAAGTTAAAATTGAGGATAGAGTCATAGATCAAAAACTAAAAGAAATAGCAGATCAAAATAAACAGTTTGTAGATAAAGATGAAAAAGAAAAGGCTATTAAGGGCGATCAAGTTATTTTTGATTATTCCGCATCTATTGATGGAAATAAATTTGAAGGAAGCGAGGGTAAAGGCGTGCAAATAGAATTAGGAAAAGATCTATTTTTAAAAGGTTTTGATGAGCAATTAGTTGGAGTAAAAAAAGGTGAGAAAAAATTACTTGATGCTGTATTACCCGCCAATCATCCAAAAAAAGAATTAGCAAACAAAAAAACAAGATTTGAATGTACAATTTTAAATATTAAAAAATCAAAAGAAAGTAAAATTAATGATGAGTTTGCTAAAATGATGGGAGCGAAAGATGTTGAAGATTTAAAAACTCTAATCAAAAAACAAATATCAAGTCAATATTCACAAGCATTAAATTCAATAACCAAAAAAGAAATTTTAGATCAAATAGAAAAAAACCATACAGTTGATTTGCCTCAAAATTTAATTGATCAGGAAATTTCAATTATGACACAAAATCTCAAACTTGAGGACAAAGAAAAACATAAATCAAATAATGAAAAGCTGGCAAAATCTAGAATTAAGTTAGGATTATTATTAAATGAATATGGAGAAAAAAATAATCTAAAAGTGTCAGATGACGAGGTAAGAACTGAGATACAAAAACAAATAAAAGGTATGCCAGGGCAAGAAAAAATGGTTCTAGAATATTATCAAAAAAACCCAAGTGCCTCCCAAAGTTTGAAAGGCTCCATCTACGAAGAAAAAATTATTGATTTAGTAAAATCAAAAATAAATCTCACTTCAAAAGAAATCAATACCAAAGAAGCAGAAAAAATAATTACAGAATTTAATAAACTTAATTCAAAGGAAATTAGTACTACTAAAGCTAAACCAACTATTAAAAACAAACCTAAATCAAAAAAAATTAGTAAAAAGTAACCAATAGTTGTATAAACCAAATATGAGTCGGGAATTTGAAGAAAAAATGAATAGCCTAATTCCTATGGTTGTTGAGCAAACAAGTAAAGGAGAAAGAGCTTATGATATATATTCTAGGCTTTTAAAAGAAAGAATAGTCTTTTTAGTTGGTCCTGTTAATGATGCTGTAGCATCTCTAGTTACTGCACAGTTATTGTTTTTGGAGTCTGAAAATCCAAAAAAAGAAATAAACTTTTATATTAATAGTCCAGGCGGTTTAGTTACAGCAGGTTTAGGAATTTATGATACAATGCAATATATCAATTCACCTGTATCAACATTATGTATCGGTCAAGCTTCTTCTATGGGGTCATTTCTTTTAGCCGCAGGCGAGAAAGGAAAAAGATATTCTCTACCTAATTCAAGAATTATGGTCCACCAACCTTCAGCTGGATTTCAAGGGCAAGCAACCGATATTCAGATTCATGCTAAAGAAATTTTATCCTTAAAAGAAAGATTAAATAAAATTTACTCCAAACATACTGAACAATCAGTTGACGAAATTTCCAAGGCTTTAGAGCGAGATAACTTTATGACTGCTGACGAGGCTAAGAAATTTGGCCTCATAGACTCTGTTGTAGAAAAAAGAAAATAACACACAATATATAGATAATTATACAACTTCAACTTGCTAACTAATTAGCAGGGATTTATAATATTAATATTGATTCGATATGACTGAAAAAAATAATAAAAATATTTTATATTGTTCTTTCTGCGGTAAAAGCCAACATGAAGTTAGAAAACTTATAGCTGGTCCTACAGTTTTTATTTGTGACGAGTGTGTTGAGCTTTGTATGGATATAATTAAAGAAGAGAATAAAAGTTCACTAGTAAAACACCAAGATGGAGTTCCTTCTCCTAAAGAGATTTGTAACGTTTTGGATGAATATGTAATAGGCCAAAGATTTGCAAAAGAAATTTTATCTGTCGCTGTTCACAATCATTACAAGAGATTAAATCATGAATCTAAAAACAACAAAGATATAGAATTATCAAAATCTAATATACTTCTAGTTGGACCAACAGGCTGTGGAAAGACTTTACTTGCTCAAACTTTAGCAAGAATATTAGATGTTCCTTTTACAATGGCTGACGCAACTACATTGACAGAAGCCGGTTATGTTGGAGAAGATGTTGAGAATATTATTTTAAAATTATTACAAGCCGCAGATTATAATGTTGAAAAAGCTCAAAGAGGAATAGTTTATATTGATGAAGTTGATAAAATTAGTAGAAAGTCAGAAAACCCATCTATTACAAGAGATGTATCAGGTGAAGGTGTACAACAAGCCTTATTAAAAATAATGGAGGGAACTGTCGCAAGCGTTCCACCACAAGGAGGCAGAAAGCATCCTCAACAAGAATTTTTACAAGTTGATACGACAAATATTTTATTTATTTGCGGAGGCGCATTTGCTGGTTTAGATAAATTAATTGATAGTAGAGGTAAGGGAAGTTCAATCGGTTTTGGTGCTAAAGTGAAAGATCTTAAAGAACAACCTTTATCTGAAGTTATGAAGATGTTAGAGCCAGAAGATTTAATAAAATATGGACTGATACCAGAGTTTATTGGAAGAATGCCAATCATAGCAACTTTAGACGATTTAGATGAAAAATCTTTAGTAAAAATTTTAAAAGAACCTAAAAATTCATTAATTAAACAATACCAAAGATTATTCGAATTCGAAGAAGTAGAACTGGAGTTTCAAGATGAAGCTATTCTAGAAATTGCAAAAAAAGCAATTTCAAAAAAAACAGGGGCAAGAGGACTAAGATCAATCCTTGAAAATATTTTATTAAAAACAATGTTCGAGCTACCTGACATGGAAAATGTAATTAAAGTCACAGTAGATAGCGCAGCTGTAAAAAGCACTTCCGAACCCATTGTCACATACGGCAAAAAAACATCAACATCAGTAGCATAATTGCTATTTGTTTCTTGAAATTATTGTATTAATGACCATATTAATACATTATGAAGACTTCATACTTAAAACCCCTATTACCACTTAGGGATATAGTTATATTTCCAACTATGGTTGTTCCACTTTTTGTTGGAAGAGAAAAATCGATTAAAGCTTTGCAAGAAGTTATGAAATCTGACAAGTCTATCGTTCTTGTAGCTCAAAAAAACTCAGAAATTGACGATCCATCTAGCAAGGATTTGTATCAGTATGGTTGTTTAAGTAAAGTCTTACAACTTTTAAAACTTCCAGATGGTACAGTAAAAGTTTTAGTCGAAGGTGAAAAAAGAATTAAAATTTTAAGGTATAATGAAAATGCTAATGACTATTTAACCTGTGAAGTTGAAATTGCTGAAGATCAAAATTTATCTAAAGAACTTGAACCTTTAGCTTTAGGGTTAGCTAAGAAATTTGATAAGCTACAAGTTTTAAGCAAAAAAGATTTAGGTGATGGATCAAATAATTTAAAAAATTTAAAAGACCCATCTCAAATAGCAAATAACATTTCCGCAAATTTAAATATTCAAATGTTTGAAAAGCAAGAATTATTAGAAATTCTTGATCTAAAAAAAAGGTTGGAAAAAATTCATCAATTCATAGAAAAAGAAACTAGTGTAATTTCAGTTGAAAAAAAAATTCGAGGCAGAGTAAAAAATCAAATGGAAAAAACACAACGTGAGTATTACTTAAACGAACAATTAAAAGCTATACAGAAAGAACTAGGAGAGATCGATGAAGGAAAAGATGAATTAACTTCCCTATCAAAAGCAATTTCTGATGCAAAAATGCCAAAAGAAGCAAAAGAAAAGTGTTTGTCAGAGTTAAAAAAATTGAAATCTATGAGCCCAATGTCAGCGGAAGCCACAGTTGTAAGAAATTATTTAGATTGGATGACAGAATTACCGTGGTCAAATAAATCAAAAATAAATACTGATTTAAATAATGCTCAAAAAATTCTTGACGAAGACCATTATGGGTTAGAAAAAGTTAAAGAGAGAATTATAGAATTTTTAGCAGTACAAAAAAGAATGAATAAAATGAAAGGACCTATATTATGTTTGGTTGGTCCTCCCGGAGTTGGAAAAACTTCTTTAGGAAAATCAATTGCAAAAGCAACTAATAGAAAATTTATAAGGATCTCCTTGGGTGGAATAAGAGATGAGGCGGAGATAAGAGGTCATAGAAGGACCTATATAGGATCTTTGCCTGGCAAGATTATTCAAATGATGAAAAAGGCTGGAACAAAAAATCCTCTATTTTTATTAGACGAAATAGATAAAGTTGGAAACGATTATAGGGGAGATCCTTCTTCAGCCTTATTAGAAGCTTTAGATCCGGAACAGAATAAAGAGTTTAATGATCATTATTTAGAAGTAGATTACGATCTATCAGACGTGATGTTTGTCACAACGGCCAACACTTTAAATATTTTACCACCATTACTAGATAGAATGGAAGTAATAAGACTTTCTGGTTACACAGAAGATGAAAAAGTAAATATTTCTCAAAAATATTTGATACCAAATCAAAGTAAAAACAATGGTTTAAAAAAAGATGAATGGAAAATTAATGAAGAAATTAATAGAAAAATTATCAGACACTACACAAGAGAGTCGGGTGTGAGAAATCTTGAAAGAGAAATTTCTAAAATAGCTAGAAAATTAGTTAAAAAGATTGATAACAATGAAAAAGTTAACAATCCAATTAACAATAAAGACCTTAAAGATTTACTTGGTGTCGAAAAATTCAAATATGGAGAAATAGAAGAAGAAAATGGAATTGGAGTAGTAACTGGTTTAGCTTGGACAGAGGCAGGCGGCGAAATTTTAAAAATAGAATCCGTAGTCATGCCAGGAAAAGGAAAAATGCAAATCACAGGAAAATTAGGAGATGTAATGCAAGAGTCTGTTAAAGCAGCGAAATCATACATAAGATCTAAAAGTTTAGATTATGGAATAATTCCTCCAATTTTCGATAAAAAGGATTTTCATATACATGTTCCCGAAGGAGCAACACCAAAAGATGGACCATCGGCTGGAGTTGGTATGGTGACATCAATTATATCGGCAATAACAGAAATTTCAGTTGATAAAAATGTAGCCATGACTGGAGAAATAACATTAAGAGGACTCGTGCTACCTATTGGAGGTTTAAAAGAGAAGTTATTAGCAGCCCATAGAGCTGGCATTAAAAAAGTTTTAATTCCAATGGAAAACAAAAAAGATTTAATTGAGGTTCCTAAAGCTGTTTTAGATACAGTAGAAATAATTCCTGTTAAAAACATTGATGAGGTTTTAAAGGTTGCTCTAACTAAGCCTTTAAAAAGAGTTGAATGGGTAGAAGTAGACCAAATTTCTAATAAAGAAAAATCAAAAAAAGAATTAAGCACTCACTAATTTTATTTATTCTAACCAGTCAGAATATTTATTAGCATTTTTATTTATATAAGAAGGCAAAAGACTGTTTTCAACTTTTATTAAACTTTGACGACCTGTATATTTTGCTTGTTCTTGTTTTGCATTATGATCATATAAAATTTTTTTTTCAGTAACCATTTTTTCCATATCTTTTAAAGTAAGCCCGCTATATTCAAACTCTAAATGATGCATAAAATTAGATAACTTGTAATAAATATCTTTTGGTTTTTTTATAGAGGTGAAATGCCATCCGCCATTTTTTACGATTTCAATATTAGTATATTTTTTTTTAGAAAAAAGAACATCTAATCTCCATATAGGATATGATTTTGATTTAATATTTCGTAACCATTGAAAACCTTTTAACTGAATTTTTTTGCAAGCTCTTGTCCCCATCCAGTAAAAATTTGGTTGCATTAAGTTAAATTTGTAATAAAAAACCTTTTGTTCAAATAATGTAATTTTGTTTTTAAATTTAAATCTTGATAAATCTGGTATTTCGTCTAAATCACTGGACAATATAACATCTTCATCGCTAGCACGTTTTAATCCACCAATTAATTTATTTCTTTGATTGTTTTCTCTCTTTAAGGAGTTATCTAAAATTTTTTTATTTTTTATTAGATTAGTATCCTCTAATTGAACGGTTTCAATTCCAGGTGGAGGCGTATCCACAACAATATATATAATTTTATCTTTAAATTTACTAAAATTTTTAATATCAAAGTTAAGTTTTTTTTCTTTACCGCTATGTAAAAATGTAGACTCGGTTATTACAAATTTTTTGACATATTTATCAAGAATATTTAGTCTCAAATCTAATAATAGATCTTCATCAAAATACATAAAACAATCATAAATATTCATGTTAATTGAGTTATAATAAAAAATAATATATGTAAATATTAATTAAAAACCTCAATGATAAAAAAAATAGTAATTACAGGTGGTCTTGGATACATAGGCACAGAACTATGTAAATTATACTCTGGGCTCAGCTGGTATCATAAAATCACTGTAATTGATAACAGGTTTATCTCTGAAAGAGTAAATCAAATTCGCAATTGGAATATGGAATTCATTCAAGGAGACATTTTAGATAAACAATTAATTAACAAATTTTGTAAGGACGCAGATGTAGTTCATCATTTAGCTGGTATAACCGCTGTTCCACGTACAAAAAGCGAAGCATCAAGTATTAAAGATAAAGAAATTAAAGAAGTAGGAGAAATAGGAACAAAAAATATTTTAGAAGCTGTTAATAATAAATGCAAAATAATTTTTCCTTCAACTCATGTTGTTTATGAAGGAATTAATGGGGTAAAAAAAGATATTAATGAAGACGAAGAAACAAAACCATTATTGTCATATTCTTCATCTAAAGCTATTAATGAAAAACAACTAAAAGACTCTGGAAAAAATTATGTCATTTTAAGACTAGGATCAGTTTATGGTTATTCAAACGACTCGATGAGAATTGATATAATGCCTAACTTATTTTCAAAAATAGCCTCACAAGACGGGACATTAAAATTATTTGCAGGTGGGAGACAAATTAAAAGTCTAGTTCCGCTTATAGATGTTGCGAGATGTTTTAAATTTATGGAGGAACAACAAGAAATTAAGTCTGAGATATTCAACTTAACTAAAGATACACTAACAGTGAAAGAAGTTGCAGAAATATGTAAAAAACATAATCCAAAAATAATGTTAAAAGAAACTAATGATGAAGTCCCAAATTTAGGCTTTTCTTTATCCAATAAAAAATTATTAAATACTGGATTTGAGTTTCTCTATAACTTAGATCAAAATATCAAAGAGATGATTCAAAAATGGTCTAAACAAGATTTAATAAAAGATTTAGAGCATGTAAAAGATGGAAAAAATTTATTTATCGATGATAGGGGTGTAATTAGCAATCATGAACTGACGGAACCAATTAATTTAATTGGTATGATAGATTCTAAAAAAGGCACAATTAGAGCTAATCACTACCACCCTCAACAAGAGCAAAAATGCTTATTTACTAAAGGACAAATTATAGAAATTTTTCAAGACATAGTAAATCCAAATGCCCCAAAAATTACCCAAGTTGTTAATGCCGGACAACTATCAATTATAAAACCCAATGTTGCTCACACAATGGTTTTTACAAAAGACACTACTTTCTTAAATCTAGTAAGAGGGGAAAGAGATCATGAAAATTATGGAATAACACATACTATCAGACATTTATTTGTAGATGAAAAAGAAAAAAATTTATTATTAGAATGTTATAAATTTGAGTGCAGGTGTTGTGGTAACGCTAATCTTAAAAGAGTTGTTTCATTNGGTTATCAACCGCTAGCAAATAANTTAATTAATAAAAAAGATGAAAAATGTGAGCTTTATCCTTTAGAGGTAAATTATTGTAATAAATGTCATAATTGTCAATTATCGGTGGCTGTAAACCCTAAAAAAATGTTTTCGAATTACCTTTATACCTCCTCAACATCAAAAGTTTTTAGAAGCCACTTTGTAGATGCAGCCAAAAAATATTTAAAAGAACTAAAGTTAAATAAAAAAAAATCTTACATCATTGATATTGGTAGCAATGATGGTGTAGCACTCAAACCATTTATAGATTTGGGATTTAAAAATGTTTTAGGAATTGAACCAGCTAAAAATTTAGCAAAATTAGCAAATAAAAACAAAATTAAAACATTTAATGGATTTTTAGAAAAAAAAAATATCAAAAAAATTAAAAAGAATGCAGATTTAATTTTAGCTTCAAATGTTTTTGCACATTCAGATAAACTTAAAGAGATGGCTGAATGCATGCTGAGTTTATTAAGTAGAAAAGGGACTATAATAATCGAAGTTCAATATTTAATGAATACATTAAAAGATTTAACTTTTGATAATATTTATCATGAACATTACAATTATTGGTCACTAACTTCTTTGGTCTATTTTTTTAATCAATTTCAAGCTAAAATTTTTAAATCTGAAAAAATAAATACACACGGAGGTTCAATAAGAATTTATATTAAAAAAGATAAAAAAACTAAAATTGAAAAAAGTGTAAAAAAAATACTTAAAGAGGAAGAGAGTTTTGGTATTAAAAAATTTAAAACTTATCAAAAATTTGGAGAAAAAGTTTACGAGATAAGAGATAATGTTTTATTGAACATTAAAAAACTAAAAGAGAATAAAAAAAATATAATAGGTTATGGTGCGCCAGCTAAAGCTACCACTGCTTTAAATTTTTTTGGGATTAAAAAAGAAATAGATTTTATTGTTGAAGACAATAAATTGAAACACAACAAGTTCGTGCCGGGAGTTAAAATACCTATAAAAAATAAAACAAATGTAAAAAATAAAAAAAATGCTCTTTTAGTATTAGCTTGGAATTTTTATGAAGATATTAAAAAAAATAATGAGAGTTTATCTGATTACATTGTAAATATAAAAGATTTAGAATCTAATAATTGGAAATAAGATTTTTCCAGATTTCAAACATATTTCTTATACTTTCAAAAAAATAATTAATATAAAATTCAGTAATTGGTAGATTTTCAATTATAAATCCTTGAAAGAAATGTAATCCTTTAGAGAAAAAAATAATAAATACAAAAAATAGAAGAAGCGAATTATAAAATCCGAAAGAAATTTTGTCTTTTGTTAATGTTAAAGGTTTTTTAATATTTTCATCAAGTGAAATACCATGTTTTTTAGCTAAATATTCTGGTGAATATAAATTTATTTCTCTAGTTTTTTTGATTTTCTTTTTTTTTGGTGTGTTTTTTTTTAATATGGAAGTTGTTTTTTTTATTTCTACTTTTTTTTCAACATTATCTTTTTTTATATTTTCATTTATTGGAAATTGCTTCCATTTACTTCCACAAGAACCACACTGCACTATCCTACCAGCCGATGTTATAGCTTGGTCAGGAACAACAAACTTTTTTTCACATGAATTACAGCTTAAAATCATAATATTTAATATTACAGTTATTTATCTAAATTACACCAGTTTTTAAATACTTTTTTACTTTATGAAATTTTTATTGTATATCTCGAATTTATTTAATAGGGCGGTTAGCTCAGTTGGTAGAGCATCTCGTTTACACCGAGAGGGTCATAGGTTCGAGTCCTTTACCGCCCACCATTAAATTCAATAAATGTGGGGGTGTAGCTCAGTTGGTTAGAGCGCCTGCCTGTCACGCAGGAGGTCGCCGGTTCGAGCCCGGTCACTCCCGCCACATTTTATCTAAAATTGAGATTTATTATCAACAAAAGTGCTACGTTAGAAACCTGTACAGTTTAAATTTTAATGCTATAAAAGACTCAAATTAATATAAGAACCCTTAAGCTTTAAAGCATTGAGGTAGGTATTGATTAAACAATGATTTATAATTTTTTATCAGACTATTTATCTATAATAATTTTTTTATTTATTTCTATATTTTTAAGTATAGGTTTCATAGTTGCAAATTATTTAGCATCACCATCTAATCCTGATCCAGAAAAATTATCTGCTTATGAATGTGGATTTGAGGCATTTGATGACTCAAGAAT
>JGI20151J14362_10003648_pt1 | contig 10460 bp, 6 predicted proteins | sample COG_01_FD_14362 | JGI IMG/M metagenome (IMG submission 14362) | reverse complement strand
GCAGACGATCGTGATGCTTTTCCTTTTAATGCGAGCGAGTCGTTGGATACCGATGCCGATGGGGAGGGTAACAATGCAGACTTAGATGACGACGATGACGGCTTCACCGACGAAGAAGAATTAGCCGACGGCACAGATCCTCTTAGCCGTTTCTCCTGCAAATCAGGCTGCTTCAGCTTTGATGTGGATGAAAACCTAGAAGCTCAACCACTGACCGACGGTCTGTTAGTAATACGTCACATGTTCGGCTTTAGTGGTGAGTCACTAACCTCTGGAGCTGTGTCTGGTGATGCAAACAGACATTCTTTTGAAGCCATAGCGGGCTATCTAACCGACGCAGACGCCCAACTTGATATCGATGGTGACGGCGAGTCTAAGCCTCTTACAGACGGTCTGTTGTTGATACGTTACTTGTTTGGATTCTCTGGTGATTCATTGATTTCAGGTGCTATTGGTACTGGTGCTGAGCGGGATACAGCTGAGGACGTTGAGGCTTACATAGCAGAGAGGGTGCCTGAATCGCTGGAATGACTGCAAGGACGGTAGCACCTCTTCTTGGGTTACGATTTTACCCAGAACCATGCCCCGACATTATTGTTTGCCGACAGACCATCTCGACAAAATCGCGCAAAAAGTCACTCTTTAAAACAACCGTTTAGCGCTGGCATCTAAACGGTTGCAAAGCGTGGGCCGCTCTAGCATTCTCGACGCTCGTTCACTTCGAGGAAATCCGAACATGGTCAAGTGCATATTGCCAGCAATGCTCCTAGTTATGCTATCTACTGGCTTTTCGGTTGAAGCAGCGGTAACCAACAACCCAAATGGAGCTTGTGAAACGGCTTATTATATTGAAGCACCCAATGCCGTTGCCGCAGACGACACCCATCGTTATTACGAATACTACTGGCAAAATACTGAAAATCTCTGCATCAATATTTACGACGAGCCACCGCTGGGCGCCCTATGGAAGCAACGAGTCATAGACATCCTCAGTTTTGCTGAACAGCGACTAGGATTGATTGTGCCGGTAAATGCTTTCGTGGTAGACCAAGAAAATGCCTCAGTAGCCACACTAGCGGGCGTTGCTCGGACCGTTTGTGATCTCTTCTCTGTGCTTGATTACGATGATGTGCAAACGTGTTACGACGGCTACGAAGGCTGGGGCATGCGCAGTGCCGCCGCTGGGGTCGGCGTGTCGAGCATCCCAAATGGCGGCGATTTGTTTTTTTTCGCCAACAATTGGAACGAGTTCGAGGCCCTTGATGTGCCAACAAAAGTACTATTCCATGAGTTTTTTCATATCCACCAAAACTCAATGAAATTCTATTTCGAAGATTCTCGACGATTCGGTATTCCAAAGCGTTGGCAGGACGACCCTGAGAACAGCCTTTATAGCAGAGCAGGCTTTGTGCCGGTTTTCCCAAATTGGATCGAGGAAGGTGGCGCTGAGTTTGCTGGCATCGTGCTCGCGGCAGCTTTCGATGACAATATTGTCGCCTCAGAATTGTTCATCGAGGCGCTAGATGAAGCCCGTGCAGTTATCAGCACAGCCGCCGAAAATGATGATGTCGTTTCGCTTGAAGATTATGAATCCAATGGCCGCCTGTTTGAGTCTAGCGACAACCCCAGCAACGGCATCGCTCGGAATTTCGCTTATCAATATACGGGGGGGGCTATCGCTTTCGCCTATCTCTGGTCTCTGAACGACAACAACTTTGAAAAAATTCTTGTCGACTACTACCAAGCCTACGCTGAGAGTGATGTTCAAAATCCCGGCTTTGGTTGGAAGGATTCGTTCGAAGCGACGTTCAATGTGACGCTGGCAGACTTTTACGTGGATTTTGATGCTTTTATGCGCCTCGATAGATCGACACAGATCGCGATCCTAAAAACCAATGCAGAAATCAAACAGGCCTTTCCAGTCAAACTCGCAGGTGATTTTGACGCCGATGGCGACGGATTAGTCAATTCTATTGATTTAGATGACGATGCCGATGGCGTAAGCGATGAGCAAGAAGCGCTCGACGGTACAAACCCCTTGAGCCGTTTCTCCTGCAAATCAGGCTGCTTCAGCTTTGACATAGATGAAAACTTAGGAGCGCAACCTCTGACTGACGGTCTATTAGTTATACGTCATCTCTTTGGATTCAGTGGCGACTCCTTAACGTCTGGAGCAGTCTCGGGCGAGGCGAATAGAGACTCCTCAGATGCCATTGCGAGCTATCTAACAGACGCTGATTCTCAGTTAGACATTGACGGAGATGGTGAGTCTAAGCCGCTCACAGACGGTCTATTGCTCATACGTTACTTGTTTGGTTTCTCAGGTGATTCGTTGATCTCAGGTGCTATTGGTGATGGTGCTGAGCGAGATACGGCCGATGAAGTTGAGGCTTACATTGAAGAGCGTGTGCCTGTTCAGTAGGTTTAACCGCAGGTGCTTGAGATACGCAGCGATGCTCTAGACAGCACTATGCCAGCATCACCCATTCACCTTAGTAGTACCTACAAATACTAGGAGTCTCATCTCTTGAAGTGGGGGTGGCCCGGGGGTAGCTTGTTGTGGATCTCGAGCGAACCCAGCACATGAGGGCAGTGTCATCTTGGCAGCTTGCCGCGTGTTCACCATCTGCTTGCTGAACAAATAGACACTGTCATGTCCAAAGTCCCAAAAGCAAACATCGAGGCCTGGTTGATTTTTCTCAACAATGTCTATCTAATTCGGAACTCTTCAATGCCTGGAATTCTGTCATGCTGGCGCCCCTTTCAATCTCGTGTAGAAGCTTTTTACCTAAAATTTTGGTCTCTATTGCCCTATTGATAATGGTCAGCGAGCATGAGGCTCAAGCAACCGTCCCACTCATCTACGATGTAGATGGGGATCAACAGGTTGAACCATTAACCGACGGGTTATTGGTTCTCCGTCATCAGTTTGGTTTCGAGGGCAGTGCCCTAACAAATGGTGCACTAGGTTCAAATGCGACGATCACAAACGCTTCGGACATTGCGACCTATATCTCCACGCGTAGAGTTAGCTTTGATCTTGATGGAAACAGTACCCTCGACCCTCTCACCGATGGCCTACTTCTAATGCGCTATCTGTTTGGATTCACCGGCGAACAAATGACTTACAATGCTGTCGATTTGACGGCTGCAAGATCAACTTATGGTGAAATAGTCGATCATATTGCTTCATACTCAATAAAACCCCGCTTCATTTATCAGAACAAATGTACGCAGTTCGACGGTGAGACCATCTGTTTTACTCCCAGCGAGGCAAATTTTAAAGCCGTCACAGTGGAGGGCCCGCAAGGCGAGGAGCCATATGGAACTATTCAAGTTCAATCTTTGCTGGAGGCGTGGCCAAAGGGAGAAGTGTGGCTCGATTCGGACGGCAGTAAGCGCTACTCCGGCCATTTGTACGACGGCTTCTTACAAAATCCTGTTGCCGACGCGGTTGTCTTCAATAACTTAGATCCGCTTGACAAGGTCGCTAGATGGGGAGCGAAAGCGGTGGTCCAAGTTTATGGCGATCGCTGTATGCTAAATCAAACAGATCCAAACAACGGCGATGTTATCAATCAGGCTTTCGCGGCCAAGCCTGGCAGCGGGTTTTTCGTTGCGCCTAATTTAGTCGTAACCGAGCTTAGTACAACCTTCAAATTCTCTGATGATGATATTGGCTGGGTTGGAGGCCCAGGGCCTAATCCCGAACAAGGTGGCATTTTGTCCTGCGAGGATAACAACAAGTTATTTTATGCCAATTGGGAAAACAACACGATTGAGGTTGGTAAAGGACCGATTATTCAAACATTCGATGGAACCTGGGGCGCAGGCACTGTAGTTGCCACCAATGACTATTTTGCACTGATTAAGCTTGAGAAACAGGCCCAAAACGCCGATGTTTTTATCGAAGATTGGGCGCCTTGGTCACTAACCGATAATGACATTCATACTCTGTCGCTCGCGCCTGAAGGCGCATCGAGTGAGGATGCTGTTGTTACCGTTCATAATCCGATTCTTGGTCGAACGGCGGGAGGATGGCACATTACACCCTCTGAAATCATAGATGGCTGCAGCGACTTTAACTTGGGCAATTCTAAAAATTCGGGCGACAACTTGTTCGTTGTCGACTTCTGGTCAGATCGCGGAAGCCTAGGTGCTCCGGTGTTTGATACGACTGGATATGTGGTCGGCATGATCCAAGGTGAATATAACGCAGTTCCAGATAACTGCTATGGGAACCCGCAGCTTGGCAAAAATTCCCTAGGAATATTATCGACTTTTTTCGCAGACCCAAAAAGCTCAACGGTTGTTATCGACCACCAGCCGCTTAGGGACTTCATTGCGAACTACGACGCCCAACTTGCAGCCCTCTCTCCTTCAAATTCTCCAGATATTATCGACGACACGCAGTGGCCGCTGAATGCTAATACGCTCGCAACGGCTCAATTTGAGGTCATTGACTATGGGGAGGAGTTCACAGTTTCGGGGTTCCCCAAATCGGAGTTTGATAGCGACGCTTTCGACATCGCCAAGCAAGCCACGGTGATGTATCTCGCGGCGACCGGATGCTCGATCTGCAATGCAGGGAACCTGGTTGACGATTTCTCTGATGTCTGTGTTTGCACGGGTGTCGCGGTCAGCAAAAACCTCATCATTGTTAATGACCACTGTGTCAGCGCGCTTCAGCCTGGAGACGACACAACCTTTAAAACCTTCAAAGGACAAGTGGTCAATGCCACACTCGTTAATCGAACCAGCTTGGATTCAGGGCTATTGTGGGCTGAACAACAGGCTAACCTAAACTTTGACAACAGCGCTAATAACGTTAAAGCAGACGTGGCACTACTTAGAACTCAAGAAGCAATGCAGTTAACACCAATTAAATTTGCCGATTCGGGAGCTCTTAGCCGACGCCAACCTGTTATCAACGTAGGCCATCCCAATATTATGCTGCGATCCGGCCCCTTTGTTACCAGTGCCGGTTCGTTCGTCGGCCACAATGTGACAGATCGTACGCTATTGCATTACAACCTGCCTTCGTCGCCGGGTTCGAGTGGGTCAGGCGTGTTTAATTTAAGTGGGGAGCTAGTTGGGCAAATTGCCTGGGGCACAACTGGGTTTTGGGGCGCAGAAGAATCTTGGGTCGTCTCAGAGTTCGGGGCCGAGGCGACGACAATCGATGCAACCAAACTCTTTTACCCGTTACGGCCACGGCCTTTCTTATCCGGGCCTAATGTCCAGATTGAACTGGGTCAATCGGCTAAAGGGGCCTCAAGTAATCATATCAAAGCACTCATTGAGTACTGGGCGCCCGGCGAACTGCCTGCTGCAGAATAGTGCGTGGGTGGGGCGGGCTTGTGGTTTTAAGCGCGTCGAAACGCGTTAATCGCTGCGAGGTTATCGGCAGAGGCACTTGACCTTGCCTGCTGTTGCTTGAGACGCGAGTAATGCCCTAGACAGTCCTATTACCGCATCGCTCCTCCACATTAGTAATACATACCAATACTAGGAGTCCCATCTGGTGAATGGGGGGTGCCCGGGGGTGGGGTGCTGGTATGCCGAAAATAGATGGTGGGTAGGTAGAAATGCTACTTGGTTAGCACCCAAACAAAGTTTTTTGACGGTACCTTTGACGGTACCTCCTGACGCATTAAATAATTTATATATAAATATCAATAACTTATAGGAAATATTCGGGCGGTGCCGTCCCGACCCATTTTCCGCTTCAAGTTGTTTAGTAGCCGTAGCCGGTTCTCGGCGCGTTAAATCTTGCCGTTTGGACGCAGTTTTCTGTAGATCATCATTCCAGCTGGACTCTCTCAGTGGCGACCCTTTGACGAAACGGCACTCGCGCCACGAGAACGTCAGACATCATTTCCAACCTTTAGCCTCTGTCGAAGTCCGCTTGAAAACGAGCTGCTTTCAACAGTCTAAAATCTCAAGCCGTCTTGGTTTATCTACGGCGGTTGACGGTACGCATCGATAAATCCACACTAAGAAGCACCATATTTTAACACTGCTGAGTGAGCTTAATATGATGATCGTACCGTACCCTCTGACAACCGCGGACCGCGTTGAGATTCACGAACTGCCTGGTCGATATGGAGATGCCATCGATGATCGAGATTGGACAAGACTCGACACGGTGTTCACTCAGGACGCCGTGTTTGATCTAAGGGGTGTCGGCTCTCGGATTTGCAACGGGCTCGACGACATCAAGGCCTTTATGGAATTGGAAGCCGCACACCCTCGTACGCACATGATGACCAATATCTACGCCGATTCGGATGAACATGCTGTCGAGCTGCGTTTTCGCATCGTCGCATTAATTGGCAAGGGATTAACCTCAACCGGCAGCTATTACGACAAACTGGTTAAAACCAATACTGGATGGCGCACTTATCACCGTTATGTTTCGAGCCGGCGTCGTGATAAGCGCGAGGCAGAAGTTGATCGCAATGGCATAGCGCTCTAAAACCATAGGTTGCGGCCACGAATGCGGGCTACTAGGTTTTAGCGGGAGGATGGTCTAGGTAAGAGATCGGCACCGCGTCTGCACGCGCAAAGAAATGAATGCACCAAACAGTTTAGGGGTTACTTTTTGGTGGAACGACTGCACTAAATATCTGTTTTCCCCGCTTTACTGAACATTAACGCGATTGTTCAAATCCTGCCGGCCCAAGCAATTTCCCCTATAAGAGGTTTTGTGGTCGTAGTTGATTTTCGGCGCGTTACATTCCGCCGTACGCAAAAAAAAGAGCAGCTTGTGTTATCGCACGGCCGCTTTTTTTTAAAAAAAGCACTGTTGACTGTTTCCGATGAAAAGTGCACATTACAACCAACTAAAAAGGGGGTTTTATGAGTTACTTGCGAAAAATGAGGGGATTGAACTCTCGCGCAATCGGTCGCGTAAGTGTAGTCGGTATTGTATCGGCGAGCTTTGCGCTGTTGAGCGGTGCGCCAGTGTATGCCAGTGAGCGATCGTTGGTGCTCGAAGAAGTCATCGTGACGGCGCGAAAGAAAGATGAGTCGATCCAGGACGTCCCAGGAGCGGTAACGGCGATCACCGGGCAACTTAAAGAAGGCAGCGTGCGTCGTTTGGAAGACATCCAAGCCTTCGCACCGAACCTGTTCATTAACCGCACCCCGGGTATTGCCAGTGGTGCTGCGATTACAATTAGAGGTGTGGCGTCACTTGAAAGTGATAAGAGCTTTGAGCCGTCGATTGGTGTGGTGATGGACGGTATGTTCCTAGGCACCTCTAGCGGCGTTCTTCTGGATAACTTTGATATTGAACGCATCGAAGTACTCCGTGGTCCCCAGGGCACGCTGTTCGGAAAGAACACGACTGGCGGGATCTTGAACGTGATTCGAACGCCAGTTTCTTTGAATGATACGAGCGTTGACCTGAGTGCGACGGCTGGCAGTTATGGCCGTCAAGATATAAAGGCGGTCGTACAGGTGCCGATTGTCCAAGATACCTTAGGGTTAAAATTGTTTGCCGCAAATGTCCAGCATGATGGGCACGTCTACAACACCACCCTTAAAAGGGATGCCGGTGGCGATGACAAGGCCAACTATGGTTTCGCGGCACTCTGGGCGCCGAGTGACAGCTTCAATATGAAGCTCCATTATGAAGTCATGAAGGATAAAAGTGAGCAGGGCGTTTACACCAATAGAAACTCAGGTGGGGACTTAGCTTGTTTGCTCAACTTTATCCCCGACGGAGCAGGCGGTGTTTTAGATCCTAATAATGGTTGCGAGGCCGCCGCCAACGACGGCCCCGACACCACAGAATCGGATAGCGCGAATTACAGTGATAATAGCTATAAATCGACGATTCTAACGGCGAATTACGATACTGATAGCTTCCTGTACACCTACATCTATTCTCATCGTGATATGGATGAACAAAATTTGCAGGATTTTGACGGTTCTGCAGCGGATATGCTCAGCATGGATTTCTTTAACGACTGGAAGCAAACGAGTCACGAATTCAGGATCACATCGCAGTTTTCCGAAACCTTCGAATTCATTGCCGGCGTTTATGATTGGGAATCGGACTTCAAGCAGCGTTGGGATGTTTATGACCTCTTTTACCAATTGTCACGGATAGGCAATCCCGTTTGGGCGCCTGGCAGACAGGGCGTTGCAGGCTATTCTGATGTCTTTCCGTGGGAATCAGACGTGGCGGGCAATAATGGTCAGTCTCAGGTTACCACTTCTACGGCACTCTTCTTCTCAGGCGACTGGTACTTGAATGACCAGTGGACAGCCACATTGGGCTTTCGCAAAACGAAAGAAGAAAAAGATTTTGTGGGCGGTGCCTCGGCGCCCGGTTACTACCCGCTGAGAGGGGAAGCATGGCCGGGTATTTTTAACCCGTATTTCGCTAAAGCTGAATGGAACGAGACCACACCAAAACTGGGTTTAAGATTCCAAGCAACGGATAACGCGATGTACTACGCGTCTTATAGTGAAGGTTTTAAGAGTGGTGGGTTCTTTGCGCGTCAAGCCAACTATCTGATCGACCCGTCTTATGATCCCGAGTATGTCAAAAACTACGAGTTTGGTTGGAAGACCACGCTCCAAGAAGGTCGAATGATCTTCAACGGCGCCATCTTCAGATCGGACTACGATGATAAGCAAGAATCAATTTTGATTCCGGTCGATCTCTCAAACGTTGCAACGGTTGTACGAAATGCCTCGTCTCTTGAGATGACTGGCCTTGAGTTGGAAGTTATGTATCAGATGACCGAGTCTTGGAACACGATGATCACGTATGGTTATTTGAAGTCTGAGTATGCTAATTATCTTGCTGATCTGAACGGTGATAATGTGATCACAGACAACTCCGCTTTAGTGCCACGTAATACGCCTGAGAACACACTTGGGATAACGGCGGCCTACACAACGCAAGTCGGAAATGGCGATCTTAAAGCTAGATTGTCCTACCGATATCGGGGTGAGATGGAAGCTGATTCGTCGAATAACCCATTAGGGCATCTGGACAGCATTACGAATCTAAACGGAAATATCACCTACGATATGGAAAACTACAGCATCTCGCTTTGGGGTCGAAACATGACCGATCAAAGAGAAGAGCGCTGGGCAACGGTTGGCGGCTTAGCCACTCGTGGCTGGTGGAATGAGCCTGCGACTTATGGGGTCACGTTGTCGGCTTCTTTTTAAGAAGCTTGCGATATTGGTAATAGGAAAAAGGGCGCTTTAAGCGCCCTTTTTTTTGGCGAAATTGGCTCTCCAAAAAGGGCCGTCGGTCGGGCTTGATGGGCGCATTTTAGACTGTGTACGATGCGCCGAATGGCAGAAGCTTTTGAGGTTGACCTGGTCTTATTGGGATCCAAGCGGTGTGCTTTAGAGGGTCGCCTCAAACTATGCGCAAAAGTCGCAGCGATTGATGATTCGGTGGATCGCTATGATCCTTAGGCTGCGGTTTCCTCTCAGCGGCTATAGTGTCTGACGCTAATTAGTCCTACACTGGGCGGGAATTTTTTTTGGGAAGCTGTATGACCGTCACCGAACAAGACCTTGCCGATATTCAAGCCCGGTTACTAACTTTTATGGATCAGCATATTTATCCGAACGAGCAGCGCTATCATGATCAACTCAATGGGCTCGCAGATCGTTTCTCAACCGTGCCCTTAATGGAAGAGCTTAAGGCGCTCGCCAAAGCCGCNGGGTTATGGAACCTTTGGATGCCGGCTGGATCATGGCGGCTTGACGAACGAGCAGTATAGTCCGCTCGCCGAAATTATGGGCCGCGTGCTTTGGTCNCCTGAGGTNTTTAATTGCAACGCGCCGGATACCGGCAATATGGAAGTGTTCTTGAAGTATGGCACTGAAGCCCAAAAAGAGCAGTGGCTGAAGCCGCTCTTGGATGGTGAGATTCGATCGTCTTATGCCATGACCGAGCCTGATGTCGCGTCAAGTGATGCCACGAATGTTCGAACGCGAATCGAACGCGATGGCGAAGACTACGTCATTAACGGACGCAAGTGGTTTATCACCAATGCGCCTTATGAGCGTACCAAGATCTTAATCGTAATGGGCAAGTCTGACCCAGATAACGCCAACCGGCATCTTCAACAAAGCCAAATACTTGTGCCCAAAGACACGCCTGGGCTGACTGTGATTAGACCANTAACAACNCTCGGTTATGATGATGCGCCCTTGGGTCATGCCGAACTGTTATTTGAGAATGTTCGAGTGCCCAAAGAAAACATCCTGCTCGGTGAGGGCCGAGGGTTTGAAATCTCCCAAGGCCGACTTGGGCCGGGCCGCATTCATCACTGCATGCGTCTGATTGGATGCGCGCAGCGGGCATTGGAATTGGCTTGCCAGCGCGTTACGCGGCGGGAGACTTTTGGCCGAATGCTCGCGGATCATCAATCGGTTTTGGAGGATTTAGCGAAGTCGTTTAGTGAAATCGAGCAAGC
>JGI20151J14362_10003647_pt1 | contig 10462 bp, 13 predicted proteins | sample COG_01_FD_14362 | JGI IMG/M metagenome (IMG submission 14362) | reverse complement strand
TCTTCAAAAAACCAAGCTCCGTCAACGTTTTCTAAGTTGGCATTTTTCGGCTCATCCTGATTTGTTGTGAAGTATTTGGTTTCAGATGACAACCCGGACTTGTAAGGTTCGACAGCTTCATCGAATCCCACCTGAGATTCGATGTGATTGACAGCAAATTCCCTTACTTCCTGCTCGCTCAATGGAGTTGCGGAGTCCCCCGCACAACCGATGAGTGCCACAGCAAAAAGAACTCCACTCAAGTACCACCCTGTTTTCATTCGAATTTTCATTTTTTGACGTGTTAATTTAATCACGCAATTATACGTGATTTGAGTCACAAATAACAGCCTGTGAAATCACTTCACCTGATCAACCACAGCCTTAAAAGCCTCTGGGTGATTCATAGCCAAATCGGCTAGGACCTTTCTNTTTAATTCGATTCCTTTCTTGGTGCACTTTCCCATGAACTCGCTNTANGACATTCCATGCTGACGGGCACCCGCATTGATTCGTTGAATCCACAACGTGCGGAATTGACGCTTGCGTTGCTTCCGTCCTGAATAAGCATATAACAGTCCTTTTTCAACGGCGTTCTTTGCGACGGTCCAAACATTCTTCCGGGCACCGTAGTACCCTTTGGCCATCTTGAGGATTTTTTTTCGTCGAGTCCTCGATGCGACGGAATTGTTGCTCTAGGCATTTTAAATTGTTTTTTTGGTAGACGGCGCTGGGTTAATCCAGGCTTCTGGGCCGGTTACCGGGTTCAACATGACCGGGTTCAGTGGTAGACTTGCGGAGTGCTTATGCACAAAGTTGGCGCTTGATGCTTGGCACGTCAGCCTTATCGACTGTCGTGGTGTGCGTCAAATTGCGCTTCTGCTTCGTGCCCTTCTTCGTCAAGATGTGACTCTTGAAGGCATGCTTCCGCTTGATCTTTCCACTCCCCGTAAACTTGAAACGCTTCTTCGCGCTTCCTTTGGTTTTCATCTTCGGCATGGCCTTAGATTTTTAATTGATTATTTCTTCGTCGGATTGAATAAGACGGTCATTCGCTTCCCCTCGAGCTTTGGCAGCTGTTCCACTGTTCCAAATTCTTCGAGTTCCTGCGCAAACTTTAGAAGTAAAATCTCTCCACGCTCCTTGAAGACAATGGTTCGACCTCGAAAGAAAACATACGCCTTCAACTTGGAGCCTTCTTGCAGAAATTTCTTCGCGTGCTTCAATTTGAATTGAAAATCGTGGTCATCGGTGTTCGGACCAAACCGAATTTCCTTCACAACCACTTTTTGCTGCTTCGCTTTTATTTCCTTCTGCTTCTTCTTTTGGTCGTACAAGAACTTCTTGTATTCAATGACACGGCAAACAGGTGGGTCAGCATTGGGCGAAATTTCGACCAAATCTAAACCCAACTCGCGTGCCAATTGGATCGCATCAGTGGTTCGCATGACGGCAGGTTCAACATTGTCCCCTACCACACGTACCTCTGCCACTTCAATTTTTTCATTGATTCGGTGAAGATCTTCTCTCCTGACGCGGCCCCGATAAGGGGTCCTTTTTCTTCTAATGGCTATAACGCTCGGGTTTTAAATGATACATCTCACTCCTTTAGCATCGCTGCGATTTCCGAACGGATGTGTTCGGCAAAGGCTTCGACGCTCATACCTCCCAAGTCCCCTTCTCCCTGCCTTCGCACAGAGACGGTTCCTTCTTTGGCCTCATTTTCTCCCAGTATGAGCATGTAAGGCACCTTTTCCAATTCAGCATCGCGAATCTTCTTGCCCACCTTCTCAGACCGGTCGTCAACGAGGGCGCGAATATCGTGATTTTCAAGGACTTTTGAAACCCTTTCTGCATATTCGTTGAAACGGTCCGATATCGGCAGGATTTTTACTTGTTCTGGCGTGAGCCACAAGGGGAATTTCCCTGCACAATGCTCGATTAAAATGGCCACAAATCGTTCCATCGATCCAAATGGAGCTCGGTGGATCATTACAGGACGGTGTTTGGCGTTGTCTGCTCCAACATACTCCAGCTCAAAACGCTCCGGCAAATTGTAATCGATTTGAACCGTACCCAACTGCCATTTCCGTCCAATTGCGTCGCGTACCATGAAATCAAGTTTCGGTCCGTAGAAGGCAGCTTCGCCGAGCTCTACCACGGTTTTCAAGCCCTTTTCATCGGCCACTTCTTGGATGGCCTTTTCGGCATTGTTCCAATTTTCATCCGCACCAATGTACTTATCTGGGTTCTCCGGATCGCGCAAGCTCACCTGAACTATGAAGTCCTCAAACTTCAGCGTCCGGAAGATGTACAAGACCAAATCAATCACCTGGCTCACCTCCTTCTTCACCTGGTCGACCGTGCAAAAAATGTGCGCGTCGTCCTGGGTGAAACCGCGCACGCGGGTCAGTCCATGCAATTCCCCTGATTGCTCATAGCGATAAACGGTGCCAAATTCCGCAAAACGCACCGGCAAGTCACGATAACTGCGCGGACGTGCCTTGAATATCTCACAATGGTGAGGACAATTCATCGGCTTGAGCAAGTACTCTTCACCTTCTGCTGGGGTGCTGATGGGCTGAAAACTATCTTCACCGTACTTGGCATAGTGGCCACTCGTGATGTACAATTCCTTGTTGCCTATGTGCGGGGTAATCACAGGCTCGTAACCGGCTTTGCGCTGCGCATTCTTCAGAAAAGCTTCCAATCGCATCCGAAGATCTGCGCCTTTGGGCAACCAAAGTGGCAGCCCTTGCCCGACCTTTTTCAGAGAAATGAAACAAGTCCATCTCCTTGCCCAGCTTACGATGATCTCGTGCCTTTGCTTGAACCAACAATTCCAAGTAAGCATTGAGTTCTTGCTTCTTGGGAAAAGTAATCGCGTAAACACGCGTCAACTGTTTGTTGGAATCATCTCCCTTCCAATATGCGCCAGCAATGGCCATAACTTTCACCGCCTTGACAAACCCCGTGTGCGGCATATGGGGTCCTCTGCACAAATCGGTGAAATTGCCCTGCTTATAAAAAGTAATGGTCCCGTCTTCAAGACCTTCCAGCAGATCTAACTTGTATTCGTCGTCCTTCTCTTTGAAGTATTGAATCGCAGCTGCCTTGGACATTTCTGACCGGACAAACGGATTCTTTTGTTTGGCCAACTCCATCATCTTGGCCTCTATCGCCGGGAAATCCTTGTCGGAAATGGTGTGCTCGCCAAAATCTACATCGTAATAAAAACCGTTCTCAATCGGTGGACCAACCCAGAACTTGACCCCGGGGTACATTGCTTCGAGCGCTTCGGCCAAAAGATGGGCAGAACTATGCCACATCGTTCGCTTGCCCTCGTCGTCGTTCCACGTCAGCAACTTCAAAGCAGCGTCTTCATCAATAGGTCGTTGGGGGTCCCATACCTCACCATTGATTTCGGCTGCCAAAACATTTCGAGCAAGCCCCTCGCTAATGCCCATCGCCACGTCGAGCGCAGTGGTCCCTTTTTCAACTTGTCGCTGAGATCCGTCTGGTAAGGTGATGTTGATCATGGTGCTTTCGCTCTAAATTTCGTGTGCAAAGATACGACCTTGATCGCAGCGGAAAGGCAAGATAAGCGGACTTTCGAACGTCAAGACGTTGGTTTGAAACGCACATCATCCCAAGCCTTCACGTGCCAATGCACCATCGCCTTTGCGACCTCTTTTCCCTCTCGATCTTTGAGAATGGATTCCATCTGAAAGCGCGCAGCCCCGTCGGTGGCTTCTTCCATCATCGTCGAAATTTCAGCAGCCAAAGTCGCAGGGATCTCAGCGTGGGCCGTACAATTCCCCTTGGCAGGCCGCCGCATATAATCCACTTCCAATCTATTCATAATCAATCGATAAGAAGACATATCGAACCGCGAAAGGACGGCCATTCCGGAGCAAAATTCACACGCTGTCGCTATGGCGCAAGCATGCATTCCCTTGAGGTGGTTTTGATTGGCCCTTCGCGAAGGCAGCATGACCTGGACAGCTCCCGCGTCAAATGATCGGATCCGAATACCGTGCGGGGCATTGAACGGAAGAATTCGTCTAAAAATCGCATTGAGCCAAAAGAATTGACCTCGTTTTGCCCGCTCCAAGGCCCAATTGAATGCACGTTGCATCACTCCACTATATCCCCGGTGAGCACGGCAGCGATATTTGGCCTGAAATAATCAGGGCCTTTCATGACTTTTCCGTCTTCGCGGTAAATGGGTTGGCCGTCAGCGCCAAGTTTGGACATGTTGCTCGATTGAATTTCCATGAAGACCTCTTCGATAACATGTTGCATACCATGGCTCAAAATCGTTCCGCACAAGATATACAATTGATCCCCCAGCGCATCGGCAATTTCAACTGCATCGCCTGCCAATGCCGCTTCGAGGTATTCTTCGTTTTCCTCTGCCATCAGCCGATGCCGCAAGCGCACTGTGTTTTCGTGCAATTGGCCTTGAGGAGACTCCGCGTTGGCAATGCCAAATGAATCGTGGAATTCTCTGACGCAATCAATCAAGGTGATGAAGTCGTGTTTTTTTTTGTTCATGACGCTTTAACATGATTTTATGAAGTTGACCCAACCCGGCTCAAGCCCGAAAGGTATATTCGCGGGACCTCGAAGTCAAATGTCAAAGGAATCTAACCAAATGGATCAAGAATCGAATCAATTTTCGAGCGAAATAGAAGCAACAGCAGCGACTGATGTGGTAACCAATGAAACCACTGCAGCGCCATCCTCTTCTGCTCCAGACATTCGCGCATTGAATGAGCGCATCGGAAAGGCAAGTCAATTTATTGATTTGCTCCGCATGGAACTTAACAAAGTCATCGTGGGCCAAAGCCACATGGTAGATCGCCTGCTTATTGGCTTACTTGGAAACGGACACGTATTGCTTGAAGGTGTCCCCGGTTTGGCAAAAACTCTCGCAATCAAGAGCCTGTCCGAATCCATTGAAGGACAATTTAGTCGCATCCAATTCACGCCGGATTTGCTTCCAGCTGATTTGGTTGGCACCATGATTTACAACCAAAAATCCGAATCATTCAGTGTCAAGAAGGGCCCGATTTTCGCCAATTTTGTTTTGGCTGACGAGATTAACCGAGCTCCGGCCAAAGTGCAAAGCGCGCTCCTCGAGGCGATGCAAGAGCGTCAGGTAACCATTGGACCTGAGTCGTACCCCTTGCCGAGCCCCTTTCTTGTGCTCGCTACACAAAATCCAGTCGAGCAGGAAGGGACCTACCCCCTTCCCGAGGCTCAAGTAGATCGCTTTCTCCTGAAAGTGGTCATCGGATACCCGACCAAATCAGAAGAACAGAAAATCGTTCGGGCCAACTTGTCACCCGAGGGTTTACCGAAGCCGCATCCCGTCGTGAAACCAAGCGATGTGATCCAAGCGCGGAAGCTCGTTAAGGAAATTTACCTGGACGAAAAAATTGAGCGGTACATCGTTGACTTGGTTTTCGCTACTCGAGAGCCGGGTCAGTATGGTATGGGCCATCTTTCCCAATTGATTAATTTCGGAGCATCTCCGCGGGCCAGCATCGGTCTGGGGGTGGCATCCAAAGCACACGCGTTCTTGAATCACCGGGGCTATGTGACTCCCGAAGATGTGCGTGCCGTGGCTATGGACGTGATGCGACACCGCATAGGCTTGACGTTCGAGGCCGAGGCCGAAAACATCAGCACAGAGCAAATCGTCACCGAAATCATGGACAACGTTCAGGTGCCGTGAGGCGAGCCTGAGCCGTGCAATCCCGCAACATGGACACAGCAGAACTGATTCAGCGTGTACGCCGGGTAGAATTAAAAACCCGAGGGTTGAGCGACAGGATCTTCTCTGGAGAATACCACAGCGCGTTCAAAGGACGCGGCATGGCCTTTAGTGAAAACCGTGAATATCAGCACGGCGATGAAATCCGAACGATTGATTGGAACGTAACTGCCCGCATGGGACACCCCTATGTCAAGGTCTTTGAAGAGGAGCGCGAACTGACTGTTTTTCTGCTCATTGATGTAAGCGGATCCAATTCAACGGGGACNCGTCAAAAAAGCAAGCGAGATTTAATCACTGAATTAAGNGCATTGCTGGCGTTCAGNGCCATGGGCAATAANGATAAGGTGGGGGCGATTTTATTCAGTGATCGGATTGAACGATTCATCCCTCCAAAGAAAGGGCGGTCGCATATCCTGCGCATCATTCGAGAAATCATTGAGATAGAGCCGGAGGGCAAAGGCACCGACATCGACTCCGCACTCAGTCACTTTTTGTCGGCTATGAAAAAAAGGACCATCGCCTTTCTCATTTCAGATTTTCGAGATCAAGGCTTTGACAAAACGCTCCGCCAAGCGGGCAGAAAGCATGATTTAGTCGCCCTGCGGGTCACCGATCCCCTCGACCGATTGCTCCCTTCGGTTGGGTGGATCATGGTGCAAGATCCGGAAACCGGACACGCCAAATGGGTCTTTACCGGACGAAGAAAGACCCGTGAAAATCACGCCAAACAAGAAAAAATCCGCGAAGCGGAATTGAAGGCAACGTTTGCTCGATCGGGAGTGGATCAAGCGGTGCTCTGCACGGACCGGCCCTATGTCCAACCTTTGATGCAATTATTTGATCGCCGTGGATAAGAAAAACCAGATCAATAAGTGGAGCCTGACGCTCTTGATGGCAACTGGAATTTGCTCCGCATCAGCCCAGTCTGTGACCCAGGTGTTGGACACCAATGTCATTGCCATTGGCGAACCAACAGCGTTGCACATGTATGCTGACTGGGATGTATCCAAGGGACCCGGTGCGTTTACCTGGCCTACCTGGAACGACACCCTTCCGGGCGGATTGGAAATTTTGGAACGGCTTCCTCTGGATACCCTAGCTCTAGAAGCTTTGGAATATCCAGAACATCATTCGGGTAGAGCAAACTTTCCTGGTTACCAGTTGGGACAGTGGATTTCGGGCGATTCCTCCTGTTCAATTGGTCTGGAACGACACCGACACATTGGCTTCAAACCCCTTGTTGCTCGAGGTCAGCTCAGCCCCCCGGGAGAAGCGGGGAAAATTGCAGCTCCGGCACAAATCAAGCAAGTCGAATGGACCTGGCAAGAAAAAGCGAGAAAATGGCTGCCGCTCCTTCTCGCCATTTTGGCGTTGGCAGGTCTGGCCTACTGGCTTATTCGAAAAATCAAAAACAAGCCAAGCATTCCTGTTGCCGACGAGACTCAACCTGAGCCACTTGAGCCTGCCCATATCATCGCACTGCGTGAGCTGGAACGCGTCCAAACCGAAGCGATTTGGAAGCAAGGACGAGTGAAGGAGCACCATGCCGCAGTGAGCCTCATCTTGCGCGCTTATTTCGAAGGGCGATTTGCTTTCCCAGCCATGGAACGATCCACGGATGAAATCCGAAGCGGTTTGACCTTACTGCCTCTTAAAAAGGAAGAGCAAGAGCTGGTCTTTGAAGTCTTGGCCCTGACGGATCTGGTCAAATTCGCCAAGTTGACTCCGAGTGCAGATGACCACCATCGCATCATCGAGCGCAGCATGCGTTTTGTTGAACTCACCGCAATTCACCCCACTGAATCCCCCGAATAATGCGGACTCTAGCCACGCTTCTTCCTCATATTATAGCACTCTTCATGGTGGGTTCCGCATTTACATATGCCGCCCAACACTTCGAGTTTGCCCATCCCGCATGGTTGTGGCTTGGAACCTTGGCTATTTTGCACGTGGTTTTTCGCCTCGCCATTCAATCCAAGGCCGGATTTGCTGGATTAATTTGGAGCTGGGAATCTCCTGAAAGCCAGCTAAAATGGAGGACCATGGGATTTCAAAGCATCCCTGAAATTCCGTTTGGACTCCGGACTTTGTCCTTGGGTTTGTTGAGCATCGCTGCAGCGCAACCCCAGTCCTCTTCATCCGTGGAGGACTTGACCCGGGAAGGCATCGACATCGTTCTCAGCATGGATTTATCCGCATCCATGCTCAGCAAAGACTTCGACCCCAACCGACTGGAGGCATCCAAGGCGGTGGCAACAACCTTTGTGGAAGAGCGTCCCAATGATCGGATCGGTGTCGTCGCATATGAAGGTGAGGCGTTCACGCAAATCCCCTTAACGACGGACCAGCGTGTTGTAATGAATGGCATACCCAACTTGAAACAGGATTACTCGAAGGGGGAACGGCAATTGGCATGGGACTTGCCACTGCTGTCAATCGCCTCAAGGAATCAGAAGCGGAAAGCAAAGTCATCATTTTGCTCACGGATGGGGTGAATAATTCCGGACAAATTGAACCTCTCGACGCGGCGCAATTGGCGAAACTCAACAAGATTCGCGTTTACACGATTGGTGTTGGGTCCATTGGCAAAGCCCGAAGCCCCGTGCGCAAAGTAGGCAACACCTATCAATACGACTGGATTGAAGTCAACATCGATGAGGATGTCTTGAAAAAAATCTCCTCAACCACTGGCGGTCGGTACTTCAGAGCAACAAGTGAGGATAAGCTCGCCAGCATTTACAAGGAAATCGACCTGTTGGAAAAAACCCAATTCAACGTTCTCCGGTACAACCAGAAAACAGAGGAGTTCCTGCCCTTCGGTTTGGTTGCCGCTCTGGCTTTCTTTATCGAGTTTTTCTTGCGCCAATTCGCAATCCGGACCTTGCTATGAAGAAATCAGTTCCCACTCCATCTTCCGCTGTTTCGGCATCCTCGCGCTTTCGTGTCTTCGCACAAAGTATGGGGCTGATATTGGCTGAAATTGGGTTTTGGCTGGCGATTCTATTGACCTGGTATGGCGTGCAGCGTGTAGCACCAAACGTTCAGCTTGAGCAGGTGGATTGGTGGGGAGCATTGCTTCTTTTACCTGCCTCTCTTGTTTTTTTCTTGTTGGGGCTGAGGCAAAAACAACTTTGGGCAAAGACCCTCGCGGATGAAGAATTATGGCCCCGGCTTTTTCCATCGTGGCGCCCTCAATTGCACGGCTGGCGGTTTTTCTTGTGGCGATTGGCTTTTGCAAGCATCTTGATTGGAATCTTGGATATCAAGGTGGGTGCGCGATTAAAAGAAGTCAAAAGTGAAGGGGTGGATGTTATGATTGCGCTGGATGTATCAACCAGCATGAGAGCAGAAGACACCGGTACGAGCCGACTGGATTTAGCCAAGCAAAGTGTGCAACGCATCGTCAATGAATTGGAAGGCGATCGGGTTGGCCTGGTGATCTTCGCAGGGGATGCCTTTGTTCAATGCCCCATTACGACAGACTACGGAGCGGTTAAGTTATTTTTGGATGGAGTCACCACTGACTTAGTCCCCATCCAAGGAACTGCCGTGGGTCGAGCCATAGAAGTTTGCGCCGATGGATTTGACCAGGAGTCTTTGGCTTCAAAAATGATTGTCGTGTTGACGGACGGAGAAAACCACGAAGACGATGCCATCGAGATGGCTGAGTCCATCGCATCCCAGGGAATCGAAGTTACATACCATAGGAATGGGAACAACCTCAGGCGCTCCAATTCCGTTGTTTGATCGCCTTGGTCGTCCGCGAGGGTTCAAGAAAGATGCCGATGGAAATCCTGTTGTCACAGCTTTGGACGAGGCCACACTGATTCAGGTGGCGGAAGCAGGCAATGGCACCTATGTTCAGGCAGGCATTGGAGTGGTCAACATTGCTCCTGTCCTCAGCTCAATGGCGGCGCTGGAACAAGCGGAAGTCTCCACCGTTGCCTACACCGAATTTGACCATCAATTCCGCTGGTTCTTCCTTGTGGCAATGGTTCTCATAGTGCTGGAAAGCATTCTCCATTGGCCTTTTGTTTCATCAAAACACCGAATCGCATGACGTGGATCAGGATGTTCAGTAAAATGGGCGGCTTTTTTACGCTGCTGGCTTGCCCGTTGATTGCGCTAGCCCAAGGGGGAGATTATTCGGCCAAACAGTCCATCATTCAAGGAATTGACCGGTTCGAACGCGGAGAGACTGGATCGGACAGTCTTTTTGCCCAAGGCGAATCACATTCAACGCTTTCCGCCGTTGCATCTTACAACAGAGGCCGCGCATTAATGGAGTCTGCCGAGAAGGGGGCGGAAGCTCGGCAAGCCTTCCAGAAGTCGCTCAAAGGAAACGATGACACCCGCATGCAATCGGATGCTTGGCACAACATCGGGAACTCCTTGTTGATGGAACAAGATCCTGAAAATGCCATTGAGGCGTATAAGGCTGCTTTGCGAGCGAACCCACAAAACGAGGCCGCTCGTTATAACCTATCGTATGCGCTTCGTATGCTCAATGACGAGCAAGAGCAAAACGAGCAAGATCAGCAAGGCGAGGGAGAGCAAGAGCAAAACGAGCAAGAGCAAAACGAGCAAGAGCAGCAAGGCGAGGGAGAGCAAGAGCAAAGCGAGCAAGATCAGCAAGGCGAGGGAGAGCAAGAGCAAAACGAGCAAGAGCAGCAAGGCGAGGGAGAGCAAGAGCAAAAC
>JGI20151J14362_10003643_pt1 | contig 10470 bp, 10 predicted proteins | sample COG_01_FD_14362 | JGI IMG/M metagenome (IMG submission 14362) | reverse complement strand
ATCGAATTAATTATAGCAATCATTCTGGCGCTCTCTTTGTCTCCAATCATTTGATTTTTGACACTTTGAGGCATTTGACCCATGCCTGGAAGCTTGTCCATAAGAGCTCCCATACCACCCATATCTTGCATTTGAATTAGCTGGTCCCTCATATCATCCAAATCGAAGCGACCCTTTGCCATCTTCTGAACATTTTTTTGTGCTTTTTTGTGGTCAACCTTCTTGGAAATCTCATCAACCAATGAAAGCACATCGCCCATTCCAAGGATTCTTGAAACCAATCTATCGGGATGAAACGATTCCAATGCGTCAGTCTTTTCACCAACGCCCATAAATTTAATGGGTTTTCCAGTAATATGCCTCACTGAGAGCGCAGCACCTCCTCTGGCATCACCATCGGTTTTAGTCAAAATCACACCTGTTAACGGCAAGACATCAGAAAACGCTTTTGCAGTATGTGCTGCATCCTGACCTGTCATTGAATCTACAACAAACAGTGTTTCAATAGGGTTGACTTGTTTCTGAAGTATTTGTATCTCAGACATCATCTGCTCGTCAATCGCCAACCTTCCGGCTGTATCAACTAGAAGAACATCATGGAACTGCGATTGAGCCTGTTTTTTTGCCTCAGCAACAATTTTTTCTGGCTTCTCATCCACAGTAGATGGAAAAAAATCAACCTCAATCTCTGACGCTAAAACCTTTAACTGCTCTATCGCTGCTGGCCTATACACATCAGCACTGACCACAAGAACCTTCTTTTTTTGCTCTTCTTTTAAAAATCGTGCCAACTTTGCAATGGAGGTTGTCTTACCAGAACCTTGAAGACCAGCAACCATAACCACTGCAGGCGGCTGAGTTGCAAGATTGAGAGACTCATTTTTTCCACCAATTACCTCTGTAAGCTCTGCCTCGACTAATTTTATAAACGCTTGAGATGGGTTTAAGCCCTCGCCTACTTTTAGACCTATAGCCTTTGTTTGAACTCTATCAATAAAATACTTAATAACGTCCAGCGCAACATCNGCCTCAAGAAGAGACCTTCTGACTTCTCGAATAGCTTCCTTNATATTAGCTTCTGATAACTTATTTTTCCCCTGGAGGGCTTTAAAACTATTAGATAAACGATCTGTTAAATTATCAAACATTATGTTCTAGATGACTGAAATATATTATTATATAAGCTTTTGCAAAGCCATTGCTAGAGATGCCATTACTTCACACTCTACCATTTATAACGTACCTAATTGCTGGGCTTTTGCTTACCCGATATTTTGTATTAGATACCGTTACTAATCAACACAGAATAATTGTCAACTTGCTGCTTTTTGTTGCGTGCTCTTCTCATGGCTATATTTTGTTTGAGCTCTGGCAACATGAAGGCGTTTTTTTCGGGTTAACAGTGAGCGTTTCTTTCGTTGCCTGGGTTGTCGCAACAATTCTTTTTTTAACTTCATTTACTAAACCTATTCACTCACTTGGAATCATAGTGTATCCCTTAAGTGCAATTGCAGTGATTGTGGCTTTTCTCTATCCAGGCTCACAGGGCAAGCTGCTCTCTATCTCCATTGCTGCGCATGTTTTTTTATCAATTGGAGCCTACGCACTTCTCTCGCTAGCAGTGGGTCAATCGCTTCTATTGAGTATTCAGGAGCGCTTTCTTCATGAACACAACTTCAACACTTTTGTAGATAAGCTACCCGCACTTCAAACCATGGAAGATTTTTTATACCAGACTCTTAAGATGGGCTTCTTGCTGCTTACGCTTTCATTAATCTCTGGCTACTTGTATATCAGTGATTTTTTTACTCAGCAACTAACTTACAAGACGATTCTATCAATCATGGCCTGGATTGGTTTTGCTGGCATCCTTTTCGCACATATGGTATTTGGAATACGTGGTAAGTTAATTGTTTTATTGACTCAAATTGCCTTTGCCATACTAGTCTTGTCATACTTTGGGAATAAATTATTTTTTGAAATTTTAGCCCTATGACATCTGAATACAAAATACTAAAAGGTGAATGCTTATGTGGCCAAGTTTCATGGGAGCTCTCAGGACCGTATGAGTTTTTCGGTATGTGTCAGTGCTCGAGATGCAGAAAGGTGACGGGTGCAGCATTTGCAACGAACCTATTCGTCAAAGCAAATCAATTTAAATGGCTTAAAGGAAAGGATAAGGTCGATGAGTATGTCATGGAAGCCCCAAATACTTTTGGCAATGCGTTTTGTAAAAAATGCGGCTCTAGGGCGCCAAGATTTTCCCCTGCTAGAGGATGGATGATGGCTCCATTAGGAAGCACCATGGAAACTCCAGAAATTAAACCTACACTCGTATGTACCAAAGATCATACTGATTGGTTTCAAAAACTTGAGGAGATAATTTAGTCAATATGAAGAACAGCAAGGAATGCTTCTTGCGGAATATCAACCCTTCCGATAGAGCGCATTCTTTTCTTACCCTTCTTTTGCTTCTCTAATAACTTTCTTTTACGCGTTATATCTCCGCCATAGCACTTTGCGGTCACATTTTTTCTGAGCGCTTTAACATTGGTACGAGAAATAATCTTAACTCCAATGCAGGCCTGAATAGCAACATCGAACATTTGCCTTGGAATAAGCTCTTTCATCTTTCCAGCAATCTCTCTCCCTTTGTAGACAGAGTTGTCCCTGTGAATAATGAGTGCTAAGGCATCAACGCCTTCATTATTAATAAGAATATCTAAGCGGATTAAGTCTGAGGCTTGGTAGCGCTCAAATTGATAGTCCATCGATGCAAACCCTCTGGAGACAGACTTTAGCTTGTCAAAGAAATCAAGAACAACTTCGTTCAGGGGTAATTCATAAACGATAGATACCTGTCTACCCATATAGTTAATACTTTTTTGAACCCCTCTTTTTTCCACGCACAGACTTATTACAGGGCCTACATATTCGCTGGTAACCAGAATATTAGCAGTAATAATGGGCTCCCTAAACTCTTGAATCGTCTGAACAGGTGGAAGTTTTGAAGGGCTATCAATTTTTGATACATTGCCCTTAGTGTCTAATATCTCATAGATTACCGTTGGCGCCGTTGTAATCAAATCAAGATCATATTCACGCTCAAGTCTCTCTTGAACAATCTCCATGTGCAAAAGGCCTAAGAATCCAATTCGAAAACCAAAACCCAGGGCATCTGAATTTTCAGGCTCATACTGCAAAGCTGCATCATTTAAGCGAAGCTTCCCAAGCGCATCTCTAAATTTTTCATAATCCTCACCTGAAGTTGGGAATAGACCTGCNAAAACCCTTGGCTGGACTGGCTTAAAGCCATCTAGTGGCAATTCTACTGGGTTTTTACTTCCAGTAATCGTATCTCCAACCGGAGCACCATCGATATTTTTAATACTGGCAATTAAATAACCAACCTCACCCGCCTTGAGGCTTTCTGTTTTAGTTCTCTTGGGAGTAAAAATACCCACCTCATCAACTAAATGCTCATTTTTATTCGAGAAGATTTTAATTTTTGTTTTAGCCTTGATCTCTCCATCAATAACTCTAATTAAGGAGACAACTCCAAGGTAGTTATCAAACCATGAATCGATAATTAGTGCCTTGATCGGAGCATCAATTACACCTTCAGGAGATGGAATCTTTTCTACAATCTGCTCTAATATTTCCTCTATTCCAATTCCAGATTTTGCACTTGCATGAACTGCATCATGAGCCTCAACGCCGACAACATCTTCGATTTCATCGACCACTCTCTCCGGCTCAGCAGCTGGAAGATCAATCTTGTTAAGAACCGCTAAGACCTCTAAACCCTGATCTATAGCAGTGTAACAGTTTGCTACGGTCTGCGCCTCAACACCTTGTGATGCATCAACAATTAACAAAGCCCCCTCACAAGCAGAGAGTGATCGAGAAACTTCGTATGAAAAATCTACGTGTCCTGGCGTATCAATAAAGTTGAGCTGATAAGTTTCCCCATCCTTAGCTTTGTAGTTCAATGAGACACTTTGCGACTTGATTGTAATCCCTCTCTCTTTCTCAATATCCATGGAGTCGAGAACCTGAGATGACATCTCTCGATCACTCAAACCACCGCAATATTGAATGAATCGATCAGCAATCGTTGACTTACCGTGATCGATGTGAGCAATGATAGAAAAATTTCGGATTTTTTGCATATCAATGATAAAATGAATGCTTTTAATTTAAACCATGAGATTATATCGTATATGAATAAAGTAAACCCTACTACATGTGTTGCAACAAGTAATCAAAATGTCAACATTCCTGACGACCAAGGAAGGAATATTGTGCTCTATTTTTACCCAAAGGATGACACCCCAGGATGCACTATTGAAGGTAACGACTTTACTAGGCTGAATGACTCTTTCGCTGAAAACAATTCAGTTGTCTATGGCGTCTCGAGAGACTCGATTGCGTCTCATGAAAAATTCATTAACAAGTTTAACTACACGATCGATTTAATTTCAGATGAGGACGAGTCTTTGTGTAAAGAGTTCGATGTCTTAAAGCTCAAAAAAATGTACGGCAAGGAACATATTGGTATCGTTAGATCTACTTTTGTCATTAGCCCAGAGGGTGATATTCTCAAGCATTGGGACAAAGTCAAAGTTGATGGACATGCTGAGGAAGTTCTAGACTTTGTAAAGGCCCTATGAATCCAAATGTTGACCACGAAGAGGTAAATAAGTTTGCAGCACTAGCTGCGCGCTGGTGGGATAGAAACTCTGAGTTTAAACCACTTCACGACATCAACCCGCTTCGTCTTAATTACATCAAAGAGCAGTGTGGTGGATCTTTAGAGGGTAAACGAATCCTTGATATAGGTTGCGGCGGCGGAATTCTCAGTGAATCTCTGGCTCTTGAGGGTGCCAGCGTTGTTGGAATTGACCTTGCAGAGGCTGGACTTGAGGTCGCAAAACTTCACCTTTTAGAATCTGGATTGGATATTGATTATCAGTTTATTTCAGCTGAAGAGCTTGCACAATCTGAGTCAGGTTCTTTCGATGTCATTGCTTGTCTTGAGATGCTTGAGCATGTTCCAGATCCCTCTCTCATTATTGAAGCTTGCTCCAAACTAATCAAGCCGAGTGGTCAAGTTTTCTTCTCAACCATTAATAGGAATCCAAAATCTTACTTTTTTGCAATTGTTGGCGCAGAGTATGTTTTAAATCTTCTGCCTAAAGGCACGCATCACTATGAAAAGTTCATTAGGCCAAGTGAGATAGATGAGTGGTCTAGAGCTTATAATTTATCCATTAGCTCAATGATTGGGATGACATATAATCCAATTACTAAGAAATACAAGCTTGGTGACGACGTCAGTGTGAATTACATTGTCCACTATAAGAAAAATTAGTTATTACTAAAGGGCTGTTCTATGCCACTGAGAATTACACTTGGAAATCTTCTTCATGAATGTGCAGAAAAATTTTCTGAGCGTGAATTCCTAGTTATTGCTGAAACTGGTGAGACATTGACTTACACTGAGTTTGAGATTCTTACAAATCGAATTACCAATGGCTTGTTGGAGCATTTCCCTGAAAAGTTAGAGTACATAGATATTTTTCTTGAAAATAGTGCTCATTATCTTGCTTTAACTTATGCTTTAAAAAAAGCGAACGTGATAGAGGTATCGATAAACCCAGCAATGCGCGGCGAATCTCTGGCTCGAATGATTGACCAAACAGGGTCAAAATTATTGTTTACCTCAGGACTTCAACTTGAAGCTTTAGATCAGATTCGAGAATCAATACCAAACATTCAAATTTTAATTATGTTGGATTCTGTCGATCAGGCGCGAAAACTTTTCCCGGAGCTTCTAATCATATCTTTTGATGATCTATTGTCAAATTGCCAAGATCATGTTGATTCGTTTGCAAAAGATACCGACATTGCAACAATTCTTTTTACATCAGGAACGACTGGCGTATCAAAAGGTTGCCTTTTGTCACATCGTTATGCAGTTAGAACAGCCGAAAACTTAATTGAACCCAACAAGATAACCAAGGATGATTGTGTATACACATTTTATCCCTTGTCTCATATTGGTCCAGCCTACTATGACATTCTTCCAACCATGATGACAGGAGGTCGAGTTATACTGCGTCAGCGCTTTAGTGTTTCAAATTTTTGGCCAGAAGCTAAAAAGTATGGAGCCACTTGGTTCATGATGTTAGGCTCTGTTCAACAGCTCTTATGGGCACATCCAAGCTGTCCAGAGGAAAAAGATCACAAAGTGACAAGGTGCTGGGGGACTCCAGCCCCGGTTCCAAAGAAAGATTTTGATGAGCGATTTAATTTGCATTTAGTTCCTGGTGGAGGCTATGGATCAACAGATGCTGGATGGGTAGTTGCGCCACAGTGGGATCACCCAGGTGGAATCGTTCTGCCCCATTTTGAAGTAGCCATCCACGATGAAAATGATGATCCATTACCTCCTGGTGTGCCAGGAGAAATGGTAGTTCGACCTCTCGAGCCTGGGGTCATGTGCAGTGGTTATTTTGGCATGCCAGAAAAGACTCTTAAAAGCTGGAGAAATTTATGGTTCCATACGGGTGATATTGGCAAGCTGGATGAACAAGGTAGGTTTTATTTCATGCACAGAATGAGTGAGCGGATTCGTGTCAAAGGTGAAATGGTCTCAGCTTATGAGGTCGAGGAAGCAGCACTTTCTCATCCAAAAGTTGAGGACTGTGCTGCTATTGGTGTTCCTGGTGAGATGGTTGAAGAGGATATTGCGTTGTTCGTTGTTAAGAAGATTGAAGCCGAACTAAGTGAACAAGAATTAATTCAGCACTGTAAAGATCGAATGGCAAAATTTATGATTCCAAAACATATTATTTTTCTTGATCAAATGCCAAGAACATCTACCGGTAAACCTGAAAAAGGAAAATTATCGTTTTATTGGACTGCTAGCTAAATCAAAGGAAATTTGGATTTTGTTCAAAATTAACTTCACGCAATCTTTTTGTAAAGAACGTCTAAACTTCACATGATAGATTTTTATTTATTCTAAACTTTGATTTCTTATATCAACTTAGGAATAAAAAATGAAAAAATTGCTCTCTATAACTTTTATGATTTTACTTTTGCCCTCTATGGCTTTTGCTGGAGCATGTCCAATGCTCAAATCAGAAGTTGAAAATAAAATTGCCATGCTGGATCAAACAAAGCATGCAACTTTAATTAGTTTCGCTCTTATGCTTCACGAACAAGGTGTCGAAGCGCATAACTCTGGTGACCATGGTTTGTCAGAAGACTTACTTAATGGCGCTTTAAGATTGTTAGATGTCTAAAAAATAATTTGATAAATGTGCCTTAGATTATTAAGGCACATTTTTCTAAACTTCTAGGGCATTGAGATGCCCTTTTTTTTGATTCTTCAGAGATATACATCCACCCTCACACATCAAACGAAATTTGGACTTTAGCTCAAGTTGATATACAATTAACCAAGCTATTTAAAAGGAAAAAAGATGACATACTACCGAGATGATTTCTTACTCTGGAGTTTTATAAATGAACGTCACTAAAAACTTTGAACTCTTGAGTAAAAGCGCCGAACTTGACCAAGGACCTGGGCAATACAGAATTGGTCTAGTCGCTCTATCTAACGATTATGTTACCGAACGCGATTTTATGAATATGCGCCCCAGTGATGATGTCGTTGTTTTTACAAGTAGGATACGCAATACACCGGAATGCACAGCTGAATCTCTTCGTCAGATGGAGCCGCTCATTACTGAAGCGACCTCTCTTATTGTCCCTGAGGGGCGTTTAGACGTAGTGGCATATAGTTGTACTTCTGGAACGGCCTTAATGGGTTTTGATAAAATATGCTCTCTCATACAAGCCGCCCGCCCTGGTATTACGGTTGTGACGCCGCTTACATCATCTTTGGCAGCTCTTGATCTTTTCGGAGCAGAACGAATTGCAGTGTTAACCCCCTACGTAGATGATGTTAACACTGGTATTGCAAGGTATTTAGAAGATCATGGTAAATCGATTTCCGCGTTTAGCAGTTTTAAAATAGTGGAGAATGAAATCATGGCGTTGGTGACCCCACAAAGTATCTTTAATGCGGCTCTTGAAGCTGACAGGAATGATGCCGATGCTGTATTTATTTCATGCACAGCTATCAGAGCCGTTGAGGTGATTGATAAAATTGAACAGAAACTTGGTAAGCCTGTTATTACTGCTGTTCAAGCAATGTTTTGGCAGTCATTACGTCTAGCAGGTTATAAGGGAAAAATTTCCGGTTATGGGCAGTTAATGTGTTTGTAAATCTGATATCTATGGTATTTATTCTGCCTAGACCTACAACACGAAATAAATGGAGATAATGTTATGAATTACAATAAGCCGTTTCAAAAGTCCGAATACGATCAACGTGTCAGAAAAGTAAAACTTCGTATGGAGAAAGCCGGTTTTGACCTTCTTATCTGTCAAGACCCAGCCAATATGAATTGGCTTACAGGTTTCGATGGCTGGTCATTTTATACTCCTCAGGCTGTACTCCTGCATTTGAATGAAGCAACGCCAATATGGTTCGGGCGTTCTCAGGATGCTAAGTCGGCGGCTATTACTACCGATATAAGTCCTGAAAATATTATTGGTTTTTCTGAACCATTGGTTCACCATCAAAGTCAACACCCCTTTGATGAGTTATGTGATCTTATAATCACCCGTGGTTGGGGTTCTGAGCGGATTGGTGTTGAGTTAGATGCACATTACTATACAGCTCGGGCACACCATCACCTAATTAATGGCCTTCCTAATGCAAATATTTCTGATAATGCTGAGCTTGTAAATTGGGCACGACTTGTGAAATCTGATGCGGAACTTGTATACATGCGTGAAGCTGGTCGAAATGTCACTAGTACTATGAATCAAGCGATTGCTAATCTCAAACCGGGCACTAAGCAATACGAAATCATTGCTGATGTATATCACTCACAAATTACCGGATTAGATGGTAAGTTTGGTGACTATACCAGTTTATGCCCATTAATTCAGGTCGGAGAGGGAACTAGCACTCCTCACTTGACATGGACCGATGACCCAATTCCTGATAACGGGTTGATTGTAATGGAGCTAGGCGCTGCACGAAGACACTACCATACTCCTCTGACTCGAACAGCCCACCTTGGTAAACCACCTGAAGAGATCATTCGACTGGCTGAGGTTATTGTCGAGGGAGGCGATACTGCTCTTGCAGCAGCAAGGCCAGGGATGACTTGCGGTGAGGTTGAAGAAATTTGGCAGAATGTTCTTAAGCGTAATGGTTATCAAAAGGAGAGTCGTGTAGGTTATTCTATAGGACTTAATTACCCTCCAGATTGGGGTGAAAGAACAGCAAGTTTACGAAGTGGTGATAATACCGTTTTAGAGGCGGGAATGTGTTTTCATTTCCAGTCTGGTATTTGGCTTAAAGAATTTGGTGCAGCCATCTCGGAATCTTTTGTAGTAACAGAGAACGGTGGAGAGCGATTTTGCAGTGTAAACCGTGAGCTCATCATCTTAGATTAATTATGGAGAGTATTTGGTAATTCTGCCATCACTCGCATATACTTATAATCCCTCCCTCACACATCAAACGAAACTTGGACTTTAATTCGAGTTGACTTATAATCGCTTTATGCAAAAAGATAAGAATGAGTTAAAAAATGGCATAGAAACTTGCTGGCATCCTTCTGGTAAAAAATCCACAGAAGGTTTATGGGTTGACGGAAGTAAACAAGGAAAATGGCTTGAGTGGTATGAGAATGGTCAACTCAAAAGTGAGGAGTCATTTAAAAATAATATTTGGCATGGANACCATATCTACTGGTATGAAAATGGTCAAAAAATGAGAGAGAGTAAAGATGTTGATGGTCTTTATGAGGGAAGATGGATTTCATGGCATGAAAACGGACAGAAATGTGAAGAAGGTTTTTATAGGAAAGAAAAAAAGAATGGTACTTGGAATAAGTGGGATGAGAGAGGTAATAAAATATTTGAAGGCAATTACAAAGATGGAGAATTAATTTAAATTTTTTGCGTTTTTTGTACAATACTATTTTAGAGATGGAAGAATTTAAGGGTATAACAATACTAATAAAATATTCTTTAAATTTATAAAATAATTAGGGGTTAAGAGATGAGAATTGAAGAAGATATAAAGCTTGATTATAACAATGTTCTGATTAGACCTAAACGAAGCACATTAGGCTCTCGCAAGGAAGTTGACTTAGAACGAGGCTTTAAATTTCGAAATTATCAGGGCGAGACAATAGACGATTATAGACATTACAGAGGCGTCCCTATCATGGCCTCTAATATGGATGGTGTGGGAACATTTGATATGGCAGACACCCTTGCCAAACAAAAAATATTTACCTGCCTTGTTAAAACATTACAGGTTGGCGAATTAGTTAATTACTTTAACGCAGATCATGATTTCAGAAGAGAGCA
>JGI20151J14362_10003635_pt1 | contig 10483 bp, 11 predicted proteins | sample COG_01_FD_14362 | JGI IMG/M metagenome (IMG submission 14362) | reverse complement strand
GAGAACCATGTATCTAATACATCTGGATCTCTCATAAGTGTTATAATCTTTGTATTTTCGTCATCTTTAATTGAATCAAAATTGTTTGAACCATTATCAACTAGAATTTTAATAGTTAGTCTGGATATTTGGATTTGTAGTTATTAAATGCTTTTTTAACAGCTTCTTCTTCTGAAATCGCACAATAAGCATTACCTTCATGTCATTCCATACAGGCACTTGATGGCCCCACCATAACTGGCGCGAATACACCAAGGTTCAATATTTTCAAGCCAATGGAAATAAACCTTTTTATCACCTTCAGGTAATATTTTTGTTGTTCCATCTTTGACAGCGTTAATGGCTGGTTGCACAATTTTAGCAGTATCAACAAACCATTGATCAGTAAGTGCAGGCTCAATAACTACTTTCGATCGATCCCCAAAAGGTTGCATGACTTTTTTATTTTCAATTTTAATCATCAAGCCTAATGCATCAATATCAGCCACAACAGCTTTACGAGCTTCAAACCGATCCATTCCTTGGTATTTTATTGGCACCAAATTATTTTCTGATTTATCAGATCGCATTGCCCCCTTTGTATCCATCAGCGAATACATTGGGATGTTGTTACGCTTAGCTACTTGATAGTCATTAAAATCATGCGCACCGGTTATTTTAACAGCACCAGATCCAAAATCTGGGTCTGGATATTCATCTACAATCACAGGAATTGTTCTGTCACATAATGGTAAATGAACACTTTTTCCTACAATTGGCGCATATCTCTCATCATTAGTAAATACAGCTACAGCACCATCACCCAACATTGTTTCTGGGCGTGTTGTGCTATAGATATATAATTTCTCTCTTCACTTACTATTATGTTATTATCATCATCTTTTTCGATGTATGTATAAGTTTCACCATCTACTAATGGATATTTAAAGTGCCACATGTGGCCATCAACTTCAATATTTTCAACTTCCAAATCAGATATAGCAGTTTCAAAATGTGGATCCCAGTTAACTAATCTTTTGCCTTTGTATATTAATCCTTTTTCATAAAAATCAACAAAAGTCTTTAAAACTGCGTCATGAAAATTGGCACTATTTTCGTGGCCCGTTTTTGTGTCACCATGAGCTCCTGCCATAGTGAATGCGGTACGGGAAAAATCACATGATGCACCTAACCGTTTGAGCTGGTTGATTATAGTGCCACCTGACTGTTCTTTCCATGCCCAAACTTTTTCTAAAAATGCCTCACGCCCTAATTCTGATCTTGATGGTTCATTATTCTTTGCTAATTCACGCTCAACAACCATTTGTGTTGCAATTCCTGCATGGTCTGTTCCTGGTTGCCAAAGTGTATCAAAACCACGCATTCTATGCCAACGGATTAGAATGTCTTGAAGCGTATTGTTAAAAGCATGCCCCATGTGCAAAACACCAGTAACATTTGGTGGTGGGATCATTATTGCATAACTATCTGCATTAGGAAGAGCGTTCGCCCCAGCCTTGAATGCATTTGCATCTTCCCATTTCTTCCAAATCTTGGCTTCTTTAGAAGCAGCATCAAAGTTTTTTTCCATAGCCATTAGTCTTGCCTTTAAAACAATATTTCATGCTTCATACAGTGCGAACAAAATAAGTGAAAGAGACTAGAAACATATCTTGGTAATTTATTTTGTAGATACAATATAACTTTAAGGAATAGATTTACTTTAATTCTTCAATATAAAATAAATCGCAGCAATAATTTTATGGATTATCTATGTTCTTAGGTGAGCCTCTTTAATAAAGATGAAGTATCCCATCTTCCACCACCCATTTTTTGGATATCTTTATAAAATTGATCAACTAATGCAGTTACCGGAAGACTAGCACCATTTTCATTTGCAGTATTTAAGCATATTCCTAAATCTTTACGCATCCAATCTACCGCAAAGCCATGCTCATATTTATCATCTAACATAGTTTCAAATCTGTTTGCCATTTGCCAGCTACCAGCAGCTCCTTGGCTAATTACTTCAACTACATCTCTACCATCCAAACCAGCCTTTTGTGCAAAATGAAGAGCTTCAGATAAACCTTGAACTAAACCTGCAATAGCAATTTGGTTGCACATCTTTGTTAATTGGCCTGCCCCAGTTTCACCAATTCTCCTACATAATTTAGCATAAATATCCATTATTTTTTCAGCTGCTTTATAGTGATTTTGCGCCCCACCACACATAATTGAAAGTTGTGCATTTTCCGCACCAGCTTGGCCACCAGACACAGGCGCATCAACAAATGCAATTCCAAGTACTTTAGCAACATCGTGTAGTTCTTTTGTAACTGCTGCAGATACAGTTGTATGATCAATAAAAAGACTCCCTGGTTTCATAGATGAAAAAGCACCTTCATCACCTAAGCAAACTGATCTAAGATCATCATCATTGCCAACACAAGCGATTACAATATCTGCACCTTCTGCTGCTTTAGATGGTGTTTCACCGTAACTTCCACCATATGTTTCAGTCCATTTAACAGCTTTAGCAGTTGTACGATTATAAACTTTAATATTATGGCCTGCATTAAATAGGTGCCCAGCCATTGGGTATCCCATTACACCAAGTCCAAGAAAAGCTAATTTTGTCATTTTATTTCCTTTTGATTATAATAAGTCTGCTGGATTTTTTCCCGCAAAATATGAATCTAGATTATCAAGTGCTCGAAACCCCATCGCATCACGTGTTTTTACAGTAGCACTACCTATATGGGGAAGCATAAAAATATTTTTATATTTTGAAAATTCAGGGTTTCCACCAGGTTCATCTTTATAACAATCAAGCCCCACTCCTGAAATATGCCCCGAACTTATAGCATTGATTAGAGCTTTTTCATCAATCAATGATCCTCTAGCTGTATTTACTAAAATAGACCCAGAAGGCATTAAATTTATTCGTTGCTCATTTAATAATAAATTAGTTTCTGGTGTAGAAGGGCAATGCAATGACAGAAAATCAGATACTTCTAACAAACTTTCTATAGTTTCATGATATTTTGCACCATTCGAAATATTCTTATTGAGTTTGGTTCTATTAAAATAATGAATATCCATATCAAAACCTCGGGCTTTTTTTGCGAATGCTTGCCCAACGCGTCCCATTCCGATGATACCTAATCTAGAACCTGTAAGTTGCTTTCCAACCATAAAAGAAGGTGACCAATTATTCCAATTTCCAGTTCTAACAATTTCATCACCACATATAGCATGCCTTGCTGCACCTAGCATCAAAAGCATAGCTATTTCTGCTGTAGCATCAGATAAAACATCTGGAGTATTTGTAACAAGAATGTTCTTTTTTTTAAGAGCACCTAAATCACAATGATCAACACCTACTGAATGATTAGCTATTATTTTTAATTTTGGTCCAAACTTAGATACAACATCAGAAGAAAATATTTCCGAATGACATGGAATTATTGCATCAAATTCAAAACTTGCTGAAATTATTTGTTCTTTTGTCCCAGGTTGATCTTTCAAGTTTACAACAACGTCATAATCTCGTTGTGCCCTTCTCAGGGTTGCATCAGATAATTTTCGCGTTATCCAAATTCGCGGTTTATTCATTTTTTTCGGACACACTCAGACCAAAAATCATAAACAGCTGCACTACATACAAGGGGTTCCCCCTGAGAAGCCCGCAAATCCAGTAGAAATTGAATGAGATAAACCTCCAATAAATATTATAAAGATCCCAACACCTATAAATCCAACTAATAGCTTTATTTTATATGACATGTTTTTTCCTTTTATGAAGCATCTTCACTAAGATACTGTTGTAACCAATTTGCTGTTCGTAATAAACGACCATCATGTTCAGCCTCTCCAATTAGTTGAACACCAATTGGCATTTCATTCTTGCCGACAAGAAGTGGAAGAGTGATCGATGGAAGTCCTGCTAAAGTCCAAAGTGTACAGAAGATAGGGTCACCTGTAGTAGCTTCACTGACAAATGGCGCCTCACCAGTAGCGGAGGGAGCAATGATCGCATCAAATTCTGTGAAAAAATCAGCAAAGAAATCTTGTGCAGAAAGCTTTACCGCAATTGCATCAGCATATTCGTCTGAGCTAATTTGACGAGCACGTTTAACCACCGCTTTTAAGGTATCGCTTAAACCATCCCAATTCTGATCAAATGCATCCTTTTGATGTTTGCAAATTTCATATTCATGTATTCTTGCTTGAACAGCAACCAGGTTTGATAGTTGATCAGCAGCAGTCATTTTGCCAAGCTGATCACCCAATATATCATTTATTGCATCCAATCCTTCACGTGTATCTGAAGCTAATCGGTCATAAAAAGGTAAATCCAGCCAGGCAAGATTTGGTGTTACAGGAGGTTCTGATAGTGCTCCTTCTAACATTTTAGGTCGCGGCCTAGAAAAACTATTTATATCATTCTGGTCATAAGCACCTAAGACATCACTTAATAAAGCAATATCTGATAGTGAGCGTCCAAAACATCCAACTTGGTCTAAGGTTTCAGAGGTTTTGAGTATGCCTGATCTCGGAATAATACCTGCGGTAGGTTTAAAGCCATATGTTCCACAAAATGAAGCTGGCCGAATTACAGAACCGTTGGTTTGTGTGCCTACGGTGATTGGAACATGGTTTGCTGCTACAGCAGCAGCTGATCCACTTGAGGATCCACCAGGTGTTCTGTCTAAATCATGAGGGTTACGTGTCTTACTTGGGTGCAAAAATGCCAATTCAGTAGTAACAGTTTTACCCATTATTACAGCACCAGATTCACGTAATCTTTCAACTATTCTAGCATCTTTTGTAGTTTGACGGCCTTCAAATACAGATGTACCTAGCTGAGTTGGCATATCCACTGTATCTATTATATCTTTTAGACCAACAGGCACACCATGGAGCGGCCCTGTTGATTTTCCATGTCTACGAATTCGATCACATTCAGCAGCTTGTTCAAGGGCATTCTCGCCATCAATATATTCCCATGCTTTAATCTGATCATCAGTTTTGGATATTTGATCTAAACAAGACTGGACTAAATCAACAGAACTTAAAGAGCCTGAAGAAATGGAGGCTGCAGCCTCCATCGCAGTTAAAGTGTTAGGCTCTTTAATCATGGGATGTATTCACCAAATAAATAGTCTGGGAACCATAAAGCAATTCCAGGATAAATGTACATGAGAACCATAGTGAATATGACAATACCAAGATATGGCATAATACCTTTAAATATATCAATCAGTTCAATTTGATTTTTCAAAACACCTTTTAAATAATATGCAGACATAGCCATTGGTGGCGTCAGAAAGGAGGTTTGTAAATTTAGTGCTACCAACATTGCGAAGAAGTAAGGATTCACTCCAAAAGGTTCTAACAATGGAAGAAAAATTGGAACAAATATAATCAATATTTCTGACCATTCTAGCGGCCAACCAAGAATAAAAATAATCAGCTGCGCTAAAATCAAGAACTGAATTGTAGTTAAATCCATACCAATGACCCAATGTGAAATTAAGTCATGACCACCTAGATATGAAAAAACAGAAGCAAAAGTCCATGACCCTACAAATAACCAACAGACCATAGCAGTTGCTTTAGCAGTCAAGAACACACTCTCTTTGAGCTTTTCCCATGTCATCGATCTATAACATACAGCGAGTATAATACCCCCCAGAGCACCCATGGCTGCAGCTTCAGCGGGTGTAGCTAATCCACCAAGAATTGAGCCAAGTACGACTGTAATCAATAAAGTTAGTGGAACAAAAGAAACTAATAAATCCCAATAAATCTGACGTTTAGGAGGCACGTCATCCATGCTAGGTTTTGGCGCAATTGATGGGTTCCACCATACTCTCATAATAACATAGACTATATAAAATCCAGCAAGTAATAAGCCCGGAAAGACTGCCGCTGCATATAGACGTAATGGGGAAAGATTACCTATTGCCGCATAAACTATCAACATTATTGAAGGTGGAATGAGAATTCCAAGTGTTCCACCAGCACAAATAACTCCTGATGCAAAGCTTTTATTGTAATTTGCATTTGCCATTGCAGGATATGCTAGAAGACCCATTAACGTTACAACTGCACCAACAATGCCAGAAGCAGTTGAAAATACTGCACAGGTTATGAGTGCAGCAATGGCAAGCGACCCCGGAAGGTTTCTAGCTGCCATGTAGAGAGAAAAGAATAATCTGTTAACAATATTTGCACGTTCAACAACATAACCCATAAATAGGAAAAGTGGTATTGCGACTAGTGTATCATTTTCCATGACAGAATAAGTATTCTGGTTGAGCAAATAGAATATATTATTATCAAATATTTCAGAAAATATTTCTGGTGGGCCATCGTAATAGGCATAATAACCAAAACCTACTCCCATTGCGATTAGTGTAAATGCAATAGGAAACCCTAACAAAACTAACATGATAAACATGCATAGCATTAGTATTGCAACTTCTGGATTTGTCATTTTAGTAACTTTCGTAAATGCTTAAATTAAGTTATCAAACTTAAGAGTTAGGTGTAGTTTTAGAGGTTCAATCTGTTAACATATCTTCAGTTTCTCGTACGTCATCAAGTCTTTCCATCCACACACCAGTTTTCATAGCTGACCAACACCTGATGAGCTCTGCAACCCCTTGAAGTAACATCAAAGCACCAGCTAATGGTATCAATGTTTTGAAAAAGTAGATTTGAATTCTTGCAGGGCTGTTCCAGCTTACCTCTTTATATCTCCAACTATCAGATGCGATTTCCCAGCCGTACCAAAATAAAGCTAAAATTCCTGGAAAGAAAAATAAAAGATATAAAAGAAAATCTAATCTAGCCTGCCATTTTTTAGAAAATAATCTGTACAAAACATCCCCTCTTACGTGAGTGTCTTGGGCAAGAGCATATGGGCCAGCCATTAAAAATAACGCTCCATACATTTGTATCATCATGTCAAAAGCCCAGACTGTGGGTGAATTTAACACATAACGCATAAAGACTTCATAAGACACGGAGAGTGTTAAAATCAAAATACACCAACCAAATGCTCTACCAACCCAAATACTAAGGCCTTCAATTCCATGAACAACTTTGAGCAAATATCTTCTCCTTGTAATAAAAAAAATGAGGGCCAAACTGGCCCTCATTTATATACTAATTAACCAAAATAATGCTTGTAAGCTAATTTGTAATCAGGTTGGTTAAGATTTAAATAACCCATAACATTTTTAGCATAAGCTTTTTGACTTTCAATAACCTTAGCAAAGAACGCGTCTTCACCAGCAATTCTGTCAGTCACAACATCCCAAGCTTCTAATTGTGCCTGCATAACACTATCAGGTGTTCTGTGAACATTTACACCGTGCTCAGACTGTAATTTCTCAAGATCATCAGAATATCTTTTTGTGTTATTCCAATAGAAGTTTGAGTTTTCAGCTTCAGAAGCATATTTCAGTATCGCCTGAAGTTCTTCTGGCAACTTATTAAATTTCTTCTTGTTGAATGAAACTTCAAAGAATTCCTGAGACTGGTGGAATGATGCTAAGTGATAATCTTTTGATACATCCTGCATACCAAAATCACGATCTGATGTCGGGTTATTGTATTCAGCCGCATCAATTAATCCTGATTTCATTGCTGGCTGAATTTCACCACCTGGCAATTGAACAACAGACATTCCCATTTCTAGCAATACGTCAGCAGCCAAGCCAACTGTTCGGTATTTCAAGCCCTCCATTTGAGAAGCACTCTTTATCTCTTCTTTAAACCATCCTAATGGCTGCGCTGGCATTGGAGAGTTGAAAAATGAAACAAGGTTCAAACCTAGATCACCCATCAATTCATCAAACAGTTCCTGACCCCCGCCATAGTTTACCCAGCCAAGCACTTCTTGTGATGACCAGCCAAAACATGGACCAGTACCAAATAATGATGCTGTTTTTGACTTTGAATACCAATATGCTGGCACATAGTGACATGCATCTAGAACACCACGGTGTACAGCATCTTGCATTTGTGACGTTTTAACAACTGAATTAACTGCTAATAAGTCAATCTTCAATGAATTGCCTGCCATTGCGTGAACGCGATCTACATAAGACTGAGCATTCTCTAGGAATATCCCACCACCCCATGCAGCTTGCATTTTTAAAGTAGTTGCGTGACCATCAGCAATTGCTGGTGTAGCAAGAGTAGCTGCGCCAGCTACTGCAGTACCACGCAGAAATTTTCTACGGTTTAATTTATCTGTCATATTCCCCTCCCAAGGATGTGAAATAATTGTTATTGGCAAAATAAATTTTGCATTTTAACAATTGTTAACAATGTTATCAAAAATCTATAATTAATTAACTAATTAAAAATAATTAACATATAATTATATTAGCATGTGTGCTAAATTGGTCAACTATATTTACCAGTTTAAAAAATATTTTTGTATTTTAATTATACATTCTTGTATACAATGTTTTTGACACACATAATTTCAATAGTATATTTTTTTAAAAGTTTTAATTTTGAAAAGTTAAATTAAAAATAAAACATAATTATCAGTAGTTTAGATTTTTTAATAAAATGCATCTTTAAGTTGAATTAAGATTCATGACAAATATCCAGGGCTTAAAGAATACCAAAATATTAGTTATTTGTATTCTAAATTTTTATCTAAAGGTAAATTTTTTGCTGCTCATTATTATAAATAAATTAATATTTTCGTATTATATTTACAAGATTCGCAACACGCTATTGCCCATCCAATTTAGCTATGCCAAAACAGGATAAATAAGTTTATTCATTTATAAGTAGATATCACTAATGACTAATTTTCAAACAGCACGCGAAGCTATGGTTGATTGTCAGGTAAGGCCATCTGATGTAACCAAATACCCAATTATTGATGCATTATTAAAAACGCCAAAAGAAAAGTATGTACCACTGGAAAAGCAATCTGTTGCTTATATAGGTGAACATATAACTCTTCCAGATAATCGTGTAATATTAGATCCTAGAATATTTGCAAAAATGCTAGATGCTGTATCTATACGGTCAGAAGAGCTAGTATTAGATGTTGGTTGTAGCACAGGATATTCCACAGCGGTAATCGCAAAATTAGCCCAAGCTGTTGTGGCTTTGGAATCCAATATTGATATGGCAGAATTTGCCCGAAAAGCTCTTGAAGACGAAGGTGTTGATAATGCAATAGTCATATCAGGAAATCTCTATGATGGAGATGAAAAACATGGCCTCTATGATGTGATCATAATTCAAGGTGGCGTACAAAAAATATCTAAAAGTTTGAAAGATCAATTAAAAGATGGCGGTAGAATTATTTCAATATTTACCGATGGGGCAATGGGACAATGTTTTTTAGGTATCAAAAGNGGGTCAGATATTACATGGCGTTCAGAATTTGATGCTACAGCGCCTATCATCAAAGATTTTTCTGAGTCGAAGTCATTCACTTTTGTTTGATTTAAATTTAAATAAAGATAGATATAAACAAAATACAACAAGGGTTCCTATGTTTAGATTTATATTTAGTTTTATAATAATTCTTATAATTGCCTTACCCGGCCATGCGAATGAAACTAGTCTCAAATCTTCACTCGAATCTACCTATAAAAATAATTTTTATATTGCTCAGCAAAGAGAAAAAATTCTCAAGCTTAATGAAAGCTTAGTTCAACAAAAATCTTTAATAAAACCAAGTTTAAGCGCAACATTATCGCAAAATTTAGATGAAATAATGCAAATTCTGCCAATTTAACCATCAGTCAATTATTATATGATGGAGGTAAATCTTTTAACTTAATTGACGCAGCAAAATATTCCATATTAGCTGAGAGAGAATTGTTAATTAAAGCTGAACAAGATAATTTACTAAAGCCATCACAATATTTATGGACTTACGACAGGCTCAAGCAAATTTAGATTTAGCAAAAAGTAATATAAAAGTTATCAAGGAACAATTAAGAGCTGCAAAAAATCGTTTTGAAGTTGGTGAAGTAACCCGAACAGATGTAAGCCAAACTGAAGCTAGACTTGCACTTGCTGTGAGTAATGTTGAGCAACGAAAAGCAATCCTTTCAGGTAAAAGCGCTTCTTATCTATTAATAGTCGGTGAAAACCATGGTGATTTAGCTACTCCTCCAGAGCACCCAAATATACCCATTATATTTTCCAGAGCTGAAGAAATAGCACTGGAAAACCACCCGCGAATACTTTCTGCCAAACTGCAGCTTAAAGTAGCTGAACTTAAAGTTAGCGCTTCAAGAAGAATTGGTGGCCCAACAATTACAGGTAGCATATCAACGAAAACTGGCTCAACGATTACTTCTTCTACTGGAGCGACGATTCAAGCAACTATTCCATTATACAAAGGTGGAGATTTAAGAAGCAAACGACGTGCTGCAATTAATGATAAAAATATAAGTAAGTATGCACTAGATAATGCTTTAATAACAACTAAATCAAACCTTCA
>JGI20151J14362_10003623_pt1 | contig 10512 bp, 11 predicted proteins | sample COG_01_FD_14362 | JGI IMG/M metagenome (IMG submission 14362) | reverse complement strand
AAGTCGTCGTCGTCGTAAAAGTAGTATTTATAAAAGGGAGAGTAATCACAAATCACTATTAATTCGTTTTTTCTCTCTTTTTTTTGTCACGACGGTTCTCTTGTTGTGTCGTTCTTTTGAACCTTCCCCTTTTTTTTTGCCTTTTTGGCCCTTTGGACCTTTCTCTTCGTCTCGCCTTGATTGATGATGGTGATGACCATCCTCTTTCTTTCTTGCGTGATGAGCTTTTTTGGCAAAAGAAAAGAAAAGATAAAAAAAACCACCCCGAGTGAAACATTGTACCTCACATTCACGCAGACGCGCGCTCTCTTCAAAACAGAGGAGTCGTTTTTTGTACATCGAATCCGAATTTAACTCTCGCGTTTTATATCCATCACGATGTCGTTTGCACACAGAGTCTCCACGCAGTTCGCGTCCACGACGACGAGGTCGATTTCGAAGAACACCGCCACCAAGAAATCAACCTTGTCATCGTCGTCGCGTAAATCCGTCGGTGTTCGCGCCGTCATCACCGAACCGGTCGCGTCCGCGGAAAACAAAGCCGCGTACGATGATTTTTCCGGCATGTTGGGTGACTATTTAGTCGATTACAAGGTAATTTCGCGTCATCGTCTGTCTCTCGCATTCATGGGTTTGTATGAATTATACGCGCGAGCGATTTTTTTCCTCCTCTTTCTTCCCTCTCGACGGCTGCGTTTCAGGTTTTCGCAAAAGCCAGCGGATAAGGAAAAATTAGTAATAATTCTTTCGCCGCTGCTGCTGCTTTTCTCTTACCACGACGACGTAAACCGACACTCCTATCATCGCGCGTAGTACTCACACCACCACGTTCTCTTCTTTCGTAATAAATGAACAGGTTGGCGACAAAATCATGGGTAAAGTCTCCGCGATGAACACCAAAGGTGCTTACGTCGATATCGGCGGAAAAGCCCCTGCGTTGTGCCCAACCGTGGAGTGCTCCTTGGCGTCTGTTCGTAACGCCGCGGCGGTATTCGACGAAGGACAAGAGTACGAATTTGAAATTGTGAAGGGCGACGACGGCGAAGGGTCGATGACGTTGTCCGTGCGCAAAATCCAATTAGAAGCGGCATGGGAGAGATGCCGACAAGCGCAAGCGGACGACTTGGCGTTGTCGAGCGAAGTGTTGTCGGTGAACAGAGGCGGTATCTTAGTTGAGGTTGAAAACTTGAGAGGCTTCATCCCGCAATCCCACCTCGGCCCTCGCTTAGCTTTGGGTGACAGAGACGAATTGGTTGGACAAACTTTACCGGTGAAGTTTATCGAAGTTGATGAAGAGAAGAACCGCTTAGTCGCGTCGCACAGATTGGCGACTGATTTAGTTTCTGGCGAAGGTTTAGATGTTGGGGACGTCGTCACTGGCATCGTCCAGGCGGTCAAGCCGTACGGTGCGTTCGTTGATGTTGGTGGCCAAAGTGGTTTGTTGCACATCTCTCAAATTTCGCACGAGAGAATTGTTGCGGTTGAAAACGTCTTGTCCCCGGGTGACGAATTGAAGGTGTTGATTTTGTCCAAGGACAAGGAACGCGGGCGTTTGTCTTTGTCCACGAAGAAATTGGAGCCGAACCACGGCGATATGTTGAGAAACCCGAGTTTAGTTTACGAAAAGGCCGAAGAGATGGGTAAATTGTTCAGAGAACGCGTCGCTGCTGCGGAAGCCGCCGCCGAAGGGGGTTCTCCAACGGACGAAGTAGTTGCGAGCTCTGACGAATAAACCATCACGACGAACAACGATAAACATAAAAACAGAATCTTAGACTTACACACACACATATTCCTATCTTTACTATTTAATTTGATTGACTGTACTACAAATAAATCTATTAACTACTAACAATCGCTCACTATGCCTATCTATCTATCTACGCCTATCTATCTATCTACGTTCATCTTCTCGTTCATCTTCCGTGCTACTTTTCTTAGGAAGAAACTTTCGCAACTCGAGACTGCCCGCATCGTCCTCCCCGCCGCACATTTCTTTTCGTCTTTCAATTCTGTCTCGCAAAACCTCGACATTCTTCACGTAGAGCTCTTTTGGCGATACGAAACCGATTAATTCTTTAGTCTTCATTTCTTTAGGCGGTTCAACTACCCGACCGCTTGGTTTATCCTGACCAAACGATCTCAAGTTATCGAAACTTTGCACATCCGCGGCGCTGTAGTACTGACTCGGCGAAAGAGTGAGACTGACATCGATCCATCCTTGGACTTTGAAATCGATCGCAATCTTTGCTCGCGAGTCCGCATCGCTCGCATGGTCTTCTCTTAAATCATTCGTAGGATCGACGCCGACGCCGGGAGAAAATCGGGTCATACTTGGAAACTGTTTCTCGAGCCAGTTTTGCAAGGCTGGCGCGTCCGTGACGACGTACATGAAGTTGTCGTCTGGATTCCTCATTTTTGCCCGTCGTTCGAGCGAACGCTTTGAAAGCGAGTACCCGCGGCGATATAGTCTCTCGTATTCCCTCTCAGGCGTGATTGTAGCGTCCAAGCGGTTCTTTATGAATTCCACCGCTTCCGAGGGCTTTAAAATCCGTTCGTTTTCTCCAGGAAGACCTTTATACGTCGTCGCCCGCAATCGAATGTGCCACTTTTGTAACTCTACCGACGAACACGTTTCGTTGAAGAACGTTTCGTCTATGCACTCGGCCATCGGAGGCATATCTTCTGGAAAACAAATCTTATCTTCGGCGTATCCAGTTCTCGCTCGTAAGCCAACTAATCGATTCGCAAACGCAACATCCGAACGTAACAAATGCTTCCAAGCCAGTAGATCCATCTTTGGCCGCAACAACAAATTCATCGCGCATGGAAGACACTGCTCAAATGCCTGCAACGGAACCATGCCTTCCTCTCTCCCGAGACTCTGATGATGATACGAACCAAAACTCTTCGCGTGCGTCCATCCAAATCTCTTCTCTGCCGTTTCCATCAAAGCTTCCCTTAACTCGTCTGAAAAGACAATCTCAGGCGGGAGATTTTTTTGGGTCATCACGTCTGCGCTTCTTCTTTCAATCGGAAGAGCACCACCAGATCCGCTGGATGAATCCCAGAGGATAACATGCTTTGTCTTGAACGCGTGTATTATGCATTTGTTACACGATGGGCAACCGAACGCCTCTCTGGAACCAAATGGACACTCGTAACGCATTTCTTTCTCGGTCAAACATGGCTCTTCTAAAAACTCGCCGTACCTGCATTTGTCCGCATCCTCGCCGTGAAAGCACGTGCCAACATCGACGTCTTCGTCTGGTCCGTATTGGCACTTCGTGTACTTATTCGCATCGCTCGTTCGCCACAGATTGAACCTCGCAAAGTAATCTATTTCCTCTCCGTTTCCTTCTTCGTACTTCTCGTACACTGTCGAACTCGTCTCCTCGCTCAACGCCACGCCTGGGAAATATTTCTCTTGCAGCTCCTCCGTCCATTTAAAACTCATCCCGCCGTTCGTGCCATCTCCTAAATACCCTTCGAAATATTCCGTAAAATCCCACTTACTTTCCGCGTTGTCGAAAAATACCGCGCGTCCAGAATACAATCCAAACATCATCCACCCGGCGGCAACGTTTGCCATGTGTCCGAAACCCAAGTTCTGCCAGTCGTTCCGCACGATTAAGATTGGATGACTTTGTTTGGACGCGTTCCCTTCCTCTTGCATAATGTCTTGGTACCTTCGAATATACGCGAACCACGCCGGTAAGAAATCTTGGCACCAAATAGTTTCCTCTTCTTCAAAAATTTCGTCTTCATGCTGCTCTTTTCGCTCGTCGTCGTCTGAATCGTCGTCGTCTTCGTGAAAAACTTCCTCACTCTCTTTGTCTGCTTTTCTGCACCCGCATTTTAGCAACACTCGGTTGAAAAAATCACTCTCTCGAGGCGAGCGATGTAACAACGCGTACGGACCAGTGATGGCTTCGTTTGTCCACATTTGTCGAGTGCGACGAGAATTTAGAAACGTTTTATGGTTTCCACATCCAGAGCGGTCGATGGCGTTCTTCGTTTCCGGTCGTATCGCGTGAACTTCGTTGTTGAGAAATACGACGACGAATAAAAATATCAAAGAGGAAGAAGAGAAAAAGAATTTGGAAAAGAATTTCATCGTTTTTCTCCTCCTTCTTCTTCTCAATGTCCCCCCATTATTGTCGTTTATATCGGGGGTCGTCCTTTGTTTGGTTTTGGTGATAAGTTTGGTCCTCTTTTTGCGTCGTCGGTTTTCAGAGAAGAGGAAGAGGATGGTGAGAGATGATATGAAGTGTGTGTGATGAATTTTTGTTGTTGTTGTGTGAGATGCGTGAAATTTTCTCCTTGAAGAAAACAATCTTGACACTTTATAAACAAACGAGACATTAGTAGCGACAGACTGAAGTCACAAGAAGAAGAGTAAGACAAAGAAGACAACGAAGAAGAAGATCGTCGTCAAAATGGTTGAAATCTCAGAAGAGGAAGATGATGTCTCGAAGAATAATAATAATAATAAATCGTTCAAATACGTGTTCATCCCGTGCGACGAGACGCAACCCATCGAGGAGAAACTCTTAGATATTCCACCAGGGAGAGACATGGAGTGTTTGTTGGACGCGTTAAAGAAACATTTTCTCGAGAGTGGGATGCAATCCATGGAAGACACATCGGTCACGAAAGATCAGCAGAACGCGAAGTTGAAAGAGCAGTTGGAAAAGCAATCCGGGCAGAAAATCGACGACGAGATGTTAAAAGTCGCGGCGAACATGCAAATGGTCCAACCGGTGGCGTTACTCCCCGGCGGCACGAAGAATAATTTCATTCACGTGAACATGTACGTGGACGATAAAGGGATATCGAAAGGATTACGTTTGAACAAAAGAGCGAGCGACTTTACGCAATTAGTGAACATGCCGAATCACGTGGCCGGGGACGCGTTCGTGGCGAGGATATTTGACGACGAAAAGAGCGATTTTAAGAGAATAGATTTTAGTTTGGACGAGTTGCGCTCGGACGCCAAGTGGGTGGAAGAGGCGATTAAGTTGAACACGGAAAGAAGACAGAATTTAGGGAACGCGCACGAGAAAATCAGTAAAATGGGTGGAAGCTTAAACACCGAGAGTGGAATGGCGTCGTTTGGTGACGCCGAAGGAGGATTGGGAAGTATGATGACGGAGAACTACCAAGCGCCGCCGACGGAGGCTGATTTAAACCAGGAAATCGCCGTCGAAGGCACGAAAACTTCCTACCCGTACACCTGGATGCAAGACGAAGAGGAGGTGGTTTTGATTGCAAACGTCCCGGGAGACGTGGAAAAGAACTCAATCTCGTTAAAATTCGGTCCAGGGCAGAACAAAATAGATTTATCGTGCGCAAAAATCCAGCCGAATACCGTCGTCTCCGCGGAGGAGACGTTGTTCCAAGATATCGTCCCTGGCGACTCCTCGTGGTCGCTGGTGAAACAAAAAGACGGCACGAAAAACTTAGAGGTGACTTTAGTCAAAGCTAAAGAGAAGTTACGATGGTTGTGTTTTACTTTGATGCGAAGTGGAGAGGAACAAAAGAAATAGTAGTTTTGAGTTTTAGAGTATTTTGGAAAAAGGTAGCAGAGGAGCGTATTACGAGCCTCTGCAGTCTTTGACATTTGACAAATTTTTGAGGTTTTGTTTTTTGGATAAAGCCACCGCCCTTAAAAAGCAAAAACAAAAGCTAATTCGTAATTCGTAAACGCCACTCTTTGCCACGCTCGCGAATATATAAATACCGTTTAATACCGTTTAATTTACTCATTCGTATATCACCGATAATGTTTTCGATGGCTTCCACTCAGTTATCCGCGAGAGCGAACGTCGCGGTCTCGACTTCGTTCCAAGCGAAAAAATCACAATCGGCCACCACGTCGTCGTCGTCGTCGTCCACCAGAGGAAGAACATTTTTAGTCGTCGAGGCGAACAAGAAAGTCGCCAAGAAAACCTCGGTGGTTTTGTTAGACTCGATCGAACACGTCGGTGAAGCCGGCGAGATGGTTTCCGTGTCCTCTGGTTTCTTCAGAAACTTCTTAGAGCCGCAAGGCAAGGCGCAAAAAGCAACGCAGGAGCTCATCCAAGAGTTTAAGAAAAAGCAAGCGGACCAGGTCGCGGCGGTGGAGGCGGAACGCGCGGCGGCGCAAGCCATCGCCACGGCGTTGAGCACGATTGGTAAGTTTGTCGTCAAGAAGACCGTCGGTGAGGACGACAAGATCTTTGGATCTGTCACGGCGAAGGACTGCGCGGATGCGATTGAGAAACAAACTGGGAAAGCGTTGGACACAAAGGGTTTCGACGTTCCCGATATCTCCACAGTTGGTGTTTACGATGTTTCGGTGAAATTGCACCCGAAAGTTACCGGATCCTTCAAAGTTGACGTCCAGAAAGAATAAGAGTCGTGCACTCTCACACGTATTAGATTTTTTGTTAGCGCGCGACGGATGGGCTTCAAACGTCGTTTTCGCTCGCGAGAGAAAACGACGCGCGGTTCTAAACTCGTAGTAAATTGTTTGTTATGTAAAGGTATTCAATATATATATACACATATTATATATACTTTCAGAAATGCGCATATTTTCCTTCTTCTTCTTCTTCTTCTTTATCTTCTTCCTCGATTACGGCAAAGTTTCTTTCATGATTGCCTCCTTCACTTTTTCCTTATCAAGAACCAAAGGGTCTTTCGGGTCCGTCACGTTCGTCTCGCGGAACTTCAAAAACGGCGCTATCCTCGCTTGCAGAGGCGTTATCGATAAATCGAAGATTGCTTCACAGAGATCCTGAATAGCGTCAGACAGAGGAACGAGACTATATCGCACCGGCGCTAGAAATTGAAGAAGCTTTCGTCCCTCTCTTTTCACTTCTTCTTTTTCTTTTTGTATGTTTGGTGCGAAAAAAGAGTTCGTGTTCACGAGAAGGTTCACCGACGAGTGTTTCCCATATTGAGAGTTGTGATATTTTTTCTTCTTCTCCGTCGTCGAGCCCGGGTATCGCATGCGCATGAATTCTTCCACCTTCTCTTGCATTGTCACGGCCACCGGACGACCCGCAGCAGCAGCATCAGAGGACGTTGTTGATCGAGAGATGCGCGAGAAGAAAAACAGCAACGCGAAGAGAAGAGCGAGAAGCAGGAGGAAAACTCTTGTCGCGTATTTTTTCTCCTCCTCCTCCTTTTTTAAAGTCGTTGACGACGTCGTCGTCGCTCGAAAAAAACGTTCCCGCTCCTCCTCCTCCTTCTTGTCGTTCATTATCGTCTTCTCGTGTTTCTGTTTCTGATAAGGTGCGCGTCGTCGTTTAAGAGAGAGAGAGAGAGAGGAGGTTTTCGAGTATTTTATGGCAAACCCAAACAAAGCATACGAACATAAAAATCTCCTCTTTTTGGCTTTCTTCAAAAGACACAAACCTCGTTCTCGTCTTCACAACATACGAGTGTCATTGAAAGATTTCAATTATACCTATAGGAGTATTTGGCTCTTCTCCGTTGATATAACCAGAGCCGCCTGTTTTCACATCAAACATCAATACGTCGTGTATTTATGTTAACATGCCGGTACGTTTCAATTCGCATCGTCGTTCTCTCGACGTTAACCGCGGTTTTTAAGATGATTTTTTTTTGTCCGCTTTTTAACAGAAAAAATCGCGTCAGCCAGAACGAGAACTTTCTCTCGTTACGAAAGAGACGAAACGTTGGATTTTTTACCGCAATTTTGTCGTGTGTCTTCTTTTCTATGTACTAACGAACTCGTTGCGAAATAATGCAACTCTCTATCAATCCAGAATCGCACGCAAGTAACAGTGCAGAACGTCCAATCCATGGATGATTTGCGGACGGTGTTTCATCTCCCAATCAACGACGCCGCAAAGAAGGTACGTAAAAAAAGACACGCGCTCGCTCATCCTCGTCAGAAGGAACAAAAACAAAAAGAACAAAAACACGTGGAAAGAAATTTTTTTTGTCTTGGGTTTTTTGGGTGCACTTATTTGGGTGCCATTTACGTACTGTTTGTTTTTTTTGCTCGGAGACCGATTTGGGGGGGGCGTTTCACTCAAAACTCACCGCCTTACTCATTGTCCTCTGTCTGTCCTCCAAATAAAACAGTTGGGCTTATGCGTGACGGTTCTTAAACAGAAATGCCGAGAGTTTGGCATCGTGCGCTGGCCGTTTCGAAAGGTGAAGAAGATTGACATGCTGATTAAACAACTCGAAGAGGAGAAGGAGAAGGTTGTATCATCATCATCGGTATCGGGAAAAGAAGAGGAACCCCCCCGAGGACTTAAAGAACAACAAGGAGAAGAAAGGGGAGGAAACTTTGTCGTCGTCGGCGCGCCGACGCGAAAAGTGATTTTGGAAGACATTGAAAATCGTCTCCAAGAGATGCTCAAAATGCGCGACGAACTATACGCAGACCCGAATTCGAACATTCACTTGTTACCAAACTCTACTGGTAGTGCGATTAACTCGAACGGTGGTTTGACCGCAGAGAAAAGAGGCGAGAGTAACAATACTCGATCGCCGTCGCGCCAACAGGCGAAAGCCGCGAAAGCGGCTGCCGCAGCAAACGCAGTGCAGAAACACCAGCTGCAACTTCAAGAGAAAAGTACCGAGAAAGACGACGACGATAACGGTGCGGAGAAAAAGAAGTCAACTACTGCGACGGTGGCGACGAATACTGAGATGAAAATTGCTGAAAGTACGCATACTTCTCAGGAATCTGATGAAAGAAGGGCGGACGTCGTCCAAATCGACGACGAATTTTCTCTCAGCGCCCCCACCGAGGAAGAGAAGAAAAAGAAGGGAAAGTCGTTCTCTACTGGTAGACTGTGGCAACGAAAGGAAAGAGTCATCGAAAAGGCAACGGCGGCTACGCCTACGCGACCGACGTTGAAGCGACAAGGTTCGAACAGTTGTTCTGGAAAAGACAGCGGGTTACTGTTTGATGCGTTGCTCGACGCGGCAACTGCTTTGGACACCACGAAGAAAAACGGCGGTAAAGGTGAACAAGTCAGTGGTGACGAGAACAAGAACGTCATCAACAACAGCGACGACTACGAATGGGGCAGAAATACTGAGAACGAGGCTGGTCAAGATGAATCGATCATCGGTTCGCCGAGAAAAGTTCGCAGAAGTTGCGATGTACAACGCTCGGTTCGGCCGCCGTCCTCGGACATATCTCGAGAGAAGAAGGGTCTCGAACCTCGTCCAAATTCTGCTCCACTCAATATGAACAACATTTCTGAAGCAGATGTAGCGGCAGCATTCTATCAGCAAATGCAGTTGCAACATGTTCAAAATACTGCCGCAGCTGTGGCAGCTATGCAAGCGGCTATGGCCACGTCTATGAACCCATCTCAGCAGTCGATTCCGCTGATGTATCAAGTCCCGTACTCGTTACAATACATGAATCTTAATTCAAATATGATGCAGGTGCAATGGGCGGAGATGAATAAAAACATCAACGCGACCGCCGCTACTGCTACTAATACCGCTGGAATGAGTTTGCTTGAGCGTCGTGCGGCTGAAGCTGCGGCTTCTATTGGTGGTGGAAATGTTGCAATGCCGCCGTCGTCGTTGGATTTGAAAATACCGACGGCTTCGAGAGAAGGTTCTACGCACTCTGGTACATACTTTCCGTATTACGGCGGCGGAATGTATTCGCCGCGACAATATCATCATTATCAACAACAACAGATGATGTCGATGCCGGTTCTAGATCAATCAGCTGCGAGTGACGGTAATAGCTCCTTGGAGACGGGCGGCGTTTACACCGCCGAAGACAAAAACATCCGCGGAAGCGGCGTTGCATCGCCTTCGAGTATAGGAGCCTTTCCGAGTTCTAACCGCGTGAGTTTTGAGGATATGACGGAGCACCCCTCTCCAATATCTCCGACGAACACGACGGCGGGAATTCATCGCCCGGTCGCTCTGAAAAGAGGCCACTTGGAATTGCAAAGCAATCAGTTTATTTGAAAAAGATACGACGACGACGATAATTATTATACACATAACCTGCATATATATTAAGCTATTTGTAAATAGTTTTAGTTAACTATTTAGAAGGAAGAGTTAGAAGAGTGCGTGTGCTACGTAGAGAGAGAGAGAGAGAGAGAGGAGTTTGTGTTGGGTGCGACGATAGCGTGTTTATTATACATATTTTAGAAGCCATTACCCTTTATCATCATCTTTCTGTACATTCTTTTTTTGTTTTTTCAAAGGGGAACCCCCCTCCCGTGCGTGTGTAAAAAAAACTTTTCGTCACAGTTACCGCCTTTGTCGATACTATCATCACAAATACCAACGGTTCAACCACCACCACCCCTCTACGTTGTTTCCTTCTCGCGTCGTCCGTGTTGTAATCAATAAAAACACGCATGGAACGGGAGATATTGGGTGAACTTTCGCTCAAACTCATTAACTCAGAGACGACGACGACAAAAACGACGGAAAACGACTTTGAAGACACGAGCGGCAAAAAAAGTGATTATTCTTTCTCCTCTTCTTCTCCGTCGAGAA
>JGI20151J14362_10003618_pt1 | contig 10522 bp, 10 predicted proteins | sample COG_01_FD_14362 | JGI IMG/M metagenome (IMG submission 14362) | reverse complement strand
ATATGAGTATTTGTTCTGTCATTCATAATCATCACTTTATACATCTTCTTCCCCTCACGTTCCTCATCATAGAATACATCAGACATTTCACCTTTCTGCAAATTATTTACTCTTGCATACAAAGCTGGATCCATTCTTGTAAGATCAAAAGTAGATTCTCCCGAATAAGGGTTAACAATTAGGCCTCCATTATTCTTGGTATCTTTATCCTCTGAGTATTTTTTCACTGCCTCATCAAAAGTGATCAGACCATTATCTATATCTTCTTTTATTTTTTCAAGTTTCGCTTTTGTTTCATCTAATTTTTCTTGAGGTATTTCTGGCTGAATTAAAATATGTGATGCGACTCTAGTTTCACCTCTTATTTCATGTAATTGAAGAATATGATAACCAAACTTAGACTTAAAGGGTTCAGAAACTTGATTCACATCTAAAGAAAAAGCGGCTTCTTTGAATTCTTTAATAAATGCACTGTTTTTATCTATTGAATATCTACCCCCATTTTCTGTAACTGCAGGATCATTTGAATTAATGATGGCTTTCATTTTAAAACTTGATCCACCTTCTATATCTTTCTTTAATTGATTGAGTTTATTAATTACTCTATCCAATTCTTCTTGAGTTGCTTCTGCATTTAAAACTAGTTGAGCAATTTGAATTTCCGCTGGAAATTCTGGTAATTCACCTTTTTCTTTCAAACCATTGAAATAGATTCTTATTTCTTCTGGCGTAACATCAATATTTTCAGTAATTTGTCTTTGTTCTTTTTGAATTAAAGAATTTTCTTTTTCTATACCAAAAAGTTCTTTCTTAAGGTCCTCTATATCATTGAAACCATAAGCTTCAACAACTTTTTCGATACTTCCATATTCTTGACTAAAAAATTGAATATTTCTTTCAACCTGGTCATTAACCTCAGCATCTGAAACAATTATACTGTCAACAACAGCATGATGAGCTAATAATTTTTGCAACATTAATTGTTCTAACATTTCGCAGTCTGAAATTTTTATTTTCCCTTCACTACTGTTCTCTAATTCTAATTTAAACTTTTCAATATCAGAATCAAGAACAATGTTTTTTCCAACAACGACCCCAACTGCGTCAATTTTAACTTTTTGAGCATTTATTGTTTGATTAAACAATACAATGAATAACGTTAAGCTAATGAATTTTAAAAATTTTATTTTGAATGGCATCTTCTACTATTATTTTTTCAATATCTCTAATTAGTTGTAATTTTCTTTGATGTAAAATCATTTGTTTTATTGTAGGTTCTATATAGCCTAGGGGTGCTATTTGGTTTCTTAATAAAACATCCTTTATAACAGCCAAATATAAACCTAAAGAATCTTCTTTTTTAATTAAATCCGTTTTTTTTAACAAATCATTACGGGAAAATGGCAATTTTAACAAAACATTTTCTAAAGGGGTCCAAACTGAATCATTTAACATCATCTTTTTAAAGGAAAGTTGTTTTAATTCTAAAGCTTCTAAATCTTCAATTGAGCCCTTTTTAAAGAACTTAAGAACTTCTTTTTTATCTAATAAATCATTAGAGAAATGAATGAATCTTGTTTTGACTAGCTCTTCATTTAATCTAAAATTATTACTGTTCTTCTTATAGTAATTTATAATTTCTTCTTTTTCAATAACGGTATCTAGTTGTTGCTTTATAAGTCTCTCTTTGTAACCATTAATTAAAAGAGCTTGCCTATAATCCCTGACTAAATCATTGATCTCAGCATTATCATTTTGCGAGGTGTTTTCAGCAGCTTTTTTTAATAATAACTGTTGTATTGCCCAACTATTAATTATACTTTTAGTGAGAACAATACTATCATTTTTATCTATGTTTTTGGGAAGTAAAAAATTTAAATCTTCTTTAAACAAACTTTCATCATACACACTTGCAATTGGTAAATCACTTGCATAATTTTCTTTTTTTTGAAACTCTAACGAATCACATGAAAAAAGCATTAAAAATACCGATATATAGAAATAGTTTTTCAAGATTCTTTTCTGTAATAATTAATTACCTTTTTTAAAACTTTTTTATTAATCTTAATGATAATTTTAGATCTTAACTCTTGAATCCATTCACGATCTAAAGTAGTTTGAAAATCGTTCATCACTTTACCTTTAATACTCTCTAAGTCATTAGTTTCATATGAGTTTTTATGAGCAATAAAATAGGTGTTTAGAGCAATTGAATCTGACGAAATATTCCAAATCTTTTGCTGCATTAATTCAAAAAGTAACAGACCATCTTGATATTCTGCAAGTGTCGAAGAGAACTCTTTATTGGTATGTACTAAATTTTCTTTGTAATAAGCTAAGATTTCTTCATTGATAAAATTTTTCAGCAAAGTGCTAAGTGGCGTTTGACTTCTTTTCGATCTGTAAGCTACAAAGTCACCCTTTGTTATTTTTTTCTTGTTAATCGTTAAGAAAATAGATTCTAGTGAATCTTCAAAATTATTATTTTGAAGAGACTCCTTTACAGACTGTGTAATGTTTATTAAATACTCATTTTTTAATCTTTTTAATATTGAACTACTTGATAACTTAACTCTACCTGTATTTTTTACTTTTTGTGAAATTTCTTTTTTTAATTCCTCAAATGGAAGTATGGGATATTTCTTTATTAACTTTATAATATGCCACCCATATTTTGTTTTAAAAGGCATACTTATTTGATCTACAGAATCAAGTGAATAAGCAGCGCTCTCAAAAGGCTTTACCATTCTGTTGTATCCAAACTTAGGTAAAACACCACCTTTTCTTTTAGAACCTGAATCGTTAGAATATTTGAGCGCTAATTCCTTAAAAATTGCTCCATTTTTTAGCTTAACATGAACTTCGTCAATTAGTTTCTTTCCGTTTGAGGTTGTATCTGAAATCAGAATATGTGCAACTTGTCTTTCTCCTTTGGAAGTTCTAGAACCTGTTTTTTGTAAAATATGGTAGCCAAAACGAGTTTTAAAAATTTGTGAAACATCACCAAGGGAAGTTTTATAGGCCACATCTTCAAAATCATACAACATATTAAACGCTGAAAAGTACCCTAAATCACCACCATTTTTTTTTGCTGATGGGTCTTCAGATAATTCTACAGCTACTTGCTTAAAAGATTCACCAGCAATTACTCTATTCCTAGCCTCTGTTATTTTTGAGAATGGTAAAAGAGTATCTTTTGGTTTGTAGTTTCGGGGAAGCCTAACTAGTATATGACTAGCACTTATTTCGGTTCTAGTTCTATCATAGGCTTCTTTAACAAGAGATTTTAATTGATTTTCATCTTGAATATAAGGGGCAATCAATTGTTTCCTATAAGTATCAATTTCATTTGTATAAGAAGTTAGCGTATCTAGTTTTAATTCATATGCTTGTTTAACTTTAAGTTTAAAATTAATAAATAAATTAAGATTTTTATTTACATCCTTTGATTCTTCATTGTCTATAGCATCCAAGTTTCTTTCATAAATTCTTTTAAAATCCTCTACAGACACCTTTTCATCGTCTATAGTTACTAAAATATCTGTATCCTTTTGTGAGAAAATATTTAAAGTGTGTACTGTTAGTAATAAGAAAATAATTTTTTTCATTTTGTTATAGTGATATAATTCCTTCAATTTTTTCAGCTTGTTTGTAATATGAAATTACTTGGTTTGAGTTTTCTATATGAATAACTACAGAAATGCTATTATATTTTTCAGACTTTGATTTTTTGGTGGTAATAGTTGCACCTTTATCTTTAAAAATGTCTTTAACTAATGCTACTTTATTTCCTTCAGTTGATACAATAAATTTATATAAATAATCAGACGGAAAACTTGTTGTGTCATCTAGTTGATTTTTTAACTTTTTATAAAAATTATCTCTATCTTTCATTTTAAAATTTTAACAACCATTATAATATAATTTTACAAAATTACATCATTATATTATTATAATAAATTAATACTATATTTTTGTTTTATGCAAAAAAAAATTGTGCTTATTGGAGGTCCTGGAACGGGAAAATCATCTGTTTTAAAACAACTTAAAAGTAGCGGATTTTGTTGTATGGAAGAGATTTCTAGGCAAATAACCATAAGAGCTCAAGAGGAAGGGGTAGAACAATTGTTTTTAACAGAACCTATATCGTTTAGTAAACTGTTACATAAAGGCAGAAAAGAACAATACCTAGAAGCCTCTAGAAGTAATAATAATTTAGTTTTTTTTGATAGAGGTTTACCAGACATTCATGCCTACTTAGATTATACCAAAGAAAAATACCCATCGTATTTCAAAGAATCTAGCACAAAATACAGATATGATTATGTATTTATTTTTAAACCATGGAAAGAAATTTTTATCACAGATGGTGAGAGATATGAAAGCTTTAAAGAAGCAACAATTATAGATACGTATTTAGAGAAATCTTACAGAGATTTAAATTATACTTTAATTGAAGTTCCTTTTGATACTATTAAAAATCGATCAAATTTCATTCTTAATTGGCTCAAAAATAATGCATGATGCTACCTAAAGACATATTAAAAAGGTATTGGGGGCATTCTTCTTTCAGAAATTTACAAGAAGAAATAATAAACGCTGTTATATCTAAAAATGATGTTTTTGCTCTTCTTCCCACTGGTGCTGGAAAATCTTTATGTTATCAAATTCCTGCATTAGCAAAAGAAGGGGTGTGTTTAGTGATCTCTCCACTGATATCGTTGATGAAAGATCAAATAGAACAACTTGAGAAAAAGGGAATAAAAGCGTTAACTATTGAGAGTAAATCAAGTGTTGATGAAATAGTCACCTTATTTGACAACCTTAAGTTTGGCAACTATAAATTTCTCTATTTATCACCTGAGAGGTTGAATTCAGAATTTATTTTGAATAAATTAAAGCAAATTCAAGTTAATTTAATCGCTGTAGATGAGGCGCACTGTATATCTGAATGGGGACATGATTTTAGACCATCATACAGACTTATCTGTAAGGTAAGAGAAATACACCCTAATATAAATGTTATTGCATTAACTGCTACAGCTACAAAAAAAGTAACAAAGGATATTATTGAAAATTTAAATTTAAAAAAGTCAGCTGTTTTTAAAAAATCTTTCTTTCGAGAAAACTTAGCTTATCAAGTGATTCAAATTGAAAACAAAATTGGAAAACTTGAAAAAATATTTAAGAAAAACCCTTACCCTACAATTATTTATGTTGGGTCCAGAAGAAAAACGGAAGATATTTCTAACCTTATTAATTCAAAAGGGTATTCTTCAACTTTTTATCATGGCGGAATGAATTCAAAAAGTAAATCCAAGGCTTTTAATTCCTGGATGAAAGAAGAGAAGTTAATCATGGTAGCTACAAATGCCTTTGGAATGGGTATAGATAAACCAAACGTAAAAATAGTAATTCATTTAGATCTTCCTGCTAGTATTGAAAATTATGTTCAAGAAGCTGGAAGGGCTGGAAGAAGTGGAGAAAAATCATTTTCAGTAATCTTACAAAATGAGAATGACATTAATGCTTTCAAAAAAAATAAATTAGAGGGATATCCAACCCTCAAAGAAATTAAGATTGTACATCAAAAATTATATCAATACTTTCAAATTGCTAAAGGAGAATTAAGAGAAAATTCTTTAGATTTTAATTTTTTAAAATTTTGTGAAACTTATAATTTTTCACACAAAAAGACTGCTAATATTTTTCGAATTCTTGTAAATAATAGCATTATTGAAATTAATTCCAAATACAGTAAAAAGTCTACAATTATTTTTAAAATACCAGGCAATCACTTAGCTAGACAGCACTACAATAGTAAATTAACAAAAAAATTAATAGATTTAATTCTAAGAAGTCATGGAGGAGTTTTTCAGAAAGAGATAAGAATAAATGAATTTAACATTGCCAAGAGTTTACAAATTAATTCCTTGACAGTAAGAAACGAATTACATGCATTAGATCAGTTAGACATTATTGACTACAAGGAAGCTAATAGTAACGAAGAACTTACATTTTTAATCCCAAGAGAAGATGATAGAACAATTAATAGATTATCTACTCCGATTGAAAAATTTTTAAATCAACAAATTAGAAAATCTGAAGATTTAATTTACTTTATTAAAAACAACACTATATGCAGAAGTATTCAATTATCTAATTATTTTGGAGAAAAAAAAGCTTTAAAGTGTGGTATATGTGATGTTTGTATTTCTGAAAAAACAAATAACACCTCTGGATTAGAAAAAGATATTCTAGAACTTTTTAATCACAAAAAAGAAATTTCACAAAAGGAAATTATCTTTTCTTTAGATAGAGATGAAAAAGCAATTTTAATACATTTGCGTTACCTATTGTCAAAAGATAAGATCGGTTTAACAAAAAATAATAAATTTTTTATTTCATGAGAGATCTACGCATAGTTTTTATGGGAACTCCAGAATTTGCTGTTACTATTTTAAAAAAATTAGTAGAAGATAATTTTAATATCGTTGGAGTAATAACTGCTTCAGACAAAAAGGCTGGAAGAGGACGTAAAATAAATGAGTCTGCTGTTAAGAAATATGCCGTTCAAAATAAACTTAAATTATTACAGCCTAAAAACCTAAAAAGCGAAGAGTTCTTATCAAATTTAAAAGCGCTAAATGCAAATCTTCAAATCGTAGTTGCTTTTAGGATGTTACCAAAGATTGTTTGGAAAATGCCTGAATATGGAACTTTTAACCTACATGCATCCCTTCTACCCGACTACAGAGGAGCAGCACCTATACATTGGGCCATTATAAGTGGAGAAGAAAAAACCGGTGTTACTACTTTTTTTATAGATGAAAAAATAGACACAGGTAATATAATTCTTCAGAAAGAAATAACTATTCATGATGATGAAATAGTTGGAGAATTACATGATAGACTTATGAGTTTGGGAGCAAATTTAGTTTCTGATACAGTCTTAAGTATTAAAAGTAATTCAGTAACAACTCAAAAACAAAAAAATGATAGTAAAAAAATAGCCCCAAAATTATTTCCTGAAAACTGCAAAATAGATTGGAACAACTCAATAGATAAAATATACAATCATATAAGAGGCCTAAATCCTTTTCCAGGTGCTTGGACCCAAATGCTAAATAATAATGATGTCACGTCTTTAAAAATATATAAAATTCGAAAAGAAATCATAAATCACAAAGAGACGATTAAAACAATTACAACCACTAAAGATGACATTAAAATAGCAGTTAATGGAGGGTATATAATTATTGATGAACTAAAGATTTCTGGAAAGAAAAAACTAGACAGTAAAAGTCTTCTAAATGGCTACTCTTTTTCTATGAATGCAAAAATGCGCTAAAGCCTTTAATAGCAGTACATTTGTCGTTTTGATGTAAATATGAAGCTCCTTATTAACAATTTACATAGTTTTATTAACAAAAAGCGGTTTTTTTGAGGCCTAAACTTGCACAAGCCCTTAATCCGTCTATATTTGTTAAAGCATTTATGCGAATAAAACAATTAATTTAAATACTATTTATTATGAACAAATCAGATTTAATCGATGCAATGGCTGCAGATGCAGGAATTTCAAAAGCAGCAGCAAAAGCTGCCCTAGAATCAGTAACCTCTAATGTAACGTCTACTTTAAAATCAGGTGGAAAAGTTGCTTTAGTAGGATGGGGAACTTGGTCAGTATCAAGAAGAGCTGCTAGAAATGGGAGAAATCCACAAACTGGAGCAGAAATTAAAATTGCTGCAAAAAATGTTGTTAAGTTTAAAGCTGGAGCTGGTTTAAGCAGTGCTGTAAACTAATAACTTTTTTTATCAAAAAAAAAACCTTCTTAAAGAGGGTTTTTTTTTGTGCTTATTTTTTTTTAAATTTAAGAAATAAAGCATCTGTTTTGAAAATAGTAAAAGGAAAACTTCTCATAGCTGAACCATCAATTTTAAATGATGATTCTTTTAACAGATCTATAATTCTTCTCACAGAACATAATGAACAAAGTTCAGTTGGTTTTATATTAAACAAACCTCTGAACTATACCATTAAAGACCTTATACCAGAAATTAATTGTTCTTTTAAAATTTACCAGGGAGGTCCAGTAGAGCAAGATAATTTATATTTTATACATAAAATACCAGAATTAATACCTGATAGTATACCTGTGAGTAATCAAATTTATTGGGGTGGTAACTTCGAATCTTTAAAAAGCCTCTTACAACAACAAGAAATAAAAAATACAGAAATTCGTTTTTTCTTGGGGTACTCGGGTTGGGCTAAAATACAATTAGAAGAAGAAGTAGTAAACAAATCTTGGTTTGTTTCAGAAAATGATTTTGAAAATATATTATCTACAGACAATAGAACACTTTGGAAAAATAAATTAATGCAAAAAGGTGGTGAGTATAAAATTTGGGCAAATGCACCAAATAATATAAATTTAAATTAATTACTTACTCGTTAATTCTAAAACATTTAAACTCATAGCGAGTTTTTTTGAGATGTCTGTAGAAAATGTTTTTTTTCTATAGTTTGTAATAGGTTGAATCCCAATAATTGAATTTGTTATAAAAACCTCATCGGCTTTCTGAATTTCGAAAGGTGAAATTACAGTCTCCTCAATATCATAATCATTATTGGATTCAATTATTTTAATTACTTTCTCTCTAGCAATACCTTTTAAACACCCCTCTGACAACAAAGGTGTTTTAATTGTATTTCCTTTTATCAAAAAGAGAGTAGCGTTTGTTGCTTCTACAATTCCTTTTCTTTCATTGAGAAGAATACAATTGTCTAGATCATTTTCTTTAGCAAAAATACTAGCTAGTGTATGAATTAACTTATTATTAGTTTTTATAGTTGACAAATGTCCAGAATACAGATAAAAGTCTTTAAATAAATCTACTTTATAATTATCTTTTGTTAAAAATCTAATTTCACGATATTCAATAAGGTAGTCTACTTCATTTGTTAAGGGTAAATAAAAACCACCGTCTTTTCTTGTAATAGTAAGCCTAATTCTTAAAGTAGTGTTTGAGTTAGTTACTTTTACTGTTTTTAATATTTCTTTTTCTAAAAATTCTAACGTAAAATTCATAGGAATTTTCATTCGAAGCATTCTCATTGATGCCATCAACCTAAAGTAATGTTCTTCCCAGAAAACTAATTTTCCGTTAATAACTTTAATAGTCTCAAAAACTGAATCTCCATACTTATATGCTCTATTATCGGGAGTGATTTTTACATCTTCAAAGGCTACTAAATTTCCATTATAATTTAACATTATATCTCTATTTTTAAAAAAACTAAATAATTCACAAATTTAAAGGAATTAGAGCATTTTGTATATAAAAATAGCTTTGGATTTTACCCAAAGCTATTTTAAATATAATCTATAAAATCGTTTATGCTCCTATTCTGTGTTTCAACTCATCAATTTGATTCTCCCAAAACATTTTTGACTCTTCAACTTCATCCTCTTCAGCAAAATCTGTAATCATTAACGAAACATCTTTCGTGATTTCATCAACTTGAATTCTAAATTCGAAATAACTTTCATCATTACCACTTTCAATCCATTTATATCTGGCTTTTTCTCCATTTTTTTTTGAGATAATCGTTGCTTGTTCCTCAGAATCATCCCAAAAAAATGTTATAACTTTTCCTCTTGAGTTTGCTTTATCAGCAAACCATTCTTCTAAACCTGATGGAGTTGAAAAATACTGATATAACATATTTGGTGATGCATGAATTGGAAATTCTATTTCGAATTTAACTTTATCCATAATTTCATTAATATTATATAGATGAAAAAAAAATTTATGACTAAGCCAATATAGTTAATATATCTAGTTAAAAAAAATTAAAAACACTCCTTGCAGTACTGCAAAATTGAATTATATTTGCAGCCTTATTATTATGGCGAGGTAGCTCAGTTGGTTAGAGCGCAGGATTCATAACCCTGAGGTCACGGGTTCAAATCCCGTCTTCGCTACACTTCAAAAGTCGAGTTTTTACTCGGCTTTTTTCATTAGTATTTTTTCTTTTTTCTAAACTTTAAACTAATAGAAAAGTAGTTTTTTAGAATTACTTTCTACTGGTTATAGAACTTGTATGGCTTTATTTTAAAAAAAAACAAGACATTAATTTTTGTAATTAGAAGATTCTTAGGATATTGAGTTTTTTAAAAAAAAATTAAAAAAATAATGTTGTTTTTAAATAACAAGTTGAAAAATACAGCAATTAATTTCGTATTAATTTTTCATTTTTTTATTGCCTAAACCAAAAATGATTTTATATTTGCATCGTCTATCAGCGAGAGTAGCTCAGTTGGTAGAGCGTCAGCCTTCCAAGCTGAATGTCGCCAGTTCGAACCTGGTCTCTCGCTCAAAAAAGTCTTATCATTGATAAGACTTTTTTTATACGTTTATTTTTTTTCCGAAGACTAATAGAAATAAGATAGGTAAAGAGAGAAAAATAATCATTAATAAATTTTCTCTGAGAACTTCAGGAAATAATAGTAAGGTA
>JGI20151J14362_10003613_pt1 | contig 10529 bp, 6 predicted proteins | sample COG_01_FD_14362 | JGI IMG/M metagenome (IMG submission 14362) | reverse complement strand
TGGCGCGCAACGGGACGTTCTGCAAGCTGCACTGCAGGAAGACCAACCCGGCGGACATCGTGGTGGTCTGCCCTTTCTACAGCTCCCGAGCTAACATCCGGCCCAGCAAGTACGTGCCCATCTGGTGGGCTTTTTACCCGCCGCCGCCGTACAAGATGAAGGAACTGTTCGAGCTGGGACAGAAGGACGCTCACGCGTGGTGCGATAAGCAGGAAGAGGCCGGGGGCTCGCCGGAGAAGGACTCGCCGAGGGCGACGTCGTCGGAGGGGTCGAGGTCGTCGGATGAGGACGACGACATGGAGTGGGAGTGGCAGCGCGAGAAGAAGGGCCCGGGTAGCGCTAAGGACCTCAGCCGCGAGTCCTCGGTGACGGCCGACGATGCGGACATGGAGCTCCAACCCGCGTCCCCGACCGCCGCGAACAAGGGGTTCACGGAGTGGGCGGCGGAGTGCCAGGAGTGGGCGTCGCTCAGCGCGGAGGCGGCGGCGAGGCGGGCCATGAACGCGGCGCGGGCGGCCAAGGACAAGGCGGAGGCGTTTGTCCACCACGAGGCTGAAGTTGTCCACACCTACGCGTCCGGTAAGTTCTGCCAGGCGCAGGCGGCGGCGGAGGCGATGCGACGGGTGGCGTCGAAGAGCAACCTGCCGGATATCGACCTGAATATTGATCCGCTGGATGAGGACGACGAGGACGACGCGGAGGAGGACGCGTTACCGCGGGGCCGGTTCCAGGCGCACAGGGTGCTGTTGAAGTCGATGGCGTGCCTCGTGATTTACCTGGAGCTCGTGGCTCAGACGCTGCTGAACGTGTGCGGGGCTGGCGCGGCGCTGTTGCTGCCCGGGGTGCGGTCGGGGAAGCTGCGCGAGAAGGTTTTCGAGTGCTGCCGACCGCTGCCGCGGGTGTTGCTGCAGCCGGTGCCGGGGGTGCGGAAAGGGGCGAAGATCGACGGCAAGACGGCCAAGGCGCTGGGTAACATCTCGGTGGCTTACCGCGTGCTGTGCTACTTGGTCCACATGGAGGTCCACTGCTGATTGACGTGTCGACCGAAAGGTAGCAACTCGAGACGAGACGGACTGACGAACTCATGAGGAGAACCATATTATCTTTCTCTACAACTTAAGAATTGATGTCAAACTCTAACACCGTAAACACCGATTACCACCAGGCGGGCTCGCCGCCGGTGCCCGCGACCCTGATGCCGTCCTTGCCCGCGATGATGACCTGGTAGGACATGTCGACGAAGAGGCCGTGGTCCACGACGCCGACGGTGTTCTTGAGCTCCTCGGCCGCCTTGTTGACGTCCTTGATGGGCTCCTTGAAGTGGAGGTCGACGATGTAGTTGCCGTTGTCGGTGACGGCGATCTCATCGCCGTCGGGCTTGTTGGTGGAGGAGGAGCCCATGCGGAGGACAGCCTCGCAGCCCGCGACGGAGGGAAGCGCGGCGATGGTGCGGAGGGTGTGCATGTGGCAGAACGGGGTGATCTCGACGGGGAGGGGGAACCCGGGGCCGAGGCCCTTGCACAGCTTGGAGTCGTCGACGATGACCACGAACTTCTTCGCCATGACCTCGACCATCTTCTCGCGGAGGAGGGCACCGCCGCCGCCCTTGACGAGCGCGAGGTTCGGGTCCACCTCGTCGGCGCCGTCGATGGCGACGTCGAGCACGGACTTCTCGTTGAGGGTGCAGAGGGGAATGCCGAGGGACTCAGCCTGCTCCCTGGTGCGCTCGGAGGTGGGGATGGCGATGATGTCCTTCAGCTCACCGGACTTGAGCTTCTGGCCGAGGCGCTCGACGGCGAAGTAGGCGGTGGAGCCTGTGCCGAGACCGACGACCATGCCGGACTCGACGTGGTCGTCGACGGACTTGTAGCCCGTCATCTGCTTGAGCTCATCCTGGGAAGCCATGGCGCGGGGAGCGACGACGGCGGAGCGAACGGCGGACTTGGACGCGACGCGGCGGTTGGCGGCGCGAAGGGGCGTGGCACGGAGGGAGACGGAGGAGGCGAGGAGGGCAGCGGGCATCGTGTCGCGGCGCTTTGCGTTGTGGCGAGCGACGCTCCGATCGTGATCGGGTTATCCATCGGTCCAGTTGGCAGTTTCGTCACGCGCTCTCATTTTGCTTCGACTCGTGACACAGGCAAAACGGTCACGTAAGGACGATTATTTCGAAATACACTCACTGTACACAAATCCGTATGAACATCAATGAGCACAAAAATGGCGAGTTAATGGTTGACGGTTATTCCAAAACATCGAAAAGCGCCGAGGCTGTCCACTCAGTCTCCCGCGCCGGGAGTGGTGCGGTGGGACGATGAGCGACTCCCCGGGCGAGGTCCCGGGCGTCGGGGAACCTCCGAGGTACGTCCGGTTCCTCCAGCACCTCGTGGCGGAGGGCGGATACGGCCTGGACGAGTCGCACGCGCTCGTGGGTGTGAAGGAATGGAGAGAAGCGGAGGTGGTCGGGGCGCTGCTGAGGAACGTCAAGGAGCGCGCGCCGGACGCGGTGGTGGGGCGCATCTTCACCGCGGTGAACCAGGCCGGTCTCGTGGTGCTCGTGGGTGAAGCGGGTGAGCCCGACGAGGAGGACGATGACGAATTCTTCATCCCGGAGACGACGAGCGACGGTGCGACGAACGGCACTGAGATCTCATCAGCCGCCGCGGAACGAGCGCCGCGGCGCAGGGTCCTGACCGACTGCCACATCTCCGCGTGCACCCTCGACCAGCCCGTCAACCTCGGCGCCCCCGACGGTCGCAACGCGCGCGCGGTGTTCCTCGTCATGGTCCCCGAGGTGGACTTCACCGCGACCTGGGCGGAGGGCCTCGGCAGGTTCGAGTGCCTTCGCACAATCAAGACCGCGTTTCAACGATTCGCCGCGCGAGGGACGTTCCTGAAGACGGTGTACGCCGACGAGCGTAACCTGGAGACCACAACCGCGCGGCAGAAGTTCGCGGACTTGCTCTCTAAGAGCGGCGACGGCGACGAAGGCGAAGGCGAAGGCAAGGATGCCGAGCTCGGAAAGTCTTCGGGGAGGATGTCGTCCAAGGCGCGAGCCACGAACCGGCCGACGTCGCCGAAGATGTCCACCGGCACGAGCAGCATGGCGCGCAGCATACTTACGCCGTCCACGAAGACGACGAAGCTTCGACCCGCCGACCTGGTGGACGCGTTGAGAACGTCGGTGGATATTTGGGCGGATCACGAGCAGCGGCGGCTGTTGCTGCTCGCGGACGAGACCGAGCGTTCGACGGACGTGACGTCCATGTACCAGTGGACGGGTAGGCTGTGCGGCGGGGTGATCGACGACGTCACCAACAGGTGGGCGCCGCTGTTTTATAGCGACTGGATAGACGGGATCAGCGTGAAGACGGTGAGCGCGTCGCTGTTGATGTTCTTCAACTGCCTCGCGCCGTGCATCGCGTTCGGGGCTTTGACGGCGATATCCACGGACAACAAGATGGGCACGATGGAGTACCTGGTGGCGCAGTCCGTGGCTGGGGTGGTGTGGTCGATATTCGCGGGCCAGCCGGAGATTGTGCTGCGGACCACGGGCCCGAGCACGGTGTTTCTGATTGAACTGGCCAAGGCGTGCGAACGCGACGGGTACCCTTTCATAACCGCGCTCGCGTGGACGGGGATATGGAGCGCCATGTTCATGATCGCCATCGCGTGCCTCGACGCGTGCACGCTGATGCTCCGCAACTGCACCAGGTTCACGCAGGAGATTTTCGGTTTGTTTGTCTCCGCGATTTTCATCCAATCCGGCGGATCCGCTCTGGTGTCGTACTTTGAGTCGGACGAATACGACCTATCGCAGGCGCTCTTCTCCCTGCTGCTCGGTCTACTGACCTTACAGCTCGGTCTGTGGGCGCTGCAGGTGCGGACGTCACCGTTTTTGTTCCCGACGATGCGCGAGCTCACCGCGGACTTTGGCGTCGCCGCGGCAATCGCGGTGGGCACGTTGACCGCCTGGGGTAGCGGGGTGCGGGGCATGGAGATGCTCAATATGGCGTCCAAGATCGAACCCGCGGACGGCAGGGGAAGCTGGGTGGTTGACCTGTACGACGGCCCGGCGCACCTCAAGTGGCTCGCCATCGTGCCCGCGCTTTTACTCACGGCGCTGATGTACGTCGAGATGAACATCTCGTCTCTGCTGGCGAACAAGCCCGAGAATAAGCTCATCAAGGGACCCGCGCACCACCAGAACTTCTTGGTCATGGCGCTCATCACGCTGGTATTCGCGCTGTTCGGACTACCGCCGATGACGGGCTCGCTGCCGCACTCGCCGCAGTTTATCCGCGCGCTGTCGGACGTCGAAGAGATCACGGTTGGCGGCGAGACCCGAACCAACGTGATCTGGGTCCGCGAGAACAGGCTAGCGCCCCTGCTCGTGCACGTGCTGATGTCACTGACGATCGTCATGGCGCCGGTGCTGCGTGAGATCCCGATGGCTGTGCTGTACGGGCTGTTTCTTTACATGGGGATCACGGGGCTGGCGACTTCGCAGCTGTGGACGCGGATGAAGATGATCGCGATGGACCCGAGGCTGTTACCGCCGACGCACTACGTCAGAAAGGTGCCGCTGACCCGGGTGCACGCGTTCACCCTGGTGCAGATGTGCTGCTGCGCGGTGCTGCTCGTGGTGAGGCAGACCCCCGCGGCGCTCTTCTTCCCGCTCTTCCTCGGCGCGCTGATGCCGCTGCGATACATGCTGACGCACGAGGGCGTCTCGCTGTTCACCCCCGAGATGCTCAAGATGCTGGACATGATCGCCGAGGGTTCCAACGCCGAGACCGCGGCGGATATCGGCAGGAAAGAGGACGAGGATCACCTGACGATCAGGGGCAAGGTTACCGATTTCGAAGGGTCGGTGCAGGGCGGCGCGCGAAGGCGATCCAACTGGAGTTCCAGGCGTAACTCGGTCATGCTGGACCTCGCGGAGGTGGGCCCCGCCATCAACGGCGCCGAGCTCTTGGTGGAGCGCGGCGAAGGTTCGGAGCCAAAGTCCCCAAAGTATACGTAGAACGAACCAACGATGTAAATGATTAGCACATAAAAACGAATCGAGCCTACGCCCACGCCCGGGCCCGCGCCGCCGAAGCCGAAGCCGAGTCAGCCGAAACGGAGAACGTCGCCGTCGGGCGACCTGAACGCCCCCCCCGGCTTTGGCGAGAACGGCGTCCTGGCCACGTGCCGCACCCCCTCCGGCGTCGGTGTCCTGAGCGGCACGCTCGTCTGCGCCACGGACTTTGGAACCCGTCGCATCCTCCGCCCGAATATCCTCAACGGGAAGAACCAACCGAAAGCGTTGCGCAACGTCCAAGCCGCGGGCACCCCGAACAATAGCGCCATCGCCAGACGAACCGTCGTCACCGTCACGTGCGGCGCGATCACCTCAACCTTGCCAGCCTCCTTCATGGCGAACGTCTCAACCTCGGCGAGGATCCTGATCGCGGTCGCGAGGGCGGCGGTGCCGGCGGCGACGATCGTCTCCGCTACGGCTCTCGCGCCGTCGCCCGCGAGGGGCGCAACCTTCTCCGCGAGGGACCCCATCGCGCCGCTCGCGGCGGTGATCAGCGGCTCCGCGGCGTCGTGGAGCGCCGTGGTGAACTCCAGCACGTAGCCCGGCGCGATGACGCTCGCGTAGGACGCGAAGGTCTTCACGGCCGTGGCGCCGCCGATCGCGACGCGCGCGATGGACTTGGCGCCGATGCGGATGAGCGCGGCGATGAGCTCGGTGGCGTCGGGTGGAGTCGCGGACGTCTTGGCCATGAGCTGCTCCTCCAGGCTGGCAACCTCGCTCAACAGCGCGCTCTTATCCTTGAGCGCGGTCTGGTACTTGTCGCTGAGCTCCTTGAGCCTGACGCTCGCGTCATCGTACTGCGGAGAAGGGTCGGGGGAGGGACGGGTCAGATGGGGAAGTGTGTTTTGGGGCGCAGATCTGACGGGAGGTGGTGGCGGGCGGTGGCGAGGCATGCCCTCGGTTCGCGGCTCACCTGCGCCTTGCACTGCTCGAGCTCGGGATGCTCGGTATCTTGGCACGTGGCCACCGCCAAAAGGGCGGCGAACACCGCGACGGTCAGCAGTCGTGCGCGCATCATCGTTGTGTCGTTGTGTGTGTCCACGCTGGCTGATCAAGGCTGCACCCAAGAACTTCGAGACAGTGCTTAGTAGCGCCGGTGGGTAGGGGCCCGGGCTCGTGAGGGGGTGTCGCGATGGATAAGGCACGCTCAGCGCCCGAAAGGAAAGGACGGAGACGACGAAGGGTGAGGGTCGGCGCCGCCGCTATCCTGGTGCGTACCCCGGCGCTCTCGGACCCCAACGCCCCGCCTCGATCGACCCATCGACCCTCATCCCACGAAATTCGGCATCCAAAGCTCACCCCCCGTCCCCTCTCCCTTTCCCCATGACCCGCAGTCGATTCTATCGTGCGCGCTCGCGTACGGGTACCTCACGCGCGACGACGACGGCGGCGTGGGCGTCGAGAACGGGGTCAAACCCGGAAGACTGAATCACATACCGCGTGAGGTTCCGTCCGCACAGGGCACCGCGACGCCCTCGCACTCGAACGGCGCGGGCGTCGCGAACACGCACGATCCCACGGTGAACTTCGGGCTCGATTTCGACGAGAACGCGGACCCACCCAACGCGCCGCCTCCCCCCCCGACGCGCGTGACCACGACCACGGCGGTCCGGCGAAGTCCCCCGGTCCCGAAGCGAGCATCAGTCGAGGAAGTCGAGGATCGGGGCGAGTATCGGTTCGAGGTGCTCCCGCCGCCCGTCGTCGACGGCTCGGTGACCAACCTGCAGGAGGTGGACCCGTCCAAAACGGACCACCCGAAGTGGATGCGGGACATGTGGAGCGAGAAGGTCCAGGCGGTGGACAAGAACGTCATAGACAAGGAGCTCGAGGCTAGGCTGGAGAACAAGCCGACCGAGCTGTCGCACGTGGGACCCGGCGAGGAGCTCTTCGTGACGTTCGGCACCGCGAGCGTGACTGACTTTGTGCAGAACTGGGTGGAGTCCGCGAACGAGCTCGGGCTCTCGCCGCTGTTCGTGGGTGCGTTGGACGAGGACATGTACGAGTGGTGCAAAAAGAGAGGGGTGCCGTCCATGCTCCTCAAGGGAAACACCGTCTTGAAAAACCGGGGCCAGTCGTTCATCACCGCCGGGGACAAGTCCTTCAAAAAGATGGGGACGGTCAAGACCAAGTTCATCCAGGACCTCCTCGAACTCGACATCGCGCCGATCCTCACGGACGCGGACGTGGTGTGGCTCAAGGACCCTCGGCCTTACTTCAAACGGGGAACCTACTTGACCGCAGACGTTCTCGTCAGCACCGACTGCATCGACGTCCCGGCTGATAAGAAGGACGCGAACGGATGCTCTCACGTCAACTTCAACACCGGCGTGCTGCACTTTCGACCAACGGACGCCGCCAAGGCTTTCGTGCAGACGTGGAAGACGAAGGTAGCGACGTCGACGATCGCGTGGATGAGGGACCAGCCCGCGTTCAATCTGATCACGCACGAGGGCGTGGGAGGGCACTCGTTAGACCCGGCGGTGTCCGTGCCCAACGACAGGCGTGGCACCGAGGGGCACCGCATGGTGTACTGGGCGGCGAACGCGTCGATCCGGCTCGGCGTGCTGCCCAACTGGCTGTTCGGCAACGGCCACTCCTATTTCGTGCAGTGGCACCACCTGACGCACCCGGAGGACGGGGAGCCCTTCAGCGTCCACCTCACGTACCAGTACGGAGACACCGGCGCGTACGCGTTCGGTAAACGCGAGCGGATGCGACAGGCGGGGATCTGGCGGAGCGACCCGAAGGAGTACTGGGAGGAGGGTAAGTACCTCGTGGTATCCGACGAGGGATCGCAGGTTGACTTTTCGAAGGATTCGTCGTCCTCCGGGGAGACGGTTGGATCGGACAGAACCGCGTACAGGACGGCGATCGATCGACACCTCAGGGAGGATAAGCTTCGAAGGACCACGATACGTAACGCGCTGGCGCTCGCCAGGTCCCTGAACCGCATCCTCATCCTACCCGCCGCGAGGTGCTACTGCGACAAGATATGGAACAACCTCAACGCGTGTCGAGCGCCGGGCGCGGAGTCCTTCACGCTGCCTTACGCGTGCCCCATGGACCACATATACGACCTGCCGTCGTGGTTCAACCCGGGGATGCCTGAGTTCCGCGAGCCGGGATTCTTGGATGACCCGAGGGTACCCGCCGCGATCAAAACGTCCATCGGGCGCGTCGTCGTGGATCGAAACGGGGACACGAGGGCCATTGAACCGACCCGGGACGCCGACGGTGAACACGCTATTAAGTTGAAACACGGCTTCACCGTCCCGGACGCGAAGCTCGCGCTTAAACCGTTGGAGGATAAGCGCGTGATCGAGGTTGACTTTCTGGGTAACGAGGGTACGCTCTGCGGGTTCGGGAGCGACGTGAAGGACAAGGAGTTCGATCGGATCGTGCGGCATCCGCTCACCGCTAACCAGTACTACTGCTTCACGGAACTTTGGGAGGACCAGGGAGCGCCGAGGGGCGGCCGGAACGGTCCGTACGAGCCGCAGGTGGTGCTGAGGCACTGCGGGATGATGGAGGATGACTTCAAGCGCGCGGGTAAGGTGCACGCGGGGGTGGTGGAGCACATCGACAAACCCGACGGCGGGTGCTCGTGCGAGTGGGGCTTCGGGTCGCCGCGGGGTTTGGCGGAAATCTCGAAAGATGAAAGCGTCTGCCCGACGCGGATCCGACTCGACCGTTTAATCAGACTACTAGTTCGAAACCTAAGGTGCTTGGGGTACCTAACACGCGCCACCCTCGCCGTCGTTCGGCGCGTCCGGGAGCTCCTCATCTTCCCTCACGGGTTCGCTGACGAGCGCGGAAGCCTGCGCTTTTGGCCTTTGCGACTGCGGTTGCCGAAACCCGCCGCGCATCGCCCACGGCGCCTTCCCGTCGCCCCCGCGCATGGAGTCCGCCACCATGCGTCCCACCTCGCGTCCCACGCCCGCGCCCACGAGCCCGGGGTGTAGCCCGCCCGCGGCGGCACCCACTCCCGCGCCCGCGCCCGGGAACCGTCCTCCGTCGGCTCGGATGGCTCGGTTGAACACCTTGCCCGACCTGGGCGCCTTCTGCTGCGCCTGCGACGGGGGCGGCGGCTTGAACGCGTACCTGTCGCTCTCCCACTCGTGGTTGATCTCGTGTGGCTTGGGTTTGGGTGCGCCCGGCGGTGGGCTGGGTGGTTTACCCCCGCCGCTCAGTCGCACGCGCACCTCGCCGTCCGCCTCCATCACCTCGTGCACCCGCTGCTTCTTCGGTAGCGTGCACGTCTTCCTCGACATGTCCTGGTAGAGCCTCTCGCCGGAGGACATGGATATCTGGTAGTGGTGCCACGGGCAGGTGATGCACGCGCCGTGTCCAGCCACGTCCTCTATGTCGCCGTGCAGTAAGGGCGCGCCCATGTGGTAGCACGTCGCGTCGAAGGCGTAGAGCCTGCCGCCCGAGCGAGCCACGACGAGGTATCGGCCGTCCGCCGTGATCTGCACCCGCGCGTTCTCCCGTGCCAGCTGGTCGCTCTTGGCCACGACGTGCCACTCCCCTGATCCAGATGGCCCTACGTCCATCGCATCCGCGTCCGTGGACGGCACAGAACACGGCCGCTCCATCGGATGAACACGTCCTCGCTCCGCCCAGAAAAATGGCCGGCTCGAATCTTTGCGGTCCACTTTTGGTCGCGCGGGGGACACGGGCAGCACGCACCATGCCGGTCCAGCACGACACCATCGCCCCGCATAAGTCGCACCACGTCGCCGCGAGCGCGGAGGTGAAGGAGAGCGACGCAGAATACCTGGCGAAGCACGATATCCGCGCGCTCATGGCGGACATGCTCCAGGAGATCGTCGTCGAGAAGCCCGTCTTGCCGGTGCAGTTCATGATCGACTACCTCGCGGTGGGCTCGTCGCTGTGCCAGCAGGACAAGTACGGCCTGAGCATGATGAGACGGGCGCGGCTGATGAAGATCTTCAAGGCGTGGGACAAGAAGCAGGACGGGACGGTGGACCTCAAGGAGCTCAGGGCGTTCACCGGCAAGCACGGGGGAAACGCGGTCTCCAGGGATGAGCTGAAGGACATCTTCATGGACATGGACGAGAGCGGCGACAGCAAGGTGGACGAGGACGAGTTCCTCAAGTTCTTCTCGCTCAGCGTCAAGCGGATGGACGACGACGAGTTCGAGCAGATGATCAAGGACATGCTGCAGTAAGGGGACGGTTGCGCTGGAGCCCGGGAGTGTATTTTAAACCAAACAAATGCCAGATTTGGCACGGTGATGTTCGTGGGTCCCTTCGTGAGTTCACAGAAGGTGAACGATGTGTGTCTTCTCTGCCAATCGCGTTGGACGTTTGTCACGGTGCTACGGGTCAGTGTTGTTACAGTTCTACGTCAGAAGATGCCGTTCTGGGACCCCGCCCAGTAGCACCACACGAGCCCTATGCCCGCCCACATCCCAAAAGGTAGC
>JGI20151J14362_10003611_pt1 | contig 10532 bp, 10 predicted proteins | sample COG_01_FD_14362 | JGI IMG/M metagenome (IMG submission 14362) | reverse complement strand
CGCCTTGAATGTAGGCTGCGTTTTCGATGCGCTCTTCGCACATACCGCAAAGACCGTCTACCTCTAAAGTAGTGGTGTTGTATTTTGACTGCCCGTTAAGGCCAATTGCGCTTAAAAGCGCTAATGTGAAAACTAGTGATTTCATGTTACTGCGTTTAAATTAAGATTGATTTTATTGAGGCAAACTGCACCAATATTCAATCGTAAAACAGCAGTTTTTGATATTTCAAATAGATCGGTGGACCGTTGTCAAAAACTAGGCGTAGCCCACTATAAAACGATCTGGCATCACCCACGAACTGTGCAGATTGCGCCTTTCTTACCAGAGCAAAATTGACGCTTTTGTCAAATTCAAAATTAGTTAGGGTTTCGTCCAATTCTGTAAACGTTGTTTCACAACAATCTTCAGAATCTAAAGACTTTTCAGTTGAATTGCATGAAGTCGTCTGTGGAGCATGACAACATACAGGCGCTTGTGTAATGGCCAAATGTTCGTCGTGTGCTACACTTAGATGAACACTTTCTTCGTGCTGGCAAAAGTGCAAATAACTCACTGCACCCGTCGAGACAAGGGTGTAAAACAATGTGAATACCAGGATGATGAGCTTCCGCATGAAGACAAATTTAACCAATACCTTTGAGGTACAATAGTTATACCATGCGAAAAGTAATGATGTTAGGCTCTGGAGAGCTGGGAAAAGAGGTGGTGATCTCCCTAAAAAGAATGGGCTGTACGGTGGTTGCATGTGATGCCTATGAAGGCGCTCCTGCGATGCAAGTTGCGGATGCATTTGAAGTCTTTTCTATGCTCGATGGAGCTGCGCTCGAACGTGCGGTCCTCAAACACCAGCCGGATATCATTGTACCTGAAGTGGAAAGTATTCGTACGGATAAACTTTACGCGTTTGAAGCATCTGGTATTCAAGTAACGCCATCGGCAAAAGCGGCAAATTTCACTATGAATCGCAAGCTTATTCGTGATTTGGCAGCACAGGAATTGGGCTTAAAAACGGCTCCTTACGCTTATGCTACCAACATGGAAGAGTTTACTGCAGCGGTAGATGAAATTGGCCTTCCCTGTGTGGTTAAACCCTTAATGTCAAGCTCTGGAAAGGGCCAAAGTGTGGTAAAAGAGGTTTCACAGCTCGAAACTGCTTTTCAGTACGCTATGGAGGGCTCGCGTGGTGATTTGAAAGAAATTATAGTCGAAGGTTTTATTGACTTCCATACGGAAATCACCTTGCTGACCGTTACTCAGAAATCTGGTGAAACACTATTTTGCACACCCATCGGGCACCGCCAAGAGCGGGGGGACTATCAAGAAAGTTGGCAACCATGCGCTATGGAATCATCGCAACTCGACGAAGCACAATCGATGGCGAAGAAAGTGACCCAAGCTTTGGGTGGCTATGGAATCTGGGGGATTGAATTCTTCTTAGCTCACGATGCAGTTTATTTTTCAGAATTGAGTCCTAGACCTCACGATACAGGAATGGTAACGTTGGCGGGCAATCAAAACTTCAATGAGTTTGAATTGCATGCAAGAGCGTTATTAGGTTTGAACATACCCGAGATCGAATTGCGTTACCCAGCTGTTAGTGCGGTGGTATTGGCTGAAAAGGAAGGAAAACCTATTTACAGAGGAATGGAAAAAGCCAGCTTTGAGCCGCAGTCGGATGTTAAATTATTCGGAAAGCCAACAACGCGTCCTTATCGAAGAATGGGTGTGGTGTTAACCTATGATCGATTAGAAAAGGAGACGATGGAAGAACTCCGCGAACGTGCAGCTCGAATTGCGAGCGGTATTACAGTGCATTAATTTTCGCTCGTATGGGTTCGGTAAATGCATCTACGATGTCACGATCGAGCGATCCTAGCGTTTGTCCCTCTAGTTTGTGGTAGCGCAGTCCGTGTTTAAATGCGTTGACCAGGTTTGGATTCGTGCTCTTCATATAATTTATGGAACCATAAGAGAAAAGCACCTCGCTATAATTAGGGCCAATTTCAATGAGCGCCCCGTCACTTAACGTCAAGTAATGACACAAGACCATCTGATAAGCGGCGCCTGTATTGGATTTTTCATTCAAAATATTCCGCTCTAATACATCAACAACATTTAACAATTCTTCTTTTAACTGTGCTAAAAGGCGTTTGGAAATTCGTCCTGAGGCTTCAGTATAACTGATTTGTCCTATGATATTGTCAAATGCACTGGCCGTCCAGAACTCTGTTGTTTTGATGCCCTGACTTAGTTTAGTCAATTCGGCGCCTTTTTGAATCAATTCAGATGGGATTTCCGAAGGGTCAAAACGTTGGTGTCGGCGTAAGTTCTCCATTACCCACAAGTAGTACCTAAATGCACTGAGCGTCGGCTGATCCATATAGCGATAGAGTGGTAGTTCTTTCGCCGTAAAGTAGAGTTGTGCATCGGGTTGTTGAACAGCCAGCTCCAGGTTTTTACGTGTATTCTCAAGATAAAAATCAATATCGCTGTATTGCATAATGGGCGGCATTGTTGTGCAAACCACGATTTGCGCATTTTCCTCCGTATTGATTCTTAATGCATCAATACTCAATGAGAAGTGGTTCGCTAATTTAACGAGCTCATCTGCCGTCAAAGGCGTTGAACCCGTGCGCTTGCGATAAAGTGAAGCACGTGAACATCCTAATACTCCCATGAGATCTTGGGTGATTTTCGATTTACCTTTAGTCGAGCCGAAAATCTCTTCAAACAATTGAACTTGGAACTCGTTGGGTGTAAACATGGTTTTTGACTTAACCCCTAATATCGCATATTTTAATTAGATGCAGACCACCGCTGAAAATGTAATTGCAGGCAAACTACCTGGAAGATTAATCGAGCTTGAAGATGGATTCCTTTTTCCATTAACTCAGCCTCTAGTGCATCGTAGTTCAGGGCAATATACCCGTCAAAGAAGACTGGCTGTTTTGAACCGCTGGATTCGTAAAGGAATCCTACAAGTGATTGGAAGTCCATGGCTACCAGGTTTCTGGATTTTAAGTCCAGAGCAATCCGATCGTGCGCTCGTCGCCATTAAAAAGATGCGTTTGCCTGTCAAACTGCTTTTGTCTGTGTCTAGTGCGTCCATGAATGAAAACAAAAATTGGTTTTCCTTCAAAGCAGATCCCATGATGTCAGTCGAAGTTCGATGGAATTCTTTTGAGTCCTATACCCAGGAGATGAAAAAAAAATATAGGGCACGTTTGAAAAAAGTGATGAAGTCGAATATGGCTTTAGAAGAACGCATACTAATGCCGGACGAAGATGATTTTTCAACCGCAGCACAATTATTAACCACAACGCTTACGGATAAAGTAGTAGCAATGCCTGAAAATTTAGGATGGCTTTTAGAGCTGTATCAAGCAGGCTTTGGTTCGTCCTTTAAGATACATGGCTTTTTTCTTGAAGATCGATTGATTGGATTTTTATCTATCGTTGAAGACGGTACACTTTTGCGTGCCATGCACTTTGGTTCTTCGGATAGTTCACCTAATGATTTCTATAGTTATGCCATGTTTTATGTCATTCGATTGGGTATTGAAGGCGGATATCAAAAAGTGAGTTTGGGAAGAACGGCCACTGAAATTAAAAGTTCCTATGGAGCAGAACCAGAGGAGAATTATTTTTCCTTCTACTCAGAAAATTGGTTTTTTAGGGGATTGTTAAAATTGGCTCAAAAACGTTACCAGCCTAAATCTTACATCTTACGTAGACCATTTAAATAAAAATGTTTTGGTAGTTCAGCACATTTCTTAGATTACGGCCTTATTAAAAAGTTGATTAAAATGGTGACAAAAGAACAAGTGTTAAAAGTCCAACAGCAGTGGGGGGACGGAGTAGTTAAAATCGGATCATTAAAAGACAAAAGGGCAGAATGCGAGGCATTTGCAAGTAGTTTTCTTAATGACCGCTACGCTTTTGGGTTAGGAGTGGTTTTATTTAAGCCTACAAAATGTGAAATAGAACAATTTAGACCTTTAAAAGAAGAAGCGTTGTCCTATTTTATTGCAGGTGATAATAGAAAATGTATTGAAGATAAAGGTTTCGCTATACAACCCTGGACAAAGGTGCATTTTGAAAATACAGGAATAATCTTGGAAGAAAATAGAGCATTAGCCATGGGAAATTATTTCTTTACAGATACCGACGGTAACGATGCAAAAGTCGAATACACGTTTGGATATAGGTTAGTCGATGGGGAGTTGAAAATTGATCTGCACCACTCATCGTTCCCGTTTACACACTAAAATAGCAATCATTAATGTGCTATTCTAAGTAATAATGGTATTTGCCATTCTTGAGCTTTCGGAGTAGTTACCTTATTAATCTCTGAAGGAACGAATAATCAAAAAAGCGAAATCAATGGCTGATACCCTTCGAATGGAAAATGAATACGGCGCCTTTACTGTAAGAAGTAAAGGCGCTTCTTTATTGGCGCTAAAAATTAAAGGTCATGAGCTACTTCATGACTTTAAGCACAACGCAGGGGATTGGGCTGCAGGAGCTGTGCTGTTTCCATTTCCCGTACGTATGGCTTCAGGAACGATCATGGAGCACAACGGACAAGAGTTTCATTGGCCAATCAATGATGAAAAACATCACGCAGCATTGCATGGATTCACTGTCAATCAAACGTTTGATGTCCAACTTAATTCTAATGGCGTATGCTGCCGTTATAAGTATGATGGTCATTATGAGTTCTATCCTTTTCCTTGCGATTTAGAAATACACTATGCACTCGGTGCGGAAGGATTTTCGTTTAAAGCGATTGTTAGAAATACAGGTACACAAGTATTACCTTTTCATATTGGTTGGCATCCATATTTTAAGGTACAGCGAAACTGGGGATTAACCCCAGAACCTACCGTACGTTTGATCAAAAATGAATTTAGTTATCCCGGCGAGGAAATTCCATATGCCGGTCATGAATGGGCAGAAGAAGTAGACGGGGCGTTTTTCTATAGTGATAATCCTCGCATCCGTAATGATGAGTATACTCTTGAAATAAAAAAACTAGCTCCTATAGTGCAGATTTTTCGGCCTGCCAATGCACCTTTTATTGCTGTTGAGCCGGTCACGGGACTGGGGCACCCAGATTTTCCATGGATCGAGGTGCCACCAGGACAATACCGCGAAATTAGAACCGCTATTACTCTTGTATAAGGGATTGCATTCAAATAAATGAGCACTTTGCTAAGTTCGATAAAAAGCCCTCGTCTCTTTAGTGACTCATTAGTTTAGTCATCTTTTGAAGCTAATTGGTCCTGCAGTTCCTCCAAACTAACGCCCTTAGTTTCTGGCATCATGAAATGTGTGAAGAGCAGTTGCAACAGCATGAAAACGGCGAAAAATCCAAAAATAATCCAGCCAGGGAATGCTTCGAGGACAACTTCACCGAGCATCGTTATTAAAGCAGCGAATACCCAGTGGGTTCCGGTGCCCCATGCTTGGCCTGCTGCTCTTACGCTGTTCGGAAAAATCTCAGAGATAAAAACCCATATGACTGCACCTTGCCCAACAGCGTGAGAGGCAATGAAGGTGAGGATAAAGAAGAGGTTGAATTCAGCTGAAGCCCCTGTTTTGAAACCATAGGCCACCATAAGTAATGAAATAATATAGCCCACAGAACCTATGTACATGAGTGATTTGCGTCCCATACGATCAATAAGATAAAGTCCTACAAAAGTGAAAAGCAGGTTGGTACCTCCGATTGAAATGGAAGAGAGTAGGGAGTCTGAAGCTGCGAACCCCGCATTTTCTAATATGACGGGCGCATAGTAGAGAATGAAATTGATTCCGCTTAATTGGTTGAAAAACGCAAGAAGAAAAGCCAATTGTAATGGCTTCTTGAATTTGCTATTGAACACACTGTCTTTGACTGAATTGCCTGTAGTGTGGCTCTTTATTGCGGTTAATTCACTCTTGGCCGCATCAGAGCTGTTTAAAATGCGTTCCAATATTCGTAACGCTTGCTCATCGTCACCTTTCGTAACGGCCAGCCATCGGGGAGATTGAGGAATGCCAAAGATTAGCGCGCAATAGAACGCGGCCGGCAGGGCTTCTACTCCGAGCATCCAACGCCAGTCGTTCGTTCCTCCAAATCCGTCGAGAAGATAATTAGAAAGGAATGCGATGAGAATTCCGAAGACGATGTTGAATTGGTATAACGCGACTAAACGCCCGCGATTTTTTGCGGAACTGATTTCGGAAATGTAAGTTGGAGCGGCCACAGTAGAGGCGCCAACACCGATACCACCCAAAAATCGGAAGAATGAAAAGAGATAAGGATCCGGAGCGAAAGCTGAACCGATTGCACTAATGAGGTACAATAATCCAACGGCAATCAGCGTTTTCTTGCGACCCCAAACTCGCGTAGGCACACCACCTCCGAGAGAACCCAAAACAGTCCCCCATAGCGCCATCGACATGATGAAAACGCCGTGAAACCAGGCTGAGGTTTGCCACAATTCCTTAATGGGGGCATTGGCACCGGAAATAACAACAGTGTCAAAGCCGAATAAAAATCCAGCCAGTGCGACGGTCAGCGACCAATTCCAAGTTTTGTTCATTACAGTGCATGTTAACTCTATGCAATGTAACGAAATTTGAGGGTGAGCTACGGACTTAGAATCCTTCAGAAAGTTGCAGCCATTCAGCCCACTTATTATCCAATTCGCTTTGTGTTTAAGCGTGTTGAATCAATGCTTTTGCAAAAGAGCTTGTGCGAAGGTTGACTTTGAGTAATTCCGTACCTATTAACCACAGTTATTAGTCATTATTTACGCAATGATTTGAGTGTCATGTCGATTAGGAATTGAACAATTTCTTGCCGCCCGCCGGAAGAATCCGAGAGTCGTGGAAGGTGTTCAGCAAAAAATTGTTGGCTTTGGGCAGCTTCTATTATAGTCGCGAAAAGGCTATGTGGATACGGGTAGTCCGGATTAATTTGTAAAGCGAGCTGACTTAGGGTCTCACAGATCTGTTTATACCCCAAGAAGTAGCCTTCTTTATTTTCCTGGTCTACATCTTTCGTAAGGTAGATCTTGGGGTATTCTGCGACTACTAGGCGCTGCAAAGCTCGCTCATCAACGTGAGGAATGCGTTCATCTTGTTCCATAGGAAGTACTAAAAGCTCCATAGCTCGCTTCAGTTTATCCTCGGGACTGTTTAGCAGCATGAATTCTTGTGCCATTTTCACCTCGAGCCAGCCCCAATACCAGTTGATTAGATAGGTTAGTAACTGATGCTTATTCTGAAAATAGCGGTACACTCCAGATTCTGTACTTGTGATTTCTCGAGCTACTTTTTTAAATGTCAAATTCTCGTAGCCTAGCTCATCCATTAATGCAATACTCTTCGATAATATGCGTTTTCCGAGCTCAGTTTCATCGGGATTTTTACTGTAAAGCTTTGCACTTATGGTGATGTTTAATGCATTCATAGTTAAAGATGAATCTTCTTAATAATTAATTGTTCTACACTGCAAAATAATAGTAAAACTCCTGTTTTTGCAAAATAAAATTCCACTGACTACAGAAAGCCTACATTTGTACTGCTGCGTTAAGTTAACAGCAGCCAAAAAAGAAAATATGACCTTTGATTCATTGGGGCTTAAGCCTCAAATCCTATCTGCCTTAAAAGAACAAGGCTATACACAACCTACACCTATTCAAGCCCAAAGCATTCCTGTCCTATTAGAGGGCTACGATTTACTCGGTACAGCTCAAACAGGCACGGGAAAGACGGCTGCATTTACAATACCAATTATAGAGCATTTGCTAAATGCTCCTTCAGAACGCAAACGGCGTATAAAAGCATTAGTAGTTACGCCAACGCGTGAATTGGCCTTGCAGGTCGCCGAAAATGCCAAGCGTTATTCTTCGGGAACCGCTCTTCGTAGCGCCGTGATTTTCGGTGGTGTTGGTGCAAATCCTCAAATTGATCAGCTCAAAAGAGGTGTTGATATTTTGGTGGCTACGCCAGGACGGCTATTAGATTTACAGGGTCAGGGATACATCGACCTACGAAACTTAACACATTTTGTATTGGATGAAGCCGATCAAATGTTGGATATGGGCTTCATTCATGATATAAAAAAGTTACTGCGTTTAATTCCTTCAAAACGCCAAAGTCTATTTTTCTCAGCCACCATGCCCAAGTCTATCATGGAGTTAAGTGGACAGATCCTAAAGCCTAATTACAAGCAAGTTCGTATCGCTGTTGAGAAACCAACCGCAGAGCGCGTCTCGCAATGTGTGTATTACGTAAGCAAGAGTGAAAAGCCGTCATTGCTTATTCAATTGCTTAAAGAAGAATTAGAAGGTAGTGTGTTAGTCTTTGGAAGAACGAAGCATGGTTGCGATAAAGTCGTTCGAATCCTTGATAAAAAAGGCGTAAGTGCAGCAGCTATACACGGTAATAAAAGTCAAAATGCCCGTCAAAAAGCATTGAAAGGTTTTAAAGAGGGAAAAGTTCGTGTATTGGTAGCAACTGATATTGCAGCTCGAGGTATTGACATTTCGGGACTAGAACATGTGGTAAATTATGAACTTCCCAATATCTCTGAAACCTATGTTCACCGCATTGGCCGTACAGGACGTGCTGAGGCTTCCGGTTCGTCAATATCATTTTGTGCCGCAGATGAACGAGGCTATCTCAAGGATATTGAAAAACTTATAAAAGCGAAAGTACCGTTGATTGAGCAGCATCCATTTACAGAAGGTGCAGCTGAGGAATGGTCAATCCCAGAAAACCGTATTCCGGCTAAACAAGGACAACGTTCACAACGCGGGAATCGTGGTCCCAAGCAGGGTGGTAGAAACTCCCGTTCAGGAGCACCTGCTCGCGGTAAGCGATCTTCGAGTAGACGCTAATACTCGAGTAATTCCAATACTTTTTCTTCAAAACGAGCAGAAGTAAACTTCTTTATGGGAAACCCTAAAGGCCCTATACCTGATTTGTGGATTAACTTATTCCAAAGAAACTGATCCGCGATGTGAGGAAGAATAAGCTGAGGTCTGTCAAATCGCAATGCACTATGCGTAGTGCCGGAGCCTCCATGGTGCACCACTGCACGAACGCGACTGAAAAGCCAATCGTAAGGAATGTCCTTGACTAGAAAGATGTTTTCGGGTAAAGGACTTTCTATTTCAATACCGCCCCAACTGGAGTTGATGAAAATAGGTAGATCGTGTTTCTTACTCAGTAGTATTAGGGTTTGACCTACTTCTTTAGGTTTTGCATTGATCATTGAACCAAATCCGACATACAAGGGATTCGGATGTTTTTCTATGAATCGTATTAAATCTTCTGAAGGCTCCCAATGCTTAGACTTATTGCGTTCACGAAAATCTGTAACCTTAACGTGTTCAGGCCAGTATTGAGGTTGCGGGAAGAGACGCTTTGAAATGGCGTATTCAACAGGTACGTTATTCAATAAAAAATTACGAACCTCTTTGCGTTTTAGAGGCGCCCAATTCCATTCTGTCATGATTTTATTGCCATAGCCTATAACTGCCTGGGAAATCAATGCTGAATTTGTGAGTTTATAGCTCATCGTATTCCACCACTTGTTGTTGAATTGACCCATTCCTATAGCCGGCAATTCGCGAACCGGATGCAACAAACAAGGCATGGGAATGAGTAATTCCACGNTCCGCTTTACGCGCAAGGCCGCCATGACAGGGTAGGCACATTTGATGTGGTAAATGATTTTGTCCGGTTTGAAATTTAAATCTGCATCCCGCTGATCTCGGATGAGTTGCTCCTGTAGGGGGCTCGTTTCTCGCAAAAGCTTAAAAAGCGTTCTTATTCGGCTAAAACCGGAGTCTATTTGCCCTATAATTTTTTTGACATCAGGCGAGTCGATCAAGTCGAGGTATTCGTGAGTCATCGGGAAGAAATGAATACTCACTTCTGAGGCCAGTGAGCGAAATTGTTCCGGCATGCAAAAGGCAACTTCATGTCCAGCATCTTTAAGTTCTTCACCTAAGGCTAAATACGGTTCCATGTCTCCCCGAGAACCTAGGGTCATTAGTAGAATTCTCTCCATATTGGGAAGTTACGCCGTAATTCCTAAAAACATATTGAGAACAGGTAATAAAGCAAGTATCCGCCTCGCATCTGTGTCATTTTTCTTCATCCAACATCCTGAAGCAAACTTCGGATTTTGTCTAAAGAAAAAGCCAGCGTGTGAGCGCTGGCTTTTTTACTTCGATCGCCAAGTGGAGCTGGCGGGAATCGAACCCGCGTCCAAACAAGGAAGCCTGAGGCTTTCTACATGCTTATCTTATGATTGAATTTTCGACCGATCTCTGAGCATAAGCACCCTAATCACAGCTTATCTTCTAGACTTGGGTTAGCCCGCGAAGCAAAGGCTAACTGCATTCCTGAATTTTCCACACCTCGTAATCAGTCGCCTCAGGACGGGGGCTCCTGCGAGATGTTCAGCTCCTATACCTAGTATAGGATTAGCAAAATCGACATCCTGTCAGATTAAGCGGCCAAAGCG
>JGI20151J14362_10003610_pt1 | contig 10532 bp, 6 predicted proteins | sample COG_01_FD_14362 | JGI IMG/M metagenome (IMG submission 14362) | reverse complement strand
CAGCACGGCCATCGCCGCACTCCTCCTCACCGCATCGTGCACCCACTCCGCGGGCGCCCCCGCACCCGACGCCGCCCTCTTGGCGTCCTTCAGAAGGTTCTTCCCGTCGGGCGTTAATCTAACTTCGAGTTCCTGACACAGACCGACGTCGCCGCCCGCGCCGTCTTCCCCGCCGGTCATGCCCCCCTCGAAGTACCCCCGCGACATCATCGCCATCACCTCGAGCCACGTCCCGTTGCCGCTCTTACACACCTCCGCGCGCCTGTGCCCGCTGAGCTGGAACGCCAGCGCCATGACCAGCTTGACCTCTTCCCACGGCACGGCGTCATCCTGGGGCGTGGATTGCACCATGGCTGTTATCCACCCTCGTCGTCGCTCGGGTGATTCGTTGAGGACGTCGCGAACGACCCGCGCGGCGTCGTGCGCGTCACCTCGCGCGGAACCCCAGTTCCAGTTGGGGCTGACCCAAGGATCGGGCGGTAGGGCCACGCCGGTGCCGCCTTTGGGTCCGTCGGGTTCGACGATCTCTGCTTCGACCACGTCGGATGACGACATCTTCGTTCGGAATGGTCGGCGATGATGCGCGTGGGTTTGGCACTCGAAGTGGGTCCTCTGTCCGCGACGATGATGAACGACGGTGGTCGTGGATACGCGCGTGATGAGCGGGGAAGCCGAGGTTGCCAGCATGTCTCGCCTCGGGCTGCGGTGCGCGTCGAGTGTGTGCCCGAGGCCGAGCCCGAAAAAACACTTAGGTTTTCTGCCTCGTCCGAGACGACGAAAACTAACACTCCTTGACGCGCGGGCCATGACGCCGGAGGAGGCGCTCCTGGCGCTTAAGACGGTCGCGACCCTCCGTACCGCGCTCTTCGGCCTGTTACTCTACGCGTGCATCAGGCTGACCGTGTACGTGTGGCGCCCGCTGCTGGATCGCGTCTTCGTGTCAACCTCGGTGAAGCGCTACGTGGCTTACGATGGGAAACAATCGGGCACGTCGGTCGTCTGCGTCGACTGCACCCACCGGCACCTGCCCACGCTGACGCACCACAAGGACAGCACCACCCCGAAGCACCTGCGCGGGAACACGTCCACGGACACCGTCTTCAACGCCCTGCACGCCGGGTGGAGGCCCCTCAAGGTGGCCGACGCGGTGACGTGTAATCACTTCGACATCGACGGGCTCATCTCGGTGTGGGCCCTCATCGACCCGCTCAAGGCGCTGGAGCACGAGGACGTCCTACGGGAGGCGGCGAGGATTGGGGACTTCCGCGAGCTCCGCGTGACTCGCGGGGGGGACGACACACGCGACGGTTCATCTTCCGAAGACGCGAACCCGAACCGCCCGTACGGCATGTGGTCCGAGACGGCGGCGGCGCTGAAACTCTGCGCGTGGATCAACTCGCGCGAGCGGAGCCTGTTCACGCGGCCGTTCGAGGGCGTGGAGGAGGATGAATCCGTGAAGAAGTTTGAGCACTTCTTACCATTGATGAACACAGCGTTGGACGCCGTGGAACCGCCCGAGGGATCGTCCACCGCCACCGACGAAGTCAACGCGGCGAAGTGCGGGATCCACGACGGTGACGAGGAAACTAGGCGGGTTCTCGAAGGCGTGGAGCGTCTGTATCGCAACGTGTCCGGGCTAGTGGAGTGGGGCGGGCCGTGTGAGCGGTGGGATACGTTGGGAGTGTGCGTGGTGAGGTGCGACGAGCCGGTGCACTATTACGCGTTGTTTTCGTTAGCCGTCGACTCGGACGTCGTGGTCGGGGTATACGACGGGAACAGGTACGAGGTGGAGTCACGATACGTCGGGTTCGTGGATTACCAGAGCCGACCGTCCTGGCCACGGTTTAACCTCGGCGCGTTGGCGAAGAAGCTGAACGCGATGGACGGGGCGGTGACGCGCGCTGGGTCGGATCTGCGTTGGGACGTCGCCGGGCTCACCGATTCCGGTCCGCTCCTGCGACTGAACGATCAGAAACGGCGGCTGACCCGGGCGGAACGGTACGGACACCCCGACGAGCGACCGATTCACGCCAGCGAGTTGAGCCCCGATCGGTTCGTGGCGACGTGCCGAGGGTTCTTCGAGCACGCCGCGGACGGGGCGAGGGTGCACTTGAACGCGAAGACAAACGCGGAAGTACCGAAACGAGACTGGACGTGGAAAGAGACCCACGAGCTCAACTCCGCCGTAGACTACGACGCGTTCGTGAACGGTTCTTAAATTAATTGGTAGACTACTTAAGTAATAAAGGTTCATCCGAGATCGAGGCTGGCGATGGTCAGCGCGCCCATGTTGAACCCCGGTACGCCCATGCCTACGACTGCGACTGGCGTCTTGAGCGGCGTGACGAACTCGTCGTCGTCGTCCTCGTCCGAGCTGCACCAGTCGCCGATGCACTCGTCCATCGTCCCCGGTAGCATCACCATCCGCGTCGTCCGTTCCTCTGGGTCGAACCCCCTGCGCCCGAGGCTGGACCGCAGCGAGCTCACGCCCCTCAGTTGCCGCCCGTTCTGGTCCGTCGCCAGCGCTCCGTCCGTCGACGAAGTCGGACCCTCCAGAAGACCCTCAAGATCCTCAACGCCGTCCATCGGGTCCAGACCCTCCGGCACGTACACCACGACGCCGTCGAGGGACTCGTTGCTCGCCAGGTGACGCGTCACGCGCGTGAGGTACCGCTCCATGAACGTTCTGGTACGTATGGACTCGTACGTGTTCCCGGGGCGCACGTCCAGGCCGATGGGGCCGAGGTAGAGCTTGCACCCGCGGACGTGCGCGATGGCGTACCCGACGCCGTCCTCGACGACGCAGAGCTCCGGCGCGGTGTCCCTCCACGCGCGGAGCATGTTCCCCCTCGACGCACCGAACACGGCACAGTCCATGTCCGTGATGAGCGCCCCGTCGCCGCCGTCCCAGTCCGCGGTCGACGCAGACGCGTCGACGTCATCGGAGACGGTGCCAGCTTTTTGATCCTCCACGTCGGCACGCGATAGCGTCCATCTTCGAACCGAGGCGACGGGTCGGAACCCGGCTTTCAGGTACAACGGCTGGCCCATGTCCGAGGCGTCCAGCACCGCGACGGTGTTTGGTCCCATGGACTCGAGCGCGGCCCTGAGGACCATGGACGCGACGCCCCTCTTGCGGTAGTCGGTTCGGACCACGATGTTGCCGACCCAGCCGAACGGGGAGGTGGACGAGTCTGCGCCGTAGACGACGGTGCTGCCGAAGCCGACGAGCTCGTCGTTCTCGTCGAAGACGCCGTGCGCGCCGGTCACGCCGCCGGGCTCCGAGGAGTCGTCGTCCGAGGAGGAGGTGAGTAAATCCTCGGAGGAGGTCAGTAGTTGGAGCCATTCGTTCACGTTGGCGTCGAAGTTGACCTCTCGGAGCAGCGCGTCGAGCTGCGCGACGTCCTCGGGCGACGCCGTGAGTCGCCGCAGGACGTTCCCGCATCCTTTGTCGATGATGCAGAACTCCTCGTCGTAGCTCAGGTCGGGGTTGAGCGTGCCTCGCTGGTCGATCGCTGAAACCGCTGTTTCGAGTCCGACGTGGCGCCCCCGCGCGATGCCGCGCGGGTTCCGGGACGCGAACGCGGCCGGGCGAGCTTTGGCGCGGCCGCTGGATCCCAACGCGTGCGACGGCGACGCGCACGAGCGAGCCATCGAAGATGCCATCGTGCCTCCCGCGGTCGAAAGTGCCCGCCTCTCGGACGCGTTCGAATCTGGTGTCCACGTCGGATTCGATGATGACACACGCGCCACTCGGCAACGCTCCACACCTTCGGCACCGCTCGGCAGCATGCACGCGGTCGTCTCGTCCGCGAGACTCGGGCACGCGGCGTCGGCCAATGTCCACGCGCCCTCCCGTCGGAGGCTCCGGATGCACGCGCGTGCCGTCCGCGCGTCGTCGTCGTCATCCTCATCGTCGTCCGCTGGCTCCAACTCGACAGCGGGCGGCACCGACCTTCCGAAGCGGGAATGGAGCGAGATGACCACGAACGAGTTCGAGCGGCTCGACAAGGACAGGGTCATCGCGCTCCTACCGGTGGGCGCCACCGAGCAGCACGGCCCGCACCTGCCCGTCTGCGTCGACGCGGCCATCAACGCCGGGGTGCTCAAACGCGCCATGGAGCTCCTCCCGGCGGAGATCCCACTCACGAAGCTGCCGCCCCTGCCCTTCGGCAAATCCGTGGAACACGACGACTTCGCCGGGACCATCAGCCTCGGTACCAACACGCTCATGGCGGCGTGGACGGACATCGGCGAGAGCGTGCGACGCGCGGGGGTCAAGAAACTCGTCCTCTTCAACTCGCACGGCGGCCAACCGCAGGTGGCGGAGATTGTCGCTCGGGACCTGCGAAAGCGGCTCGGCATGCTCGTCGTCACCGTCGACTGGTTCTCGTTCGGGCTCCCGGAGGGCATGTTCGACGACGATGAACTACGTCACGGGCTGCACGGCGGGGACGTGGAAACAAGTGTGATGCTCCACCTGCACCCGGATCTCGTGGACATGTCCAAGGCTGATGACTTTCGATCGGCGGGGCGCGACATGGAGATGAGCGGCGACTTTAACCTGCTGACCCCCGAGGGCGGGATCGGATTCGGGTGGCTGGCGCAGGACTTGAACCCGTCGGGCGCGACGGGTAACGCGTCCAAGGCGACGGCGGAGAAAGGGAAGGCGTGCGTGGAGCACGCGGCGGCTAAGCTGGTGGAGTTGTTCCTCGAGATTGACGACTTTGACGTGGACTGCGTGTTCAGAGGCGGCGAGAGCGGGGAGTACTGCACGACGAATTACCGGCGGATATGGCCGGGGAGGGAGGACGCGGGGATCGGCGCGAGTGGCGGGGCGACGGAGAGCGCGCCGGAGAGCAAGTACAAGTCGCACTACACTGGCACGAGGTCCAGCTGATGATGAGGGAAGGGTACGAGTAGTGAGTTTGTTTACTATCGATGTCATTTGTTCGACCCGCACTCCTTGCATCTTCTGCGCTGACGACCGTGTTCGCAGTATGCACCCCCGCCACAGTTCTTGCACCAATATCGCTGACGACCGTGCTCGCATATTTCAGACCCACCGCACTCCTTGCAGTGAGAGCGCCGACGACCGTGCTCGCAGAGTGATGCACCCACCGCACTCCTTGCACTGAGAGCGCCGACGACCGTGCTCGCAGAGTGATGAACCACCGCACTCCTTGCATCGACATCGCTCACGACCGTGCTCGCATATCTGTGACCCACCGCACTCCTTGCACGCGTAGCGGGTACGACCGTGCTCGCACTTGCTGCACACCTTGCACTTCGAGCGGTACTTCACCCCGTGTTCGCATGGCCCCTTTGTGCGAGGGGCTATCTTCCGCTTCGTGCCCTTCTTCGTCAGCAACTCCTCCTCCGTCACCTCAGCCTTAGACTCGACCTCACGACAACATCGCGAACCTCTATCCTGACGCGCGGCCGCCAAACCGTCGTCATCCCCATCCCCGCGCCAAACCGAAGTGCCGACACCCGTCAGAGATATTTCGAACCCGCACCAAGTTTGACTGCCAAAGTCAAGCGCATTTCAAATCGCTCGGAGCAGCCGAGCCCTCCAGTAGTGCGGGCGCGGCGTTCCACGGCGGGTGGGATGAACCGACGTCCCTCTCCCCGCGACGGCGACCGCGGCGGGACCGGCGATGACGACGCGTCGACGTCCAGGACGGACAGCAACGGCGCCGCGGGTCCGGCGAACCCGACGAGCCCATCGCGGGGCCCGCTCGGCATGAGTCGGCTCATGAGGGAGGCGAACCGCATGCAACGGGAACAGGAGAGGACACTGGCGGAGCGAGAACGGACGCGGGCTCAGCTCGCCGACGAGAACGCGAGGGAGGCTGTCGGAGGCGCGACCGGGGGAGCCGGAGAGGCCGCCACCGCGAACAGCGCAGGCGCGGGACCAGGCGACGAGGAGAACGTCAGGCCCGAGATGTCCATCCACGACTTCGAGGGCGCGACGCTGCGGGAGAAGGCTGCCGCGATGGCCCACGCGTTGGCGCGCGCCAAGGACTCCGGCCGAGGCGGCGGATCCGATCCCGCGCCCGACGACAACACGGGCGGACGAGATACCCCGAGCGACGCGCGCAGGGAGCTGGACTCGAAGGGCGACGCGGTGGAAAACGCAATCGCGGACCAAAGAGAGGCCAGACGCTCGAAGCAGCGACGCCAGGGCAACGCCGAGCGTGAAATCTCCGACGAGCACGCGCGCGCCAACACCGAGGAGGAATCCCAGAACGCGAAACGCAACTGGAGCAAGACGCGCGCCGCACTCACCGCCAAACGCGCCGCCGTGCACCTCGGGGGGGTCAACGCGGACAAATGGACCGACGTCAACACCCTCTTCGAATACTACAACCAGACGTACTTCGACGACAAGCTCGGCGAGGTGACCTTCTCATGGATCGATCGCGCCGCGGACGACGAGGACTTTCGGTACTGTCTGTGCAGCGCGGTGCCGGGGTGGTGGCACGGCGCGCACAAGAACCTCATGTGCGGGGTGTCGTGTTGCGTCGAACGACGGAGGGGCGGGTACGCTCGACGAAGCGTTCACATTCGCATGCCGGACGCGGTTCGCAAGTTTAAGCTCACGCAGATGGCGAAGGAAGGTCTGCTGCACTCGATGATACACGCCTACCTGTTCATGACGGGCGCGGTGAAGGAGCACGAGCCGTTCTACGAGCACGGCCCTCAGTTTCGTCACATGATGCGTCGGCTGAACAACGACACGCTGACTTTCGACGCGTTTCGACCCAGCGGCGGATACGACATCGTCTTCTCCGACGCCGCCGAGGCTGCCGAGCACGACCACTTGTTAACGCAGGAGATGCTCGACCAGCTCACGCTCGAGCACTTCAAGCTGCTGTACTTGGTCAGCAGGTACAGCATGTACGCCCTGAACGTGACTGACAACGAGACTTGGGTGCGGTACCAGCCGATGCTGGTGCTCATGTACGAGCTGATCGTCGCGGGCGTCATCGACTACGATTACGCCCCCGCGTCGGCGATGGTCGCGGGGCGGCGGATATACATGAACGTGACGCAGGAAGGACGGGATAACCTGGACGACCTGGTGGAGGCCAAGTTGGTGCGGGCGCTGCGAACCATCGGGAACGATAAGCAGCCGGTGGTGGCGTACCAAATAACGGAGCAAGGGCTTCTCAGGCTACGGGCGTCGCCGCTCAGCAAGGGTGACCGATCGGAGATTGACGAGATCATCCAGGACCCGTTCGGGGCGTTGATGATGGTCGCGTACGACGAGGATGAGGAGACTTTCCGGCTGTACAGCGACAACGATTTTTGCGTGGACAGCACGGTGACGGACACGGAGGACGTGTCTTACGTCTCCTCCCCTTACCTACCGTTCACCCTCCGGGATCTCAAGCGGCCGCTCGCGTCCAACGCGCACCGCGCGCAAGAGGCGGCGACGGGCTCGAGCAACCTACGGGACGAGCTCGACGTGCAGATGACGCTGTCGAGGTTGGTGATTCTCGTCGGGGAGTGGATTCCTTTCGGGTGTAACCAAATCATGCAGCTCACGCAGCGACTGGGAGCGCACGACCGGATCCAGGGCGGGTACTTCTCCTCCGAGATTGACCGACACTCCACCGAGACGAGCCTGGAGATCCCGGTCGGTCTGACGAAAGTCACGGTGAACTCGTGCGACGCCGCGCAGTGGATCAACATCGAAGCCGAGGTTGAGTTTCCCGAGGACGAGGGCATCACGCAGGTTGAAAACTTTGGCATCCGGTACCAACGCGACGGGACGACTCTGTACGGTTTAAAACTGGAAGCCGTGATGGAGGCGATCCTCAACGACATCTCACTCGATAACCTCGCGCGCGTCATGACCGACATACACATCGACAGCAGCAAGGTGACCGAGTCGCTCTGCTCGCACCACCAAGGGAAGCTCCTCGAGATGGTCTTCAACGGCAACGAGATGAACCGCAACAAAGTCAACGTCTTCATCGCCGAGAAGATCACGCCGAAGCTTCGGGCGCTTCGGTACCTCGACGGCGACGCGCTTGAAGCGGAGCTCAAGCAGATCATCGGTGACACGCAGCACGCCTTTGACATCACCGAGAACGACGTCGTCATCTTCGGAGAAGCNGGCGTCTTATTCGCGGGCCCCGAGTGCATTCGACACGAGACTCTGTTACTGGCGTACCTCGCGCTGAAATCGCGCGAGGATTTCGTCACCAACTTCTTCAACCGCCTGTTCATCATCGCGGAGGAGATGACCAAGCAGCAGGCGCTCATCAACAACTACTTCGAGGACCCGTCGCACGTGCAGACCATCCGGCACGAGCTCTCGCGCATAAACGAGGATTGCATCATGCTCGAGGAGGTGATGAGGAACCTGCAGGGATCCGTCGAGAAGGACGCGCTGCCCGAGGAGCACATGCCCAAGACGAAGGGCGGCAAGCGCCTCTATCACATCCTCCAGATACCCAAGATGCAGGAGTCCTTGCGTCAGCGCGTGCAGGACTGCGAGAAGCAGGTGGGCGCGACTCGGGCCGAGATTGAGTTTCTCACCGAGCAAATCTCAATCGTCATGGCGTCCATTCGAACGCAGGTGAACAAGGAGACGAAAGAGCTGTACCACTCCGCGGCTGAGCAGATGAAGCTGAACGACTCGACCGCGTCCCGCGACGTGATGCAGGTGCTCATCACCGGCTCGTTGGCCTTCGCCGCGCTGGACAGGACCGTCGGCGAGTGGTCCGTGGTGTGGGACGGTTGGATGAAGTTCGCGGTGACGTACCCGCTGATCATCAACGACCCGGCGGCTATTTGGTTTTGGATCTCCATGCTGGTGTGGGCGGTCATCGCGGCGTTCGTGCTGTACTGGATGAAATTCACGCGGTCGCAGGAGAGCGGCATCATACACCACATCGCGAGGCTGGACATGAAGGTGAACGTCCCGAAGCTCTTCGAGTACGTCCGGAAGAGGGGGCTCTTCCAAGAGGACATCGTCGCCGATCCCGACTCGCAAAAGTGCATGACTGACTTCAAGTACGTGGACAACAACAAGACGCTCTGGGAACACTACACACCCACAATCACCCTCACCGTGGATGTCCGCAACGGCGTGTTGTACCACGCGAACATCGCCATCACCAAGCCGCAGTTCGCCGCCGCGAAGCTCTTCCCGCGGGAGCTGCAGTCGAGGCTCGTGTCGGATTTCGAGCGATGGGACGTCGTCGAGAAAGCTGCCGTGGGACGCGCCGCCATCATGGAGTCCGATCGGTCCATCACGCTGATGGCGAACCAGCCCCCGCACGGCCACGACCGCGAGGTTCGCATCGAGGAGCGCACGTTCGGTCACCTCAAGGAGCAGCTCGCGCTCAAGTTTTGTTACAAGGTTGAAAACTTGTTATCGGTGACGACGACGCGGGAGATTCGGAACCAAGTCGTGGAGGACTACGTGGACGACGACCAGCAGGTGGTGATGCTGCGCGAGTACCAGCGGATATTCGTGCAGTTCAAGGGCCGGCCGGATCCCGGCATGAGCGCGTTCGCGGCGAGGCTCAAGAACGTACAAAAGGCTCAGAAAGCTGGCGTCAAGGTTGGGTTGAAGGAGACCAAGAACAAGGGCGTCGCGAAGCACAAAAAGTACGGCGAGACCAGGGACGAGGAGGACTTTCTCTACGGCGACGCCGCCGCGGAATAGAGAGAAGAAGACGTAGTGGTGTGATGTACACTCGAGATGTATACTCAGATGAACCCTAACTATCGTAAACCCCTTTCGGCGCTCGAAGGTCTCCCTCGATCCACTCGAGTATCGGGTCGACATCGATTGGATTTTTTATCAGTCCGAACGGGTCGTCCTCGTCGTGGGTGCCGTCCGGTCCCTCGTCCTCGTCCCCGTCTGTCTGCATCCACGCGTCGAGTGGGAGNAGGTCACCGCCGTCGCCGCCGATCCACAGCCGCACGGANTCGTCCCCCGNGGGTTCCCANGCNGCGTCCTGACATCCCCGAAGCACCTCCCCGGTGTTGACATCCTCCATGAGGCANGAATCGCACCGGCCCTCCAGGCAGAACTGAGNGGTTTCGTCCGGGTCCACCGCGCCGCATCGCATCGCCGCGCTCAGGAGGTTATCGCCCACTCGCGCCTCGCACTGAACCTCGCGAACGTCGTCCTCNTTCGAGCCNCCNNCGTCGGGGTTGGTGGGGAGCACGAAGGTGATTTTGACGACGCGGTTTTCGCTCGCCGGGGTTTGGCCGTTTTCGTCGCCCGATGCGCGCGGTACGCGGTATGCGTGTGCATCGCGACGCCAGGGGCGGAGATGCGCGCGAGAACGCGCCGACGCAATCGTCGGCGGCGGGAGGACGGCGCCGATGAGCATGCTGGCCTCGCGGTTGAAGTGTGGTGGGTGAAAGCGCCACCAAAAAGCACATTTTGCAGACGCGCCACGCGCCAACCATCTGCCCGGGCCCTATCCATCATCAGCCTATCCCGATCGGCCAGTCACACCCACGTCACACCCACGACCAAGTAGACGATGTCCGCCACC
>JGI20151J14362_10003608_pt1 | contig 10536 bp, 9 predicted proteins | sample COG_01_FD_14362 | JGI IMG/M metagenome (IMG submission 14362) | reverse complement strand
TCTGCCACTCCTTGAACCTCAAGTTCATGTAAGCCACAAAAATTTGCTATCTGAGAAAAGGTAAGGACCGTATTATCAATTAACCAGACAGCGGTTGCCTTTGCCATTATAGGTTTTGTCATTCTCATTACTCCTTTTCAATACAGCTTTCCCTTAGCCCTATCTAGAGGGCTGTCCCGACCGGAACAAATACGAGATCAAGGAAGAATTAAACGGATCTATAATGCCGTATACTGTAAAGGGAAAGAGTAAAAAATATAAAAAGTGAGATTCTAAGTTACAACTTAAATTCAAAATAAAAAATTAGTCTGAATTTTTTACAACTCCAGGAAGATTCAAAGTATTTTTATCCAATGGTCTTTTAATTCGAGAAAACAACTTTATTGGTCCTTTTAAAACCTCATAGGTTGACGATTTTTTTTTTATTCTTGCTTTTAANTTTTCAAATTGCATAATATTTTGAATTCTTCTGTCAAGNAACTCCCAAGTAGAAGTATTACCCTCACTATCATCACCAAGCCAAAATAAAATAACAGAGCTATAAACACCTGACAATGTTGCACGCTTCGTATAGAAATTATAATCCTCCGAATNGTCCCCTAAAACATTCCAAATCTTATCTGCAGTGCCCCAGATAAGCTTACTTCCATCTAAAAAATTATGAGGTAACGCAAAAAAAGACATGCACAACCTCACTGACTCTTTATCTCCCTCAATTACATTCAATCTACACTTAAGTGCAAAAGAAATTTTCTCTCTCATTTTCAAGTTTGACAGATCTTCACTTTCTAAGGCTTTAATCATATCGCGATCTCCCATTCGATGAAATGCAACTGCAACATCTAAGACCCCTCTTGGAAATAATGTTTCTAAAGTTCTAAATTCTAAATCTAAATCTATGCACGCTTCCTTTAACGAATCATTTGACCAACCTCTAAAAATGGCATGGGACGCTACAGCGTTTATAAATTTCTCTTTTAGTGCCTGATCCATACTAAAAGTATACCTATATACTGTAGACAAGCCAATGCCCGTTTGCTATAGAGCCGTTAAATACTTAATCCATTAACCTCAAATACAGAAAGGTGGTGACACCACATGCAGGTTAGCGTTAGAGACAACAATGTCGATCAAGCTCTTAGAGCCCTTAAGAAAAAACTTCAACGCGAAGGTGTTTTTCGTGAGATGAAGATAAAACAGCATTACGAGAAACCTTCAGAAAAGAAAGCTCGCGAGAAAGCTGAAGCTATCCGCCGTGGACGTAAATTAGCAAGAAAAGCTAAAGAGCGTGACGGTACATTATAAGTGTTACTAAAAATGTATTTAAAAAAACCCCTTTAGATCATTCTACTGGGGTTTTTTTATTCTAAAAAATTTAATTAGCCATTTACAATTGCTAAAATTACTAAAGAAACAAGTATTAATACTACACTGTAAATAGTGAATTTAACAAATCCTGCAAAAGTTTTTTCATGATCTTTGACATCCATGGAACCGTGCTCGTGTTCTGCCATTATTTAAACTCCTAGATTACTATTTTTGATCTCAACCTACTTTAATTATTTTGTTTCTATTACACAAGAGATAGCTCAAAGTGGCGTAGTTTTATTACAATATTATCTTACTTTTATACTCATAGGCGCCATCAATTCTTATTGTCCGTGTTATCTGGTCCGCAGAGTAAAGGTAGTTTAGGTGGGCAATTGTCTCACCTAACGCTAGCCCATATTCGCTCTCATCTATTTCTCGCTTAAAAAGTGGTAAAAAGCATTCNTGCGCGGTNTGTGGTATTTCCAAATGTGAAAGTAACCTCTTAAGTGCACCAACATGATTTTCAATAAGTTGTTCTAAACGAAGCGGGAGACCACGNAACGGTAGCTTATGTCCAGGCAAAACAAGCTGGCTACTCGAAGCATACTTTTTGAATCTTTTACACGCCTCCAACCATTCGAAAACAGGATTTGCACCTGGTTCAGTAGCATAAACGCCAAGATTAGGCGAAATTGAAGGTAGTAGTTGATCTCCACCTAATACTATATCTCCAGCCCACAAGTCGCATGCTCAGCAGCATGACCATTGCCCATTCGTATAATCCAATCTCGTCCGCCCAAGGTGATGCTCTCACCCTCCTGAACTCTAGTATACCCCTGGGGCATTGGGGAGACAACGTCACAGAAATTAAAGGGACGCTCTTTTTTCTTTTTTTCATAGAGGGACTCAATTACACCTGCCCTTTTATAAAATAATAATGTTTCTGGAGTAGCTTTTGATTGCTCATCCAAGACTAGCATCCTAGCCGTAAGCCAGGAGGTTCGAGTAGTGATCAACTCAACCCCAAAATTTGTTTGAAACCAACCTGCCAACCCTATGTGGTCGGGGTGATAATGAGTAACAAACAATTTCTTTACTGGCTTCCCTGCCAACGGCCCTTGGAGTAATTCATGCCAAACGTCTCTAGTTTTTTTTGTATCGAAACCAGTATCTATCAAAGTCCAACTATCACCGTCATCCAATGCATAAGTATTAACATGGTCCAGACGCAAAGGAAGAGGTAACCTCATCCACAATATACCGGGTCTTACTTCTATTGCCTCTCCTTGATCCGGTGGAATCTCATGGGGGTAATGAATAGTACCTGTCAACGTGCCAACTCCTCTTCAGTCAGAGCAAATATATCCTCTGAACCTCGACGTATAGATAATGAAAGACCATGATACTCCGGAAGGAGTCTTGAAAAATAAACATCTGCAAGTTTCATTCGAAAATCTTCGTCTTCCTCTGAAGAACTAGCCTTTAAATGATAATACCCGCCCAAAACTCTTGCAAAAAATCGTAAATAATTCACAGCACCAGAAAAACGGTCATTCATATTTTGATTTAAAATCCATTTAGTTGTTTCTCTTAAATCTTGCGTTGCTTTTCAAGAGCTGCGACCATCTCTTTATATTCAAAGTCTAAAGAAGCAGTAAAGTTTTCTATCTCTTTAATCATGGTGAAAGCTACCTCTCCTCCATCCTTCAATTTCCTAGATACAAGATCCATTGCCTGAATTCCATTTGTTCCCTCATAGATCGCAGTAACTCTTACATCCCTTAAAAACTGTGATGCGCCTGTCTCTTCTATGAAACCCATGCCACCATGGACTTGAATACCTGTTTGAGAAACTTCTATACCAATATCTGTTCCAAAAGCCTTTGCAATTGGGGTTAAAAAGGCAGCCTGTGATATCCAATTCTTTGACGCCGTCGCATTTCCCATATCAATAGCAAAGGCACAAGCAGCTCCTATTGCACGTGCAGCAAAAACATCTGCTTTCATCTCTGCTAACATCCTTCTAACGTCAGCATGGCCAATTATAGTTTTACCTCTTCCTAATGTTTGACCTTGAACGCGCTCCATTGAAAAACTTAAGGCTTTTTGATAGGCAGCTTCAGCAACAGCTATACCTTGCCCACCCACACCAAGACGAGCGTTGTTCATCATGGTAAACATCGAAGCCATTCCCTGATTAGGCTCTCCCACAATCCACCCAAGAGCACTCTCATATTGCATTACTGCGGTCGGAGAACCATGAAGTCCCAACTTATGTTCTAAAGAGACAACTTTTAAAGAGTTAGCTACTCCTGGGTTTCCTAAATTATCAGGTATTAATTTAGGTACCATAAATAAACTGATACCTTTAGTACCTTCTGGACTACCNGGAAGACGGGCTAATACCAAATGACAAACATTTTCTGTAAAATCATTNTCTGCCCANCTTATATATATCTTCTGTCCAGAAACTGAGTAACTTCCATCATCATTGGGAACCGCTACACTTTTTAGTGCGCCAACGTCCGATCCAGCGTGTGGTTCAGTTAAGTTCATTGTTCCTGACCATTCTCCTGATATTAGTTTTGGAAGATATAATTTTTTTAAATCTTCACTTGCATGATGTTCTAGAGCTTCAATCTGCCCTTGCGTCATCACTGGATTAAGTTGTAGCGACAAGCAGGCTCCACCCATCATTTCATTAACAGCGTGCATTAAAGATTGGGGTAATCCCATGCCTCCATATTCAGAGCTGGCAGCCATACCAATCCAACCATTGTCAGCAATAGATTGATAAGCTTCTCCAAAACCTGGTGGAGTCCGAACTACGCCATTCTCTAAAAAAGCTGGGTTAGTGTCTCCTACTCTTTGTAAAGGGGCTAACACTTCAGTCGAAATTTTACCCGCCTCTTCAAGAATTGCAGCAACCAAGTCCGTACTAACTTCAGAAAACCTATCTTCTTGCGTTAACTGTTTAAAATTAACAATTTTATTAAAAATAAATAAATAATCAGCCACCGGTGCACTATACGGCATGTGTACTTACTCCTCAGTCCTTAAAGTTTTTAAAAATTCTCTATACCTAGCTAATAAATATTGTATAGGAATACAATCTAAGCTGGGTTATTTAAATAGTAGTCACTCACAAGTACACTTAAAGGTCAAACATTGATAACAAAAAACCTTAAAATAGACGAAACTTTTTTAGCTGGTAAGCTTTTAAGAGACGGTAAATTAGTAGCCTTTCCTACCGAAACTGTCTACGGTTTGGGTGCGAGAGCGGACTCTGATAACTCTATTAAGCGTATCTTTGACGTTAAAGGGAGACCGTCATTTAATCCACTAATAGTACATGTTTCAAGCATCAGAATGGCAAAAGACATAGCAATTTTTGAAAAACAAACATTAAAGCTTATAGACAAACTGTGGCCTGGTCCTATAACTTTTGTAGTACCATTGAAGAATGGTCACAATATATCAAAGTTTGTAACAGCAGGCTTAGATAGTGTTGCCATTAGATTTCCGAAATCTACAATAGCACAAAAAATCTTATTGAGTGCAGGTGTTCCAATAGCTGCTCCCTCAGCAAATTTATCAGGAAGAATTAGTCCAACCTCTGCTAATGAGGTCTTTGAAGATCTAGGTGGAAAGATAAATGCCATATTAGACGGGGGGCCATGTGAAGTTGGCGTTGAATCTACTATTATAAAAACAGATCCTATCACTCTTCTAAGACCAGGAGGAATCTCACCAGAGGACATTAAGCATATTACGGGAACTGAGGTTTTCTTATCGCATGACGATGCGTCGATAATAGCTCCAGGGCAACTTAAATCTCATTATGCTCCAAGAGCTCCTGTAAGGTTAAACGTCCACAATCCAGAGCCTAATGAAGTGTTGCTTGGTTTTGGTAATGTAGGAAATGCCACACTTAATTTATCTCCTTCTGCTAACTTATCTGAGGCAGCAAAAAATCTATTCTATATGCTTAGAAAACTCGATCATGCTCTATCTAAAGATGATTTTTTAGTTATAGCTGTTTCTCCAATACCTAAAATAGGGATTGGTCTTGCAATAAATGATCGTCTTAAAAGGGCTTCAGCACCAAGATATTAAGCTCTACCAACACTAGATGACAATCGAAGTGGGTCAACCCCCATTAATTTCAACGCTTCAAGCCATTTATTATTGGTATCAGAGCTAAATACTAAATCAGGGTCAGCATCACACACAAGCCAACCGTTTAAACTTATTTCATCTTCTATTTGACCAGGACCCCACCCTGAATAACCTAGCATCAATATACCACTTTTTGGGCCCTCACGCTTTGCTAGCTCCTCCAAAACTTCAAATGAGGCTGTCATCCCAAAATTAGAACCAATTTTCAAAGTCTCATCACCCAAACTATACTCTGATGAATGAAGCACAAAACCTCTACCAGATTCTACTGGCCCACCTATACTTACCGAGACATCAGGTGTCAGACTGTCAGTCTCAATCTTAAGTTGTTTAAGTAAGTCTCGAAATTTATAATCTCTTGATGGTTTATTTATTGTTAACCCCATTGCCCCACTGTCTGAATGTGAGCATACAAAGATAACAGCTGAACTGAACCTTGGGTCCTTCATATCAGGCATCGCTATTAATAATTTTCCAGATAAGTCCATAATCACTTTTATTCAAATTTTCATAAAAAATAAAGGTTAAATGCTATAATAGAATGTTTAAATTGAGCTAATTTGTTAGAATGATTTCTTCCTCAAGAAAACATGTAATAAAACCGCTATCAGCCAACTCAAAGCAAGTAGTAAACAAACGCTTAACATAAATATTGAAAAAGCATGAAAGATACCAGAAGATTGACTTATGAATGGTATAAATCTCTGATATAATTCTGGTAAACTACCATTATATAAATAAGCCCCTAAATTTGTACTAAACGATATCATTACCAATAAACTTAATATGCCTATTGTAATTCGCAACGCTTGACCTTTTTTTTGTAAACTTAATGATCGCCTAAAAGCAACAACTTGTTTTTGAATATCAGATTGAACAGCAATTAAACTAGGTACAATCAAAAGGACTAAAAGAAGTCCAAAGCCTAAGCCATAGGTTAGGGTTATAACGGTTGGCCTTAAGAATTGCGCATGTCTAGATGTTTCGAATAGTAATGGAGCTAGACCAAGTATCGTTGTCAGAGATGTAAGAATAACAGGTCTGAGTCTATCACAAGTTCCGTCTATAATTGCCGGAATTAAACCACGGTCCTCTGCGTACTCATCAATTGTAGTAACGAGAACAATACTATCATTTATTATGATACCTGTCATGCCTATTAAACCAATAATTGAAAACATCGACATAGGAACATCCCATGTATTATGGCCATAGATCGTTCCAACCAAACCAAAAGGAATAATTAGCATAATCACCAGAGGTCGAGCCCAACTTGAGAAAACCCAACATAACGTCAGGAAAATGCCAACCATGGATATAATAGTTGCAAACTGCGCATCTGCTAAAAAGTCACTTTCCTGTTTTGCCAGTCCAGAAAATTCAGACGATACCCCAAAATCTTGTTCTATTTTTGGGAGTATTTCTATTCGCAATTGTTTTTCAATTTCTTCTATCGCATCAACATTATCTTCATCAATCTCTCCTGTTACTGAAATAAGTTGAATTCCATTTTCTCTTTTAACACTTGAAAAGCCAATCTTTGAGATTACTGTAACTATATCTGATAGCGGGACATATTCACCCCCCTGAGCTCTCAGAAACGTACTTTCAAGAAAGCTTGAAGTGAGTTCGTTCGCGGGTATAATTACTTTAATTTTAGCAGAACGAACACCATCAGGGTATGTTACTGCTTCAATGCCATTTAGACGATCTCTTAAAACTTGACCTAGATCACCTATAGAGAACCCTAAAGCTTGCCCCTGTGGCGTCAAATCTAGAATAAGTTCTTCTTTATCATAGGACAGACTATCTTCCACTCCAGACACTTCAGGATATTTTAAAAGTGCCCCTTTTAGACTTTCTGCAGATTTCTTTAATACTTCAGAGTTTGCCCCATAAAATCGTATATCCAAAGAATCTGACCCGGGCCCAGAAGCCCAGTTTCTAAAACTTAACACCTCTAACATTGGATGCCGGCGAACAGCATCTTGAAGGTCAGCTATAAATTTATAGGAGCTATAAGGTCTTAGGTCTGCATCAATTAACTCAATTGAAAGTGCGCCAAGTAAATCAATATCTTTCGCTTCTTGCCCTGAAATTCTTCGAGAATTACCACCTACTTGATAGAGAACATACTCTATAGGGCTTTTACCAAACTCTTTTTCATATTTTAAAGCAACTTCACTAGTTGCCCTTTGCATCTCTTCTGCCATTTCTAAAGTATCTGATCTTTTTGCGCTAGCGAGCATCGCAAAATTACCTGATATTGATCCCTGTTCTGGTGAATTAAAGAAACGCCATTTCACCTCTCCACTGACTAAAAGGACCGCTTGACCACATAAAATAACTAATGCGCCAGCTATAACTGGATATCTAAACCTTATAATTAGAGTCATTAGTTTGCGAAATATATTTTCCTTTAAAAACTCAAAGCCCTTATTAATTGTTCGACTTGGGAAGTCATACCATCTCTCTTTGGACGCAGACTTTAACGCGTGCGCCATATGATGAGGTAAGATCAAAAAGCATTCAACAAAAGATACAAGTAAGACTACTACGACCGTATATGGGATGTCAGCAATTAGACTGCCAAACCTACCTCCAATAGCAACTAAACCAAAAAAGGCAATTATTGTGGTTATAGTTGCACAAAAAACTGGTGATGCCATTCTCTTTGCAGCATTTTCTGCAGCAGTAGTTGGATCCTCTCCTAACTTTTTAAATCTAAAGTCTGCATGCTCCCCCACCACGATCGCATCATCAACAACAATGCCTAAAGTAATTATTAATGCAAATAAAGAAATCATGTTAAAAGTTAAGCCAGCAGCATACATCAGTGCTACCGCACCAGCCATCGCCACTGGAACGCCAGCTGCCACCCAAATCGCTGTTCTAGCATTTAGAAACAAAAACAGTAAAAGAACTACTAAACCTAAACCTAAAAGACCATTTTCTAGCAATATACTAATTCGACCAGTAATCGCTTCAGCTCTTGCTCGAATAAGTTCAATGGACACACGTGCCGGTAGAATACTTTGTAATTCAGCCGCAACATCTTCAACAATTTCCTGAATCTCAATAGCATCGCCNTGAGAAGAACGTTCTATGGTAACAGAAATTGCTGGATCTTTATTGACAAAGTATGCTCTATTCCTGTTCTTTTCACCAACAGAAACTCTAGCGACATCTCCTATTAATAGTTTGGATCCATCTGGATTAGATCTAAGAGCTATACCCCTAATTTGTTCAGCAGTTCGTTTTGCCACTCCAGTTCTAACTCTTGAATTAGATCCAGTAACATCTCCTGCCGGATCAGTTGAAGCTTCGCCCTTAATAGCTTTAGCTATTTCAACCATAGAGAGGTCATTTTTAATCAAATTAATAGACGATATTTCAACTATTGTTTCAGGTGCAGCAAATCCACTAACAGTTGTTTTCGTTACTCCTGCGGCGAATAATCTTACAACCATTTCATCAGCAAATTGGCCTAATTGTTCAAAAGATACAGGTCCACTTATAATCGCATCTGCGACTCTATCCCGCCAACCTCCACGCCTGACACTTGGATCCTCAGCATCTTCTGGTAACTCTGAAACGGAGTCGACAGCTTCTTGTATATCATCAGTAGCTCTAGACATATCCCAACCAGAATCAAATGTTAACTTAATGCTTGTACTTCCTTCTTTAGATTGTGATGAAGTACTATCAACGCCCTCAATAGACATAAGTACCGGCTCTAAAAATTGAACTATTGACCGATCAATATCTTCTGCACCAGCGCCAGGCCATTTTACATTAACCGAGACAGTCTCAAAAACGACATCTGGAAAAAACTGATTTCTCATTTTTGGTGCCGTTATCAAACCGGCAGCTAGTAATACAACCAAAATCAAGTTCGCGAGAGTAGGATGCCGGGTAAAGTAGGAAATAATACCACCAGATATAAATTTTGTTTTACTACGCATGTTTCTCTTCACCAACTCTATTTCTCTAGTCGTTCAATCATATCAGCTCGAACTTTTTTCTTACTAAGCGCAGTCAAAATTTTCTTTTTTACATTTTTTGGAATGTACGCATTAGCCTCCACAGCAGCAATTAAACGAGCTCGTCTTTTATCATCTAATTCTACCATTTCTGGCCCCGAAAATACTTCTTCTCCAGCAACCTTGGCCCTTATTGGTTTTATTTTTATACCTTTACCTAATAGCTGTGAGTATTTTGAAACAACTTCTTTTCCATCTAAATCATCAGATCTGATAACAATATTCTCACCCTGCCGCCTAAGTAACTCAACAGTCCTTTCCTCAAGACGATCTTCAGCATTTACTAACAAGATAGTATCGTTTTGCCCGATTGCTGACGCTGGCATTATAAAAATATTTTTTAAAACAGGCTCTTGAACAGAGACCGAAACAAAGTCTCCTGGCCTTAAACCAACAGGCTCATTGAGTTTAGCGAACAATAAACGTCCTGAAGCGCCTTCAACTACTGACGCACTCTCTCTAGTTAGAGTTCCGGTTACCTTAAGATCAGCGCCCATAGTATCTAATGCCACTTCGACTAAGCTACCAATCAATAATCCCTTTTCATCTGTCAGATAATTGTATTGTGTGGTGGAAAGCCTGAATGAGACCTCTAAATCATCGGGATCAATTAGCTTAGCCAGCCTTTCATTATTATTGACCAAACCTCCAGAGGTTACATTCACTTCTGCTAATCTACCACCGAACTCCGCATATAGCTCAGTATCTGACAGCAACCTTTCAGCATTAGCTAAGTTTAATTTTCGTCGACTCACTAAATTNCTACTTTGCTCTAACTTGAGCTTAGCTTTTTGAATAGCTTCCCTTCGCGATAACTCTGCATTCGCTAAATTCAGCTTCATACGGTTCACTACATTACCACTTTGCTCTAACTTGAGCTTAGCTTTTTGAATAGCTTCCCTTCGCGATAACTCTGCATTCGCTAAATTCANCTTCATACGGTTCACTACATTACCACTTTGCTCTAACTTGAGCTTAGCTTTTTGAATAGCTTCCCTTCGTG
>JGI20151J14362_10003606_pt1 | contig 10540 bp, 7 predicted proteins | sample COG_01_FD_14362 | JGI IMG/M metagenome (IMG submission 14362) | reverse complement strand
TATCGTAGCCGTCGCTGTCTGCGGAGCGGTGCCCATTCCACGTGTAGAGAGAGATGTAATACGTTTTTTGGAATAACCTTTTATCCCTTTTAACATTTAAAACGCAGATTTGTATTAATTAGTTTAATCTAACAAAATATAATATTATCTAACTATATTTGTGTATGGAAAATTATATTAATAATTTTAATAATTTTAATAAAACAAGCGTTTATGATTTTAAATTAGGAGAAGGTGGTATTGGTGATTATGTAAAATTTTATATGATAATTTTAACAAAGTGTATGTGTAATAATATAAAACTTTATCTCAAAATAAATAATTTAGAAATTGAAAAATACATAAAATTGAAATATGATTTTTTATATATTTCATCTGATGAAATATCAAAACTTAAAAATGTAACTATTGAAAAAGCACGACATTATTATCATAATGATAAATATACTGGTGATATATTATTGAATGAAATTTTCTATTTTGATAATATTGTAAAAACAAATGTTAAACATTTATTACCTTCTTTACCAATTAATTATACTTCTATACATTTAAGATTGGGTGATAAATTTTTAGAAACTGATAAAAAATATGTTTTGTGTAAAAATGATACAAGAGCTTTTTCTTCGGAAAAATTATATAAATTTATAGAAGATAATAAAGATAAAAATATAATTTTTTTTTGTGATAATAATAATCAGAAATTAAAATTTAAAAATATATATAAAAATATTATTATATCAACCTCACAAATAGGACATACTTCATTGTCTAATACAACAAATAAACAAATATTAGATGCTATTACAGATTTTTACATTTTATCTAATTCACAATTAATTTATTCAGCGTCTTGTTCTGGTTTCTCTGAAATGGCTAGTAAATTTAATAATATTAAACTCATATCCTAATATAGTCGGCGTTTAAATGGTCAAAGGTGTAAAATATTTCGCTTTTTATTAAGTTTTTAGTTCGTCTTTTTTCAAATCATATATATATATACCCCTCTTTCCTAAAAGAGTAATCATGTTTATATTTTATATATTATTTATCTAGATTATGCATTATTGCGTCAATTGGTGTAACAAACCAGGTAAGATCGTTCTGTTCGACATAATTATAATACCGCAAATACAACTCCTGAACAGCACAAAGATGTATTTTCGAGGCATCCAAAAATTTATTAATATTGTCCTCTTCTCCTCCGTGTATAAAGATTTTTTTCAATAAGGCGGTGGCGCTGACCTTAGAAGATTGGTCGCAACGCGCACCTTTATTTCTTTCATTTGTAAAATCCTTTATTTTGAAGACCATTATACCGTCTTTCTTAAATTCTGAGATGTAACCAATATATTTATTAAATCTTTTCTTATGTTTATGCTGGATATCTACGATCTTCTTTTTTATTTCTCCGCGCAACCGATACATATCTGCGTCGTCTCCCTCCACCCATTTATTGTTCAACTCATCTCTTTTTTTAACGATAAGAGTTCTGGGGGGAGTTTTTTTAGAATTATGCAATAAAAGACCCTTCATATTATCAACGATTAAATACTTTTCATCAAAATACGCTTTTATATTTTTACTAAACTCCGGATCTAGTCTTGCATCTTCCGTTTCTAGATGGTTCAGCAAAATAACTATCTCTTCAAACAATAAGCTTTCAATAATATGGTCAGTCAAAAGCCTTAATAATATGTCTTTTGAAATACCTAGCTCTTTCTCCATCGTGGAGATTGTTGCCCCACAATATCTATACCAGTCCTTAACTCCGCGCTCAACAACCCACGGAGAACTCCCAATTATATATTGTGAGCGTATCTTTTCAATAATACTCGCGGACGACTCGACATCATCCTCGTCTCCAAAATGCATTTTACTTGGGAGTGCTATTTCTTGTTCTATTTCAACTGATTTGCGCTTATATGGTATTGGTATGCTCCGCTCAAACGTAGATATTTTTTCTTGCTTAAGCTCAATGGGCTGATATAGATACAATTGGTCGATGTTAATAAGATTCCCTAATCGTCCATATTTATCTGTTATATATTCGCTTTTATCCTCCACTAATTGATGCAATGCCGCATTTATCTGTGAGGAAGGATATGACCTTACGGCATTTATATGCCCTATCAACGATTTTTTCGAATATACAAATTTCTCCTTAAATAATGCTCTGATTCGTTGTATTATTTTTTCAGTAGTCATCATAATAAACGACTCCATATAGGTATCGTCATTTATATCTGTAATGTTCTTATTAGGCGTGCAACTATATTGACAGCTTTCGGTATAATCGCATATTGCAGAATATGGTCTGTCGCCAACTTGATATTGTATGGAGGTTCCGCTAGATAAATTTTGGGTTATTGTTTGGTTCATATTTTCAACGGTAAAGTTCGTTTGTTCGATATTTAATAAGCAATCTACCGCAGATTCTTTTAGCGCTCGACTAACCCTTCCTATATTTATCGCTTTTCTCTCCGCGTGTCTATAAACATATACATCTACTGCTTCTATTTTTACATTATCCATTAGGGAACCATATAAATATATCTCGACATTCCTTTCTTCCAGAGGGAGATCTTTGTGGCTACACGTTCTTACAGCACGACCGATAATTTGTTCGATTCGATTCATATTATACCACGGCTCTAGTATGTGGACTTGTCTAATAAATTTAAAATCTAGTCCTTCCGACCCAGCTTGAGATATGAGAACAACTTTAACAGATGAACCGTCCTTGTTTTCTATATTTGTCAATCGCCCGACTTCTACCGCGTTATTAGGAGATAATGATTTGTCTCCTGTAATCATTGTGTAATGTGCGGGTGAAAACTTCCCTTCAGACGCGGAAGCGCTCTCTGGCTGTAAAGTGACCGCGTCTATTCTTTCGGTCGGTGGCGTTTTAAACAATGAATTCCCTCCGGCTCTTGTAAACCCTAGTTCTTCTAGAGCTAACGCAATCGGGACCAGCCCGCCATCAATATATTGAGAATAAATTAATATTACACCGGTTGAGCTCATTATGGAATCACATATTTTCTTTATTTTACCGCTGTATTTGCCTATTTCTGTTGGCGAAAAAATACTACCATATCCTGTTTCCTTGTATTCAAAATCACTTCTCACGCTGCTAGACCCCCCGGATTTATAGGTCATTATATTACGTAAACCCTCTTTGCCAACGATTATCTTTGCGTCGAATATCTCGCGAGCCTCCTCCTCATCTAGCTCTTTCGGCGATGGAGTTCCACCTGTCTGAGTAATTCCGTTCTCATCATAGTAATAATCAAGCTTGGCAGGAACTCCTTTCTTTATTTCGCCCGCGTTGTCATCAAGATCCCTAACGTCAACCTCGCTTTCATACCCAGAATCAACATCACTACTCGCGTCCTCCGCATTGTCCTCTGTCGCCGACTCTCCAGCATCATCCACCACATCAACAAGGTCTTTATCAATCTCTTCAATATCTTCATCAATATCTTCAATATCTTCTTCGAGCTCATCGGACTCTTCATCTACCTCATCGGAGTCTTTATCTACCTCATAGGAGTCTTTATCTACCTCATCGGAGTCTTTATCTACCTCATCGGAGTCTTTATCTACCTCATCGGAGTCGTCATCAGTATCCTCCTCTGACTCTTCATCATCTCCTATTAAATCATATTCCTCTAGTTCGAACGCGTCCAACTTTTTATTTGGATAAATTATATTCAACCCTTCGAGTGGTCTCTGAAGAAGGGTGTAACCGAATGACTCCATGTTTTTAAATATGGCATCTTCTCCGTCATCGCCCTCTTTTTTAAAATTTTTACGAATGGAATGTAATATATAACGATATCCCTTTTCTTGGTAACTGCCAAGATTTGTTAAAAATAGGGATATATGTTCAAGTGGTTGAATTATTTTTTGCCCATTTAATTGGTATGTTGGACGATTATCCTTATTAAATGTATTTTCCTTAGTAAACATCGGAGGCCATATGCGAAACGGGAAAGTATATGGATTCTCTCCTCTCACAAATGAAATATATCCGGTTGCCTTTCTAATTAAAATTTCTCTACCAACATCTTCTCCGGCGTCGTTGGTCTTAAATGTGCCATCTGAATTAAATATATATTTTTCTTTTATCTCTGTTCTATTGTCATTTATATTCATTAAATTAAGAAGCCACACAACCTCCTTGTAGCTATTATATAATGGAGTCGCGGATAATAAAAGTAATCTTAAATTAGGGACTATCTTTACTAATTTCATCACCTCTGTTGCAACTCTCTTATTACTATTATCATCTGTAACGCGGATATTATGGACCTCGTCTATTATGATTAGTCTATTATTGAAAACCTTTTGAAGGTTAATCCTCCGAAGCTCCGCCTGTCTTTTTTTATCAATGCTTGTGTCTACCTCTGACTTATGGTGTATATAATTTGCAAATTGTATATATCCCATAAATACATATGAAGTGTTAATAATCCTTTTTATTTGCTTCACTACGTTTTCTTTGGATAATCCCTTCATATTCATAGGATTAATTTCCTTTAAATATTTATTTCCCGTACATGACCGTAGATTCCATAATCCATCAATTAATCTTAATTTTCTCTCGTCAAATAACTGCACCTTAAAATTTTCTTGGACGTTGGGAGAAGCAACAATAATAATCCTGTGTGTGCTGCCAATCTGTTTTAAATAATCGCGCATCTCCTCACCTATGCCTATCGCAGAACAGGTTTTACCTGACCCAAGTCCGTGGTATAATAGCAAACTATTGTATGGGGTTTGGAATGAAAGGAAGTTTCTAACAAAAATTTGCTGTGGGGCAAGTTCAAAATCGCTATTGCATATTTTTTCTGCTTCTTCCGCAACGGGTTTTATTTTCCCCTCGTATTTCGATTCACTAAACTCTTTTTTCTCAGCTATTTTTATATTGAAATCCTCATCATCTAGACTTGGGTATAAATACGGGTATCTATCTCGAGATTTTATAATAGCCCGATTTATTTTTTCTTTGTTCATCTCGAACTCAATCATCTTTTTTGACCTTTCCTTTGTTGTTCCAACGTTAATATTTTGATATTCTACCTCTAATTTATTTATGTGCGGTTCTGGAGCCAAGTCCTCTTCCGAGTCCTCTTCCGAGTCCTCTTCCGAGTCCTCTTCCGAGTCATCTACCTCAGAAACAATGGATTGAGGAGATACATCGTCGGAGTCTATTACTTCGCCGAGATTAAATTCTTCAATATCATTTACAACGGGCGAAGCAGATACAGGCGAAGCAGATACAGGCGAAGCAGATACAGGCGAAGCAGATACAGGCGAAGCAGATACAGGCGAAGCAGATACAGGCGAAGCTTTCGCGGAAGAAGCCTTATGTTTTTCACATAATCCTGTCGCTTTGTTGCGCCTTGTTCCCTTTTTGCATCTGCCTTTTGTCGAGGGTTTCTTTTTGTCTTCTACATCGTGCTTATTCTTTTTAGTCCGACAAAAGGAACGCTTCTTCCCGCTGGCCCAAGAACAATTCTCTTGAATATTACAGTCCTCTTGTGATTTTATATCAATGCATTGTTTTTGGACGGAAGACATAATATATATAATTGTGTATATTTTATGTATATAACATACAATTGTTTAATAAATCATTTACTCTCTCTAAAACCGCTTTTTTTTCAAAGTTATACGGACGTATAATTTCTATAGCATCTTCAAATGATTTCCACTCAAGTTTACTCACCTCGCTCTTTTGAAAACTAGTCAACGGTTTAACGTTTTCGGGAATACTTGCAATATAATAACAGTGTTTGTATGATTTATAATTTGAACCGGTGAATATTTCCTCAAACGGAACCAAGTTTTGAATAATATTCACAGAACTTTTAGAATAGCCTGTTTCTTCGTGAAACTCTCGCAATGCACAGCATATATCTTTCTCCTGGTAGTTTCGTCTCCCTTTTGCAAATCCCCACTCGGTCTCTTGCCAACCTGTAGAAGATGTAGTTATTAACGTATCTAAATTATAATTTTTTTTCCCACTAGAAACTCCGTTTTTTAATAATTCAAACTTTTCCCGAGATGTTTTTTCTTCTATCCTATATTGAATACTGACGTTCTCTCCCCAAAGCTCTTTCCATAATACATCAAAATTTCCGGTTAACAGTTTATTCTTTTCGTCTATAGTCATTTCATTTATAATATTACACAAATACTTATAATTATGAATAGGGTATTTACCACGCATAAAATCCACAAATCCTAAAGTATCTTTTCTACGTATCATTAGGTATTTAATCCCCGAAGCTGTATTTTTAAATGGGATTAATCCGATGCTTGTTATTGGGAATCTACATTGGTGGAAAACGTGTCCCGATTTTCCGCAATTATTGCAAAAATTATATGAGTTGTTCATATTCGTTAAATAATATTAATATATGTTATTTATACCATCTTTTAATATTATTTATTATAATGATATTGGCTCCAGATGTATGGGGTCCTCATTACTGGTTTACATTACATACTATAGCATTAAGTTATCCAACTTCCCCGAACAGTGTTACAAAAAAAAAATATTATGATTTCATCCAAAATTTCCCATTATTTATTCCGGTTGAAGAAATAGGAAATACATTTAGTAAAATATTGGATAAATATCCAGTAACCCCCTATTTAGACTCGAGGGAGTCGTTTATGCGGTGGATGCACTTCATACATAATAAATTAAACGTTGCACTAGAATTACCCTCATTAACAATGGAGGAAGCAATGAGTGAATATTATAAAAAATACAAACCAAAGGCGGTTGAGAGCATAGATCAGTATAAGCGAAGAGAGAAAGTTGCCTTTATATTTTGCGTTTTAGTAATGATAATGACCGGGTGGTTTTTTTATAAAGAGTAATTATATAGTCACGTATGTCTTTTTTGCGAAACACTCGCAAGAACCGGCGATACATAAAAAATAGAAATGAAAAAATTAATACATATAAAAATTATACAGGAAATCTTAATAGAAAGTCTGTCGCGGGAAAACCAATTGCAGAGGGAGGGTTTGGGTGCGTATTTAAACCGGCGTTGAAATGTAAAAAGAATGCTCCCGATAAAAACTACGTATCAAAGTTAATGTTTAAAAAAAATGCAGAAGAAGAGATGAAATTGATAAATGTTGTGAATAAAAATCTTACGCGCATACCATATTACGCCGAGTATTTTTTAGTACAAGGAGCATATATGTGCAATCCGTTGAAACTTACTACTAGTGATAAGAAGGGATTTAATGAAAAATGCAGTTCACTGTACAGAAAAAATATTACACAAAAAAATATAAATGGCAAATTGCATAAGCTTAAAACAATTAACCTGCCGTATGGAGGGTTAGACCTTGACATATTTTGGAGCAAATGGAATAATTTGCCTCCATCAAAAAAAAAACACAAAAGCTTTGGTGTAACAAATATATGTTTGATTAATCTTCTTAATCGAGGAATTAAGATAATGAATCTTAAGAATTTCTACCATTTAGATCTTAAGGGGTCTAATATATTACGTACGGTTTCTCCAAAAAACATATATATAACAGATAATGTAAAAACTCGCGTAATTGATTGGGGGCTTTCTATGCGCCGAAGTAATAAAAAAACGATTCCATTAGAGCTAACGGACAGACCATTCCAATTTAACCTCCCGTTTTCCAGTATTTTATTCCAGTCGAATATTCAAGAAACAATAAGCGAATATGTAAAAAAATTTAAACAGAAAAAAGATAAATCTGATTTTTCAAATATAGATGGGATCATAAAAAAAGGATTGGCTACACATATATATGATACAGCTGTTTATCGTTTAGGAGACGGTCATCTGGGGTATATGATTCCGTTTATAGACAAATTATATAAACCTCTAGGAAAAAATACTTTGGGTAAGTCCGTAGGAAAAGAAATTATATGCGGATATTTAGAAGAGATATTTAACAAATATATAGATAAGCATTATCATTTTGATGTAGGGGGGTACCTGAATAATGTTTTTTTTAAAAACGTTGACATCTGGGGATTTATTGTTAGCTATAACGATTTAATCACAGATGAGAATCCTTGGAAAAACAATTTTCAATCTATAATTGTAAAGATACTAACAGAATATTGTTTCGGAACAAAATACAGCACAAAGGTAATCCCGATAAAGGAATTAATGGAAAAATTATTGCAACTAAATAAGGCTTTAGGAGAACCGCTAAAATATAAAAATTACCCAGAAGTATGGAATCGTTCTACGCCAAAAATAACTCCTCGTCAATATACACGAAAAATAAGAAGTTAGAGATTATGATATACTAGAAATAATTTATATATTTCTAGTATAATATGAAATATGGGTTAATTATATTTTGCATAACTACATTTTTAATAGCAAATACTTACAGTGACGGAAAGTATGTTCAAAAATTAAAATCTTGGAAAAAGTATTACCAGATGGCGGGAATAGCGTTTGTAGGAATCTCTTCTTACGCGTATATTAAGAAATTCCCCGAGAAATCGCACGGATTCATTCATAATGCAAACGGATTAATAAAGCAGCTTCCCATAGATAGTGATGCGGGAGATTTTTTATCTCCAATGCTAGACTTAACAAACAACGGGTTTTTCGGAAATAATCAAGAACAAAATATGGATTATATGAACACTGGACAGCCTCAGCAGAAACGAATGATGAGTTCGGGGAAGAACTCCAACAAACGCAGTGTAAGTGAAACAAAGAAAAAATATGTGGCGTCTACTCAAGACTGGAAATGTGGAAATTGCAAAAAAAAATTACCAGCGTGGTTCGAGGTGGACCATATGGTGCGGTTAGACCGGGGTGGTTCAAACCATATAGACAATCTTGTTGCTCTATGTCGGGACTGTCACGGAGAGAAAACGGCGCACGAAAATTTTTAAAGTTTATTTATTTTGTAATAATAACATTATAATACATAAATGAGCGACGTTGTATTTATTCCAAACAATGTTGGTTCGAAAATGTTATTTAATGGAGCGGAACAGATATACAACCACATTGATATATTATACACCGCAATTATATTTATCATAATTGCAGCAATACTTTATGTTATAGTTATACAATCAACAAAGTATATTAAATTAGAGAACTTTGACCTGCTTATAGTATTCCCCCTTTTTATAGGTTGGTGTATATTATACTATGTAGACCCATATAAAATATCAACAAAACGCCCAAGAGCAACAATTTTAGTAAACATACTAATTTTCTTTTCGCTATTGTTAATGTTTATATTTAAGCAACAGTTTTATCACGGCGAGGTAAAAATTCGTTTGGATAACCGTATCGAAGTGATACCGGGGCCACCGCCACCCGACGAGATAACCCCACTCATAAAAAAATTATTTATGTGCACATTAACCATTCTCATTATATTCATAATCATAATAAGTATAGTATGGGGATTCGCGACTATGCCGGGATTGGCGAAGATGTTTGAGTATATTTTATTGCTTTTGATAATTGTTGGCGGAGGTGGAATAGCATATTTATATTTTAAAAAGAAGTATACGAAATTTTCACATAAGAAGCTTTCTATACTGGAAAAAATTATATTTTACGTGCCGTGCCTACTTCTCCAAATTGTAGATGAGATGAAACGGCAGTATGATATAACGACCGCTCCTATGTGGATATTGTTGGCGTTAGAAGTTGTATGTGTGAGTATATATTTCTTAGTCCCGTTGTTATTTAATTATTTAACATCATATGATTCTAAAACTTTACTAAGAGACCCAGTATATTTAAATAATAAACATACTTTAGGGACTTTTGAAAATCTCGAGAAGTCTTCTAATATGAAAGGAAAGTATGCATACGAGTATGCTATTTCTGGATGGTTCTATATTAATCCACAGTCTCTTGCCACAAACGAGTCATATTCCGAATACACCACCATATTTAATTATGCGAATAAACCGATTATCCAATATAATAGTATGAAGAATAATATTCGTATACAGACAGATGTTGGTAAGGGAAATATGAAAAACATATATATATCAAAAGACGTTATCTATCAAAAATGGAACAACTTTGTAATAAATTATGATGGGTCAAATATGGATTTTTTTATGAATGGCGAATTGGTGGGAACCGTCGCAAACGTCGCCCCATATTTGTATTATCAAGAAGTTGATGCGGGGTCAGTTAATGGGATACACGGGGGGATTTGTAATATAAAATATCACAGCAAAATACTTAGCAAATATATGATAGAAAACACATATAATATATTAAAAACATATAATATTCCTATCCTTTAGATAATTTCTTATGATAATATATATTATGAACGTTGTTCAAACAGTTTTGATAGCAATAGTATTTCTTATAATAATCTATTATATAATTCAATGGTTTACTACGAAATCGGTTAAGCTATCAAATATGCAGAAGGCGACATCAACGACTACCATATCTGCAAGCAAACTTAAAAACAACAACGTCGGAAACTTTACCTATTCGATATGGTATTATAT
>JGI20151J14362_10003603_pt1 | contig 10542 bp, 7 predicted proteins | sample COG_01_FD_14362 | JGI IMG/M metagenome (IMG submission 14362) | reverse complement strand
CGTCACTGGGACGCCCCCGCCGCGGCGCCAAACCCGCGCTCGCCTCTCGCCCTATCGTCCGCGCGTCCGCGCAAGGCAAGGGATCGACGGACGATTACGTCGTCACCCTGGTGAACATCGCGGTCACCGCCGGGAACGAGGAAGGGTTCGTGGCGCAGTCCGTGGACAACGCGAGTAACAGCGTCGAGGTGACCGCCCACCCGACCAAACCCACCGAACCCACCGAACCCACCGCGCGTTCCCATTCAAACGACACGATCGATCGATCCACCGTCCCGACTCACAACCTCGACTGACCCTCTCTCAACCCGACCCCTTCTTCGCCCTCAAATCAGGAACCCGATAACCGCAGGTTCGACGTCCTGCAGGACCTGGACGATCCCTCCAAGTTCGCGCTCCTCGAGGTCTACGCCACCTCCGAGGGTAACGACGCGCACAGGGATCTCCCGCACTCCACCGCGTGGAGGGAACAAGTCGCCGACTGGATGGCGGAGAAGAGAACCTGGAGCGTGTACACGCCGGTGTACCCGTGGGCGGGGCTGTGGGGTACCTCCGCGGCGTCCAGGCGCGCGGCGGACGGCACGGTCACGCAGCCCGCGCAGGCCGCCTTCCTCACCCTGGACAAGGACGGCGACGCGGCGGGCGCCAAAGCCGCCGCCGACGACACGAAGCAAATAACGCACGTGCACGTCACCTGCGTGCCCGGGACGGAGGACGACTTCATCGAGGCGTGCCTCGCCAACGCGGCGTCGTCCGTGCTCGAGCCCGATAACCTCCGGTTCGACGTGCTACGACACAGGGATGAGCCCAACAAGTTCATGCTCATCGAGGTGTACGCCACGGGGGAGGGACCGGTGGCGCACAAGGCCACGCCGCACTACAACGAGTGGAGGACCACCGTGGAGCCGTTCATGCAGGAACCGCGCCGGGCGAGGAAGTTCCGCGCGGTGTTCCCGACCGATCCGGCGGCGTGGAAGATGACCCTGCACGAGATGTGAGGGCGGCGGGGACGACGCTTTGTGTACCTATTATAGCAACAGTCTTTACCCCGAACAGTCAATATTACTCAAGGACTCTCAGAAAAAAAGTCGCGACAGAATCAAACGCCCGATTGAAGCCTCCATGGACGCGTACGACTCAGACCAGCCGCTATTCTGCGACGATACCGGCGAGGCCCTCAACGATGCCGCTCGCAAGCTCGTCCTCTCCGCGCTCGCCGAGGACAAGCGCGCAGAGGTCCAGGGCGACGGCAAGGCTCTCGGAAACATTCTCGGTTCCATACCCGTGGTTGACTGCGCGGTAGGGAAGCACAAGTACGTGCAGGTGCAAATGACACACCCCGAAGAGCCGGATACCTTCGTGCTCGTCGTCAGGAGCTACGACCACTGCAACTATCACGCGGAGAACTACCAGGAGCTCATGCGTCGACTGAGGCGGGACCCAAAGACGAAAGGATGCGTCGGGAGGGTGATCGGTGGAGGAAGAATCAGGTTCGACAAGGAAGTGGGGGTGTGCGAGGTGTACGGGTACTCGAAAACGTTCGGGCGGACACCGGGGTGCAACGAGAAGACCGCGGATATCATACGGAAGAATTGCCTGGAGTTCAAGAGGGTTGACTGGAGCGACTCGGGGTATTAGAGACACAAGTTAGACACAGTTAGCGGCTCGATTAAACTTTCACCAACCGTCGAAGTTGCCGAACCCACCCGTCTTTGCCTTCTTCTTCGCCGGTTCCGCGTTCGAGTCTCCACCCGAGGCTGGCTTGCTCACGTACTTCCCAATACTGCCCGACTTTTTCAGCGCCCCGTCGTCGCCAGCCTCCTTGGCCATCTGCCCGGCGGGATCCGACCACCACCGGCCCGGGTTGAGCGCCTCTGTCCGCTCCCGCGCCTCCTTCTCCTCCTTCGCCTTCTTCTCCCGCGCCTTCACCGTCTCAGCCTCGGCCATGTCCTTGTACGGGTCGGTGAACACCTTCGTGCTCTCGATCGTGATGGGCTTGCTCGGCCTGTCGTCGTCCGCCGTGGGCACCCGCTCCATCTCGGACAACACGTCCGCGCCGCCCACCAACCGACCGAACACGGTGTGCTTGCCGTCGAGGTAGTTCGCGCTCTTGTACGTGATAAAAAACTGGGATCCGTTGGTTCCAGGGCCGCTGTTGGCCATGGAGAGCACCCCTCTTCCGTCGTGGTTGAGGTGGGTGATCTCATCCTTGAACTTGTCGCCCCAGATGCACTGCCCGCCGGACCCGGTGCCCGTGGGATCGCCGCCCTGGATCATAAAGTTCTTGATGCTCCGATGGAACCCGACGCCGTCGTAGTACCCAGCCTTGCACAGCACGATGAAGTTCTCGCACGTCCGAGGTGCCACGTCGCAGTGCAGCTCCACGTTGATGTCCCCGAGGTTGGTGCACAGCTGTACGTACCCTTTCTTCCCTTTTGGCGGGTTTCGCTTCACCACCTCCTCGACGCGTTCGTTCACTGTGGCGTTGCCCATCACCGTGGACGTGAACGACGTGGACCCCGCGCCGGTGGTTCGCATGGCGTTGGTCTTGTACGCGATGTGCGACCCGACGGCTTTGAACCGTTCGCGCATCGCGGCATCACGTTTCTTCATCTCCTCGCTGTCCGCCGCCTTGGCGTGGGTCACGCGCCAGTCCGACGGGCCGTCCGTGTTCCACGTGTGCGAGCCGGGCTTGAACGTGACGTTATCCAGCGGGTGGTTCGTGGGTGCCTTGAGCAGGCGGCTCTTATCCGCGCCTTTATCCAGGCCGGCGTCGTCCTCGGCGGTTGCGTCAGCCTTGTGCTTAGCCTCGGCGAGGATGCGCTCCGCCTCTGCTCGTCTGCCGCCTCCGCCCGAGACGAGCGCGGCTGTCGCATCCTCCGTCCCGAGCTTCTCCAGCACGCGCTTGATGTCCGCGGACATGGCCCTCGAGTTGAGATTATCGTCCGCGCCGTTCCCACCGCCGCCCCTGTCGATCTCGTGTCCCTTCTTGACGTGCTCGAACTTGTCCAGCATCCGCCCCTCCAGGTTCAGTGGGTCCTGGAGCGTGACGAGATCTTTCCGCGTGAACTTCTCGTCGGTGATCAGGTCCTTCCAGTTCTTGGGCTTGACGCACAGCTCGTCGATGGCCTGATAGCAGTATACATTACCGGTGGTCTTGACGGCGACGATGTGGGTGCTGTCGGTGAACACCTTGTTGAGCACCGGGCACTCGTAATCGCCCTCTGAGTTTTTGTGAAAAGTGAGTTTGGTCAGATCCTTGAGCTGCAGGGGCTCGCCGGTCACCGGGTGCTTGCCGTGCGTCTGGACGTAGGGCACCGCGTGCATGATGTCCATGACCGTCCCGTCCGCGGTGCACACCGGATCGTCGAACGGCAGGAACGACACCGCGCAGCAGTTGAAGGGCAGGCGGCGGAAGGGCACTCCCTCCATTTTGTTTTTATACCCGCCGCCCTCAATCGCCCACTCGGAGGCGGTGATGTACCCCCGGTCCTTGCTCATGCTCTTCTTCCCCATGGCGACTCACTCCAACACTCCCGGCCACGCGAAGGCTGGGTCGAAACCCCTCTCTCGGCGGCTCTTGCGCTGCCGACGCCTCCGCGAAGTGATCGCACCGATTGAGAAACTCGCTGCCAACAAAATCGCGGCAGTTTGATTTCTGGCAGTTTGGCCACAGAGCGAGGAAATCAGGCTCTCATCATCTGCCCGGCGATTCACAGCAACGAGCACGAGCACGCGACGCCAAAGCAGGCGTACAGCGTTCGCACGTCGGTGTTATCGGGCAAAGTCACCCGCACGCTCGCGTCGTCGATCCGAGGGTCGCACATCGAGCCAGGCAAGCGCCGGTTCGCGGAAGTAGAAGGAGAGACGGGAAAATCTGAGACGGAGCAATGTCGACCGGTCTCGGCAAGGGTATCGGCATCCCCGTCAAGCTTCTCCACGAGTCGGAGGGGCACACCGTGACGGTACGTGTATCCACGGCATCCGGCGTTCACCCCGCGTCGTCCACGCGCCCTCGACGGTCGCGTGACGCGCGTTTCCCGGGATCCCGCCCGAAATCTCTGCAGCGGAGAAAAACCTAGTGCCAACCAGTCTGGGGGCGATCGCTCCTTCCCGCGCTTCCCTCCACGCGTCGCTGACCGCCCACCCCCTCAATCCTCTTCAACAGATCGAGCTCAAGACGGGCGACACGTACAGGGGCACGCTGATCGAGTCTGAGGACAACTGGAACTGCCAGCTCGAGGGCATCACGCACACGGGCAAAGACGGCCGTGTGAACCAACTGGAGAACGTCTACGTCCGAGGCAGCAAGATTCGTTTCCTGATCATCCCGGACATGCTGAAGAACGCGCCGATGTTCAAGCGCATCGACCCGAGGGCGGGCGGGCGCGGCGCGGGGAGGGGAGGTGCCGGCGGCAGGGGCGGCAGGGGTGGCCGCGGCGGCAGGGGCGGACGCGGCCAATAGGGGGACCGCAGTCGCCGATCGCCACCCGAAAAAGTCACAAACTAGTCCAGTTCAATATTAGATTCGCGTCACCACCGGCTTACCATACTACTTGCCGAACCTCTGCGCCGTCTTGGAGTATCGACGCAGCACCCGCCTGAGACCCTTGCGCGTGAACCCCCACAGACCACCGTCCACGTGGTAAATCTCCGCCCTGTGCAGCTGCCACGGCGGATACGCCGACGCGTGGAAGTGTCTTCCAAACACAATCGCCAAATCCACCGCGGGCAGACGCCGACCCGTCCGTTCCATCCAAGCCTCCAGCTCCCGCGGCGTGATCGAATCCTCATTACTAAGCGAGTTTTCATTTCCTGTCACGTCTCGCGTCATCACCCTCGCCGCCTCCAACAGAGCCGCCCCGCCGTCGCCCCCGCGGAGCAGGTCAACCGTCGTCTTCGTCGGCGCCGACGCACGCGAGTCGTCCCCGTCCTTCGCGGGCTCCTTCTTGCCTATGCCGAAGAGCTCGGCCCACTTATTGGTCGCCGCGCCGCCGCACGTGAACCTCGCGGCGACGCGCACGGTCCCGTCGTCGTCCACGGTCCTGACCTCGTATGTGCACGCTCGCATCCGGTGTAATCTGTTTCGTCGGTGCCCATCCACCGTGGCCCTCACCACCGCCTCCACCAGCCGCTCCTTACCCGCGCGCACGCTCCCGTCCTGATCGTACATGGATACGTGTCCTATTCCCTCCTCGGTGCACCACACCGCCAGGTTCGCAAGCTGCGTCAGGCATCGAGGGTGCATGGCATCGTCCTGGTCGTTCACGACAGCCGCGATGCACCTCGGGGGAGGCGGCCTCTCCCCCGCGATCCAGTCCCACCGCCACCCCGGGTCCTGGATCCCGATCAACCTGGCCACAGACGCCTGTGACTTCCTCGCGGCGAACATCAACCCGCGTCTCGGCTCCAGGAACGCCAAGCCCATCGCGTGGAAGGCTCGGTCCACGCAAGCCTTGGCGAAAGATCGGAGCAGGAAGTACAGGTTCAGCAGGCTCCACAGGTATCGCGCGACGCGGCTCCCGAACCCAGAGTCGCGCTCCATCGTCGTGGACACGCTCATGGCACGCGCGTCACGAGTGATTCGAGCGCACGCTGGGACCGACGCAGACTCTCCCAGGGCGCTGCGAACTGTGACGAGACGGCTCGCTGCATTGTTTTTGTCGTCACCGAGAAAACTTCAGCTGATGAGAGTCAGCAGGTCCCCGAGGAGGGTTGGCGCGGGAGCGTGGGAGAGCGATTGATAATGTGAAATGTTTTTGATCAAAAAGACTGTGTGATTCCACAGCGTGCTGCGTCTAATAAAAAAATGTTTGCAAGTCTCAGTGGGCCTTGACCCTCTTGCTCCTGCCCTTCGCCGGGGCCGCACCCGCCTTGGCACCGGCGTGCCAGTCCTTCTTGTAGATGTCGTACACCTGCTCCTGGATCATGTGGGTCATGTACATGCAGATGTGAACGGGCACGAGGTACGGAAGCGCCGCGCGGAAGGTCGCCATCTTGTGGAAGCCCAGCAGACCGACGATGGACCCGATGATCATGGGATGCGGCACGTACCCGTAGGGGAACTGGGACACAAAGTTGGGCTTCATCACGCCGAGCTCCACGCCAAAGTAGGTCTGGTCGATGCCGAGCGCCACGGTGGCGGCGGTGGAGAGGCCGTAGCCAACCACGAGCATCGCGATGGACACGGGATCGTACGTGAAGTTGGTGAGGTAGTTCCAGCACAGGTGCGTGAGCGCGATCGTCTTGAAGAAGACCACGTTACGCTTGAACACGCCAAAGTTGATCTTGTGCCTGTAGTGGTACGTGGCGATGTACATGCAGTAGTGCGTGAAGGAGGTGGCCACCATGAAGAAGTTGGGGTGGATCTTCTGGCCGACGGCGAAGAGCGCGGCGGCGGCGGCGACGTTGTTGAGACCGGCGTACCTCTCGAGCTCCCTCACCCTCTTGGTCCAGAAGATGACGTTCCACGCCATGAACCTCCAGAAGAGGCCGGTGGGGCGGATGGTGGCGAGGAAGAGGTTCCTGGCGGTGGTGTTGTACCAGGTGGCGAGGGTACCGACAACGCTGCCGAAGGGACCGAAGCACTTGGGGTAGACGACGTAGTGGAGCTTCATGGTGATCCTCCTGTCCTTGTTCTTGGTGGGAAGGTCGGCGATGACGTGAATCTCGCGGTTGTAGTCAAAGCCCACGGCGTCGCCGTCGCTGAGGCAGCCGCCTCCGCGCTCCATGGTGAACAGGGTCTCGACCTGGACGTTCTCGTTCACGGCGAGCATGACGCGGTACACGTGGCACCAGGGCCACACGCTCCACGGTCCGTCGCAGTGCTGGGTGTAGAACACGGTGTCCGAGTTGTTGTTGTGGTGGCTGGACGCCACGTAAATCTCGTTCATGGCCGGGATGGCCTGCACGTTGTACAGGTCGGGCCTGAACCTGTCGTAGAACATGCCCATCATGGCGTCGCACGACATGCAGTGGGAGAAGGCATCCTTCACCTTGCCCTCGAGCTTCTGGTACCACCAGTGCGCGGTGCACGTGCGGTCGGGATTGGCGGCGGTGACGAAATCGTACACGGTTTTGCGCGCCGCCGAGTCCGCCTTGTTCGAGAGTTTGCACCTGACGACGTAGTTGTGCGCGACGATCCACTCGGCGAAGGATGCCTTCATGTTGACGAGGGCGTCGATGCACAGCGGGAGGAGGAAGTAGGTGTGCTCGAGGAGGAGCGCGAGGAAGGTGGGGGAGGCGGATTGGTACGTGGACTGGAAGGTCTTCTCGCCGGTGATGATGTGCGCGAGCTCCTGGCCGATGTACGCGAAGCCCATGAGCTTAAGCGCGTCGTAGGTCTCGAGCATGGGAGCGATGTGCATCGTGACGGCGGCGAGGCCGGCCATCATCGCGGAGGTGGCGACCCAGAGCTTGAAGTCGCCGAGCGTCACGAGCAGAGAGGCCACGTACGCGCCGACCGCGATCTGGAAGTGCTGCTCGGTCACCGCGGGGTGGTTGAGCAGGAGAACGAGCGCGGCGATGATACCAACGGGGGTAGTCACCATGTGCAGCGCGACGTTGAGGGAGTTGGTGTGGTACGCCCGGAAGCGCACCGCCAGATCCCCATAGGAAGAATTGGCGCCCATCTTGCTACGTTTTCCCAGAACCTTGGCCGACGATCCACGATCCGATCGGTGAAAGAAGGCGCTCGCGGGTGCTCCGAGGAGGCGCGAGTCGCGGCGCGGGGTGTCTCCACGCGCGGGGTGAGGCGGTGACGCGGACGGTCACTGCTCTCGGTGTTGTGACCGGCCGGACGCGCGGAGGGCGCGGGTTCAGCTTCAAACGGACTCCAAACGGCGACGTGGTCGGGTCGACGTGTCTGAGCCATAGACTGAGTTTTGGAGTTTCGCTCGCGATTCTCAGATTCTGTTGATTTCACCCGTACGGGCTGTGGTTACGAAAAAATTAATAAACANANAAATAAGTTGAATTACGGCCGATGTAAACGAGTATTTGGTGTAAATTGGCTNAACATGTTTGTCAAAATCACATTCCAATAAGTCTCACTTCTGAGTTCTACGCGTCCCGAGGCTCCACCACGGCTTCTCCGTCGCCTTGCTTCCCTTGAGGAACTTCTGGTACTCCTTCTGCATCGCCTTGACCTCCTTCTCGTCCCACTCGGGCGCCTCGCCCATCTCGGCGCCGTCGAAATCGTCGTCGTTCGCGGCGGCGCGGTTCTTCTCCCTGACGTCGTCCCTCGAAGGAGCCGCGCCGTCGCCCAACGCGGACGCCACGCGGGACCTCTGCGTCTCGCGATCCTCCGCGAGCTGCTTCTCGAGCACATCCCTCTGCCTGCTCCGCGCGTCGGGGTCCCCGCCCGAGGGTCCGTCCCGAGGCGCCGGGCGGTCGACATCGGAACCCGAACCTCCGCCGGGGAGGAGGATGGCGAGCGCCAAGCCGCCGAACATGGCGACGCCCGTGCCCACCAGCGTCGAGGGCGATAGCCCGGAGATGGTGGACAGCTTGGCGACAGGCGCGGGTGGTTTGGCGTCGATGGCGGTGGCGTACTCCGTGATCTCCTCCCGGATGGGACCGAGGGTGCGCGCAGTGCTGGACTTGACGGCGGCGATTGAATCGGCGGCGACAGTCTTTGTTCGGGCGGCGGCGACGTTGACGGCGTCGACAAACTGGCCAGTCGCGGGCGTCGACGACTCCGCCGACTTTTTCTTGGGGTCGGCCGTCTGCTTCTTCGCCTTGGCAGCCTCAGCCTTCTTGGCAGCCTCGGCCTTCTTGGCAGCCTCAGCCTTCTTGGCAGCGTCAGCCTTCTTGGCAGCTTCAGCCTTCTTGGCAGCGTCAGCCTTCTTGGCAGCGTCAGCCTTCTTGGCAGCGTCAGCCTTCTTGGCAGCCTCAGCCTTGGCCTTGTCAGCCTTGGGATCGGACTTTGGCTTCTCGGCAGCCGGCTTCGCCTGCTTGACCTCGGCAGCCTTCGCCTTCGCCTTCGCCGCGGCTTCCTTCGCCCGCTCCACCGCCCGAGCCTTCGCCTTTGCCGCCTCCGCGCCAGCCTTGTCCATCGCAGCCTTGGCCCTCGTCGCCGTCTCCGACGCCTCCCTCTGCACGCGCTCCTTGACCTCAGCCGCCTTGACCTTGGTCTGTTCCTTGACCTCAGCCGCCTTGACCTTGGCCCGTCCGATGTTCACCTCCCGGGTAACCTTGGCCTTGGCGTCGTTGGCTGCTTTATCGTCGGCGGTGCGGGCGCGCTGCTCGGCGACGGCGCGGTCCCGCGCAGCCGCCGCCTCAGCCTGCTTGGCGGCAGCCTCCGCCGCCTTGGCCGCCTTGATCTCGACATCCTTGGCGCGTTGCCCCTCCACCCGGGCTCTGGTCTCGGCCGCGACTTTCTCCGCGTTGGGCTTGGCCTCCGCCTCGGCTCGCTTCTTGGCGTCGGCAACCTGCTTGAGCTTCTCCTTCGCCGCCGCCTTGAGCTCCGCGGCGCGCGCCCTGTCCGCCGCCTTCTTCTCCTTGGCGAGCTCGGCAGCCTTCTCGGCGGCAGCCTTTGCCTTGGCGGCCGCCTCGGCCAGCTTCTTCTCCTCGGCGGCGACCCTTCTCTCCTCGGCGGCGCGCTCCTTGCGAAACTGCTTTTCCGATTTGGGCGAGTCGGCGAGTTCCTTAAGCCGCTTGGCCTCGGCGAGCCTCTCCTCCCGTTGGCGTTCGAGCGCGAGCTTCTCCACCCTGGCGGACTCGATCCACGCCCTGCGATTGGCCTCGCGCTTCAACGCCTCCTGCATGCGCTCGGATCGCTGCTCGGCGTCGACCCGCCGCTGCCACTCGGCAACCTTGCGCAGCTCCTCAACCTCCGCCGCCCTCGCCGCGGATTGCGTCTGGGCCTTGGCCTCCTCGGCTTCGATCTGCGCGGCGCGCATCTCCCTGTACCGAACCTTGAGCGGGCGATCGTCCACGGGTGCCTTGCGCGCCTCCAACTCCTTCGCCTTGGCTTCGCGCTCTTTCTGCAGCTTGGCCCGCTCGCGCTTCGACAGCTTGGCCTCGTCGGCGAATTTCTTCTTGCGGACGTAGACGGACCACGCCGCGAGCGCGGCCGCGGACGTGACCGGGAACGCCCACGGATGCGGGTCGGGTTCCTCGTCCCACTCCTCCTCCTCGTCCTCGTCGTCGGGGTAGTACCACTCCTCGGTCTCCTCGTAGCCGGAGGAGGATGCGCCGTTGTACGATAATTCCCTCGGAGCGCTTCCATTAACGGCGCCAGCCTCCGATCCCGTCGCCCGATCGCCCTCGACGCCGTCGACGGCGGACGTGCTGGCGGCGGATTCGGCCATGGCGATGACCCGCTCCCTCAGGGTCCCATCGGAAACGGCGTCGCGGTTCCATCGCGGGCGCGGCGTCGCGGTCGCCGGGGTCGACGCTCCCGCGAGGCGGTTAGCGTGTCGATTATTGCATCGCCGGGGACGCGCGCGGTTGGCGACCGCGGGGGTCGCCGCACCCGCCGCTCGCGCGACCGCGTGCATGACGGTGACGCCTCAAAGACGACGAACGGTCGATTCGAGG
>JGI20151J14362_10003587_pt1 | contig 10570 bp, 2 predicted proteins | sample COG_01_FD_14362 | JGI IMG/M metagenome (IMG submission 14362) | reverse complement strand
TAGACATATAGACGCTAGACGGGTTAGACGGTGCAGTCGGGTAAATCCGGATTGGGTGGGTTAGACGAGTCGGGTTAGACTCGGCGTTACAAACTCGCGCCTGGCCCCCAATAAACTTACTCCACTCCACTCTGAAGGAGTAGTTAGGCAGGGCAATAGGCAGGCAAGGCAGGAAAGCCGCGGCCTGCAGGCAACAGTGAGAGGACAAGTGCACTGGGTGCAACAAGCCGGAGCTTGCGTTGCACCCAGGCTATTTATTATCGCCGCGCGTGGAACATGTTCCAGAAGTACCTTGGTCAAACCCCGGCCAGGGGAATGGACCGTACTGGGTCAAGGCCGGCATGGCCGAGACCGGCGCCGCGAATATAAATACGCGCAGTGGCCAAAGCATAAGAGATGCAGGGGCCTAACCACAGCCATCTGGAGCGGGGGGCCGCCAGGCCACTTCCACTCTCCTCCGCCGCATGCCGCGAGGCCTCATTGCGGCGGTCTTGGCCGCAGCAGCGCGTCGTCCAGGTGATCGTCGCACCTAAATTAGGCAGTGGGGAGAGCATGCCAGATAGGGCAGGTGTAGGCGCCATGTTAGGTAAAGCCCACTTGGGCGACCGGAGTCATACCCCGATTAGGCAATATCAAATATGGGCCTTTGCTGCTGACCCCCCCAGCTACGATGCCCGTGGGCAATCGTTGCTGTCTGCCAAGGCCCCATCCCTCCCTTCGCCCTGAGGCAATAGGCTGTCTGAAAGTAGCATCAGCTACAGGCAGAACAGGGATAAAGGGGATGGTCATAGCCATTAGGGTTAGGGTTTACCNNAAGGCATGCAGTGTGGTNTNACCCACTAAAGCATGTTAGGTAGTGCACCTATCCCTCTTAGTGCAGGNCTGCTCATGATTCTCGTGCACTATGACTAGGGTCAGTGTCCAGGTACCGACGTGGTACAAGGACTGGAGTCTACACTGTGGGCAGTGTGGGCTGGGCACCACTGCCCTGGAGGCTGCTCCGTGTGTGGTGGACACACCCTGACCGTCGACACAGCCACTACTGAGACTATAGTCCTGTCGACTAGTTAGGCTATATCACCGTCGCCCCCCATAGGAGTGGAAGAGGGTGTACAGTGTGACCATGGTGCCCTCATACACGATACTGGTGCCCTGACAGGGCAGTGGACGGGTCCAGTGCCAGGCCATGGTACCTCACTGGTGCTAGTCCCGTGGGACTAGTGATCACTAGTGTTATCGTGTAATACGGACACTAGTAGTAGGACGCATCATACAGTGTAAGTGTGAGGCCCACTCCTCACTAAACCCCCTTCGAAAGCATTGGCACGACGTTGCCCCTTTCGATCCCGACCTCATATCAACGAATCGATAGAGGACGAGGAATAGATAAAGTGTTGTGGAGTTCACCTCCGACACAATATCTGAGTTTCCCCTCGGGTATAAGGTGGAATGCAGTTGGGGTTGTGGAACGATGTTCCCCCCTGTAGGTTTTATGCACTTACTACACTGCGTGAGCCCTACTACCCTACAGTGACCCTAGTCCAGCGCTAGCACTTGCGTAGCAGAGGATCGGGTAATTCGTACCCGTGGAGTACGGGCAGGAACTGCCTGACCTTAATAGGGCCTAGGCCCTTGGTCGTGGCATCACTGTAATTGGTCGAGGTATGGGTATAGCGTATTGCTACAGTGCCATCCTCGACCTCATCCTTGTTGTAGTGGTAGGATGTACGAAAGTACATGTTGCCACTGGTCACAAGGTCCTCATGACAGAGGTTGTTGGCCTGTTTATTGTCGGCATATACCACGGTGGGTTTGCCGACAACAGAGCCAAGACCCATCTCACACATGAATTGACGCAGCCAGACAATATGCTTGATAGCATAGTGTAGGGCCATGTATTCATTATATGTCGAGTTGACTCCCACGTGTGTGAGTTTGCCCGACTTGGTGATGATGGGACCCCCCCAGTTGATGGTGTACCCGTACTGGGTTTTACCGTCATGGGGGTCGTCCTTATTGGACGCATCGACATATGCCAGGGGCGACATGTCGGCTTCGCGGAACTGTATGCCCTCGTCCTTATGCTGCAGCAGATACTGCAGCATTCGGAGTGCACACTTCCACGCCAGATCTGTGGGGCAGCTCATCAGCTTGCAAAGCTGAGAGCAGCCATACGCACAGATTGGGCTCACGTGTCTTACGCACCATAGCAGGGAGCCTACCAGGCGCTGATAGCCTCTCGCAATGTTGCGATCGACTTCACCCTCCTCTGGTGTACTAGACTTCGTGAGGATGAGGCCCTCGGGGAAAGGAGTACCAACCGTCCTTTTCCCATGGGCTTCATCAAGGTTAGGACCGAACACTGCAGCTAAGTCCTCGATGAACGAGGGCATAGTGCATGTGATGGTCCACCCCTCGGGATCAGAAGTGTCAAGGACTCTTCTTACTCCCAGAATGTAGGAAGGGTCGACAATTTCGGTCGTCCATTCCTCATTCATGATGTCATTAATCTCGTGTAAGACATCTAGACTTGTACCGTAACAGTCACAGTCATCAGTATGTATCAGTACCCATGATCTATGACAATTTTCTGGTACTATGTCATCTAAGTCGTGATATAGGGGAGGGTCTACGACGTTCTCCCCATTTTCATATACCCTGGAAGTAACTTCCTTGGGGTCTATGACCTTATCTATGACAAAGAGACAGGGATCCTGTCTGCATTTCTTGACAGACCACCCATCAGAGGAAAACTTCCTCATGATGAAGCCATCTCTACACTTAGACCATTCCCTGGCAGCGCTAGGCATGCCGTAGAGACACTTCTCAAGGATCATGAAGAGCTCGTTGCCCTCATCATCCTTCCTTTCGAACCCGTCAGGGTATCGCACTGCCACCCTGTCTCCAGGTGGCAGTGGTGCCCATGTATAGGCCATCTTTACATCCCATGCCAGGTTGAAAAGATGCAAATTCACTCTGAGNGACTGTANTAGCCTCTCAGTGTGCTGTACAGGTGCTGCTGCAAAGACGTCGTGGTAATGTATACCTTTGGTAACATTTCCTCTATGTCCTGCTATGCAGATTCTGGTTTTCAGTCTNGANAAGACTGAGCTACCATTTNCATCCTGTTTNAACTTNTGCGTGAGAGCCACGCTGCATGGGATNGGTTTCGACATNATCCCATGCTTGTTCCTAATGTCGTCGAGAGTGTGGTTGTGTGAGAACACACCNTGGTCATTNAGTCCATCCATTTCGGAATGNATGGACTTGACCCACTCNTCTGCCCTNTCACCCATNAGGGCGTCGACTACATTCTTTGGNTCTGGTATGATNCCAGAGCCAGTGATCTTANTCCTACCCTTAANGTTCTTAGCCTTCTTAGCGTGATGAGNCATTCCAGCTCGCAGGTCTNTATCGACCATAGAGTGGAGCAGCTGATCAAANTCAGAGGGCTGAACCTGGCCNCAGACTAACGCNGCACAGGCTGTTCCNAGAANGTCCATGCTCGTTCTGAGTTCCCCTTCNGGGGGCTCATATGAGCATGTNNTNTCGAATGCTAGCCTNGCNTAGTANGNCTGNTCNTCNTCTATGTCATCCTCATGGAGTCCATGAGCATATGACTTNTGGGCAGCCTTGTTGGACACAAGGTTGTTCCAGTGAGGACCACTAGGGTANGGTAGGGTCAGTCCTTGTTTCACAGGACCTCTGCCCTCGCATAGTNGCTTGGGTAGGTCATGTGGAGTNAGGACNTCCTCATCAGGCTGNACAGGCCTGGTNAGGAGCCACAATCTGTACAGACTGTGNAGCTCAAAGGGAAGCTGTTTCTGGTGTTTGTGCACCAGTTTACAGATTTTCGTCCATGATGTGTGNCCATCAGTGACGATGTCNCGACTCCTCATGCTNTCTCGCTCGAGCCTCTCGAGCTCAGCNTCNGCATGNGNGTCCTCNGAAAANTTNCCTTCGATGACTAGGTCATCAGTGATCCCTACNTGATCTGTTTGCATGGCCTCAGTNAGCACTGGGGCCTTGCGCTTCTTCCTACTCTTNGGTTTTCCCTTAGATCCCTTNGTCAGCTTCTCCTTGGGCACTGGCCCAGGGTTGGTGACTTTGGGTTTCTTAGGTACTTTNCCTACAGNCCCAGATCTAGTCGCGGGGACCTTGGGTCTGTCTAAATCAGGGTCGGCTAGGGTTGACATACCGTCTACGTGAAAGGTGTTTTCGATGATCTCATCGTCTACACCCTCCTCTAAGTCCCTGAGCTCATGCTCATCNGTGATGAGGTTATGAGGCTCAAGGCCTGACGTTATGCCAGTGGACTCGCCCTGACCCTGACCGTCTTCCTTATCAGAACCATCCTCTGGTTCTGACGCTGTCTGGGGTTCGGTGCCAGTGGCACCAGCGGTGGACAGTGGTTTGCTCTTCCTCACTAGTCGTGGGAAGAACTCACACAGGTCTTTGCCCCCTACCGCTCTTTCCGCCCTGATGATCACTTCATCATCTTCGGGCTCATCACCGTCAGCCATGAGAGTCATTAGCTCTTTGACTGGTGGTGGACCATCAGCTATTGCTGATTTGCGCATGGCAGGAAGTTCCCATAGACCTTTCCTTCTCGGATCGGTTTTGGGTAGTTCCCATCTCCATTGTTCCCTCAAGTCCTGAGGTAACAATTTCGACTGCGCCGATGGGGATATTTCACCCCATCCTAGAAACTGTGAAAAGTTTAGACCCTGTCTCAGTGTGATGGCCCTGAAGGATCGATTCTTGAATCGAGCCTTGGTAAATGGGCACATCCATCTGGTGACCTTGCCCCTCTGTCCTATGGCTACTGCCCATCGGACTTTGGGCTCTAGGTCTGAGCCTTTGACTTTCTTGACGTGGCACATCGCTAGTGTGCCAACCGCTACAAAGCAATCTATCTCTCTGTAGACTTGGTGGTGACTGACATACCCTAAGAACATTCGTTCTATGGGTGATGCCATGTCGCCATCCAGGGGCACATTGGCATCCAATGAGTAGGGTGGATGCCTATTGCCTAGAAATTGGACGTCGTTGGCAGCGCGTTGCCACCAACTTGGGGGCAAGTTTTTCTCATATAGCAGGGACTGGATCCCTGCTTCTATGATCTTATTTGCCCCTTCTGCCCTACTATTTTCCCTAGCGTGTTCCCCTGGGTCAGAGTAAATCATGTCGAGGCCACCTTCAGCCTCTATGATCTCTGTAAAATTGGTGCATTCCTCAGCCCACACTGACTCGTTGTCAGTGTGTATTGCGCTGATTATGCCATACANATCGAAACCTACGTATGAGGGGTGTGCCCTCATGCTACGGATCCACCGCCTCAGTTCATACGCAGCATCACTCTTCCAGTAGAGAGGGATGAGCTGGTAGTACTGGGTGGCTGCATCGGTTAATACCATTAACCATTTGCATCCTTCTTCTGATCTGTACCGGAACTCTATGAGATCCAGGTACCACAGGTATCCTGGTCTATGTTCCCTAGGTTTGCCCTCGGTGTGTCTAGGCAAGGGTCTCGCTAGACCCTTGAACATGTCACACACTGGGCAGTTTTGGCCTGGTTCTCCAAAGTGACCTTGATCACTGTGGAAGGAGTGCCATCCCTTTTTCTTATGACGCTTAAGACCTCCATAAGTCCATGCTGGTCTTATGGTTCTTTCTCCAGGGACTCTGGCTACAACCTGTTGGGATACTGCTGGGCAAGCCCAGTAGTATTCCTCCAGCTGTTGTGCCTGACTCTCTGTCATCTCATAAGATCTAGCTGCCTTTGCTGCTAGTCGACACATACCTATCTCATTGTCCTCGATGAGGGACTTGAGAGACTCTATGTGTTGGGCTGTGTCTGTGCCAGGTCGTTTCACGACATAAGGCACTCTCCAGCCCCCTAAGCCATTCCAATCATACACCATGGGAATGCGTGACTCGGGTTTCCCCTCGTGCACTCCTTCCGGACGGTATAGACCAGTAAAATCCCCCTTACCGTATCCGTGGGTAAGGTGGATGTCATAGCCTTCCTCACCGTACTCTGCGTCGAGAGAGTACAGTGGGGTGCCAATGTCCTTAATTGTGTGCACTTGAATGGTCTGGTCGGACCATTCCTCGCACTGGGGTTGTTGAGCAAGGTTGAGGACAGATATATCTGCCTTACCTGTGACTACCCCTCTTATGATCTGGTTGTTACCAGATCCATCAGAACCGGCAGTGGCGTATGACTTACTGGAGGGTTCGGTGTCGTAGAGCAGATCTTTATGGGTATGATCCCATAGGTGATCTGTTGCTCCACTATCACCTAACCCTAAGGTCATGACTCTGTCGAGGTTAGAGGGTGCTCCTGTCATATCATCGTCTGATGATTCACACAGGTTGGTCCCTTTTACCTCTTCTGAAACCATTATCTGAAACATTTCAGATGGTTCAAAAACTTCTGACTGCCTGTCACAGCATTGGCACCAGTGTGGTGCCGATTGCTGCCGTTGGCATGTCTTGGCTTCGAGCCGCTTGGGCTCTAGCCTCGAAAGTTTGGTGCATTCCTTAGCTATGGGTTGGAGCTTATCGACAGGGTCGACTCCTGCCTTCGCAAGGCATGAGCTAACCTTCTTGTCTATAGCTGTACCCATGCACATAGGGATGCCCAGGTTAACTAGTTCCCTCAGAAATTGATCAAAGGACATGCTCAATTTCTTACGGTTGTAGAACTTTCGGGCCCACTTGTAGTAGCCTTCCTCCAGGGAGGCTGCTCTAAGTGTTTCCGTGGGAACTGTCAGTCTTGTTCTACTAATGGGGTCGCCAGGCATCCACTCGGTCCCATCGGGGTTGAGTAGTGCTGGGCGTTGGGATCCACCATTGGTACCCATCTGGGTCGCTAGGTTTCCATCCCACCCCTGAATGTTGTAGGGGCACTGGGAGTGCCCTGCAACTTTCGGCAGGTCAGGGTCCCCTGCATATCCAACGTGATGCAGTTTCCCTGGCCTGGGCTTAGTTTTGGGGTACTGGTGGACTGTGGTAGTCCTCCAGTATTCCTCAGGTACTTCGCTGTCAGGGACAGCGATGTCCCTCGCTACCGGATACATGTCTTCAGAGAAGACATGATCTGGGTACTCCCAATCGACATCAGTGAAGATGTCTTTTCGGAGTCCTATGATCATGATTCTCTCTCTAGTGGACACGTCCCCGTAACGCCAGCACTGAATCACTTCAGAAGTAACTTTGTACTCCTTACTCAGTGATTCAAGTACTGTTTTGACTTCCCAGCCCTGATTGACTTTCAGGGCTGTGGGAACCATTTCCAGACACACTACGTAAGGTTTTAGGTGGTCTATCAGGTCGATCTGGTCGACGAACAGGTCGCCTCCCTTCTTCCCCCGATATCCCATCCGCTTGCCTAGTGCAGCGTAATCCGGACAAGGCATACCTGCCTTGTAGTAATGAACTTGTTCAGTGATCAGATGCATCCATGCCTTCCAGTTTCTGGCAGAGCCGAAACATCTGGCATTGGTGACATCTGTGAACATTCTGGCTTTGGTGGCGCCGAGGACAGTGTCAGTGTCCTCGGTTCCTCCCAGGTGCCTAAAACCTGTAATTCCGGCTGATATGGTGCCTAGGCAACCACCTGTCGCCTGCTCAAAGATGGTATAGCCAGGAAGGGAGCAAGTGTAGCTCTCCCTGGCTAGACCTACTCTATGAGGCTTGCGCAGTTCCTTCAGTAGATCACTGAAGGAAGTATCAGGCCGTGATGATGGCTCGTCAGGCATTCCCTCGTTGTTGAGGGATTGTCCCTTGAGACACGTAAAAATTCTATCGTTAATAGTTTTATACGTAGCGTACTTAGGGTCCGGTAGGGTATCTCGACTATGTAATAGGGGAGAGCCTGTTTCACTAGGAGTTTCCTCCTCGTGATCCAGGCCTAGTCCCTATTTGCGGAACTTAACATGTCGAGGTTTACGAGGTTTGGCCTTTGAGGCCTTCCTGCTCTTACCTTTCTCGACCTTAGTACTGTTTCCCTTAGGGTCAGTTCGAGCTCGTTTGCTCGATTGTTTCCCCTCGGAGGCTTGGGCACGTTTGCCCCGGCCTTTGAGACTCTTGGTCTCGGTCTGGTAGCTATTACGCTTAGCAGCACGCTGAGCTGCTAGGGCTTTGAAGAGGCTTTGTGCCTCGCCCACAGCGCCGTCATCCTCATCGGATGGAGGGGAATCATCTTCCTCTTCTTCCGACGACTCAGACTTAGCATCAAGACTGGCAAATCGGGCTCGTGCGACTTTGGCCGCTGAGCCTTTGAGCCTGCCAGACTTCTGGTGATTTTCGAATTGCTTATCAATGTGGGCCTTCTGGCCCTCGGTAAGCGTCTCGATAAAAGGTTCTAGCCCCTTCTCTTCTCCGTAAGAGAGAACGGACATCGCCTGACTGTGAGACCTAGTAGGCAGCCACTCTGATTTATCTTTCAGAGTGAGTGTCTTCTTATTAGTGGTCGAGTCTAGAAGGCAGCTTGCGCATAGGCGCCACCCTCTGTCTTTGGTGTAACCCTTAATCTTATTACTACACCCTACCACCTGGCAAGTGCCATCGTGGAATTTGGGTGTGGTCGGCTTCCCCTTGGTGTTAGGGGTGTTGTTGCCGTGAGACATTTTGGCTACCTCCTTAGTGAGCCTGTTTGTCTCAGCTGTGAGACGCTCAATTTTTCGGGTAGCTTCACTCATTGGGTCATCTTCAGTGAGGTCTGCCTTTCGGGCAGATCCACTGGATACGTCCCAGTTCTCACCATCTCTATCTAGCCGTTCGATCATAAGTGCAATGTCAGTGCACAGATCGTCTAGCTCGACAGCAGAATCCTCAGGGTCAACTGGAGGATTCTCGCTGTACTTCTTAGTGACCTCGGTGAATAGGGGATTCCGTCGGGTTAGGATACCCATTAGAGGGATCGCCGACTGATCCCATTTGATTCGAACCCTTAGGTCAAGTGCCTCCTGCACCTTGGCCTGGAGTTCCATCAATTGAGTCAGTGGTGACCCTGACCGGAATTTGGTGGAGGCTGCATTGATAGCAGCTTCCAGGGTCCTCTTGTGGGACTGAGAAATGTCCCTGAAGAGGTTAACCATGACGTAGTATAGGCTTACCCCATCATTCTTATCGGCCTTGTAGGGTTCGGCCTCAGACCGATCCTTATCGCGGCCAAATTTGTGGGGTTTCAGGAGCTTGGTCTTAATGACCTTGTCCTGGCCAACCAGTGTCATGATTTTCGCTGCCAGAGCGCTGCTCTGGTCTTTGCGGTAGGTTTGGAGTGGCTCATCGATAGAGTCAATCCGTGGAGGACACCATGTCTTACATTCAGTAGGGTCGATGTCATGGCCTACCCTGGTAAGATCAGGGATAATGGACCAGTACTCGTTGCCCCTACCCTGTAAGTACATGTCGAAAATTTGGATCTGCTTGGATCCAGCGCTCTCATCCTTACCTAGCCCTGAGGCTAGGGTCAGCTTATGCTTATCTGGTTTAGCATAATCGCTGGTGGATGATCCTAGCGTGTGGTGATCGAAGAACTGCTCCAGGTCATGTTCATGCCTGGTGCGAGCCTTCGATACATTTTCAAGTTTCTTACTTATGGATTTTACTGCTGGGTCTTCCCAGTAGTCACTCTTCCTCCCAGTCCAGGTCTGCCTGAGCAGATTGGACTCGGTGGCAAGTTCATCCCTTGCACCATCACAAAAACTCATCGACTCAACTTGTTGAGTGATGAACTCCGTTTGGTGCTTATGGGTGTCTATGATAGTCTGCCTGTGGGCAGACACTCCGCTACCCTGACCCGAAACGAGCTCCTCAGTCGTTTCGGANANTATTTTNAGCTGATCCTCGATAGACTCAATGGTCTGTCGAGTCTCTGCTTCNATGTCTTTGATCTCTTGATCATAGACATNGACATGCGTGTCTATCCCAAAACCTGGATTGACCCCCTCGATATCCTTCGCAATGGAGGATTCGATGGTGTCAAGTGTCCAGNTAACGTGACCCTCGATGGCGAGAAGTGCTATCTCTTGTTCACTCTGACTAAGAGTGGACAGGGAAGACATCACTACTCGATCAGCGAGGATCGAATCCCTTACTGAATACGACGACGACTGACGACAGTGACGACGCAGTGAGGGTCCCATAACCGCAGCAAGGTGCGCATTCGCAGCGTTGCGCCGCCATAGGGCCGTCGCTGTATCCAGTTCGGTGACGGATTTNNGCAGTCGCGTCTGACTCTGCGTGTATCTGTCTGTGACTGACATAGACATATAGACGCTAGACGGGTTAGACGGTGCAGTCGGGTAAATCCGGATTGGGTGGGTTAGACGAGTNGGGTTAGACTCGGCGTTAGAAAGTCGCGCCTAGCCCCCACACTCCACTCCTCTCCACTCTGGAGGGTTGGTTAGGCAGGGCAATAAGCAGGCAGGCAAGGCAGGAAACCGCGGCCTGCAGGCAACAATGAGAGGACAAGTGCACTGGGTGCAACAAGCCGAAGCTTGGTTGCACCCAGGCTATTTATTATCGCCGCGTTGAGCCCACGTAGAAAGCACGTGAG
>JGI20151J14362_10003585_pt1 | contig 10574 bp, 9 predicted proteins | sample COG_01_FD_14362 | JGI IMG/M metagenome (IMG submission 14362) | reverse complement strand
AAAACAACACTTGCGCAAATTATATCAAAAGAACTTGGTGTTAATTTTCGTATGACATCTGGCCCAGTATTAGCAAAAGCTGGTGATTTAGCTGCTATTTTAACAAATTTAGAAGAACGAGATGTTTTATTTATTGATGAAATCCATAGATTAAATCCAGTTGTAGAAGAAGTTTTGTATCCAGCATTAGAAGATTTTGAGCTTGATCTTATGATCGGAGAAGGCCCAGCTGCACGTTCTGTCCGAATTGATTTACAGCCATTCACATTAGTTGGTGCGACAACAAGATTAGGCTTATTAACTACACCGTTACGTGATCGTTTTGGAATTCCAACAAGATTGGAGTTTTATACTGTTGATGAGTTATGTTTAATCGTTGAACGTGCAGCCAGGTTGATGGGTATTGAGGCAACACCTGATGGGGCACGAGAGATAGCAAGGCGCGCGCGAGGAACTCCAAGAATTGCAGGGCGTTTATTGCGTCGTGTGGTTGATTTTGCAACGGTTGAAGGAAATGGGTCTATATCAAAGGAACTTGCTGATAATTCCTTAACTCGCTTAGGAGTGGATGATTTGGGGCTTGATGGTGCAGATAGACGATATTTACGTATGGTTGCTGAAAATTATGCTGGAGGTCCTGTTGGAATAGAGACTATTGCAGCAGCGCTCTCTGAATCTCGAGATGCTATTGAGGAAGTTGTAGAACCGTTTCTTCTACAGCAAGGTTTAATACAAAGAACCCCAAGAGGAAGAATGTTAGGTCAAAAAGCTTGGAGCCATCTTGGATTAAAAGTCCCAAAATCAATAAATCAATCTGATTTATTTGTGGATTAAAAATAATGACTGATGGTTTGAGTCTTAAAGAAATTGAAGCTTTATTTACTGATACTGATGGCGTTTTTCGTTTTGCTCGATGGAATAGGCCAATAGTTCCTATCATTTTTGGGGTTGATGATGAAACTTTAGTTCATTTAAAAACATCTATAGTCACAACGATTGGTATTACCGGCAACAAAATTGAAGAGACTGACCCAGAGTTGGGTGCAAATCTTATGTGGTTTTTTTGCAAAGAATGGGAGGAAATTTTAACTGTTCCTGATCTTAAGAAATTAATTCCTAACTTAAATGATATTGTAAAAAAACTGCAAACATCATCCACTAAAAGTTATAGAATTTTTGCCTTTGATAATGAGGGTGGAATCAAGATGTGTGTACAATTAATAAAGGTTTTTGATGAAACGGCTGAGATGTCGATACAAGCTCTTGCAACAGGAGAAACTTTTCAATGCCTTGCTTTGTTCTCTAGCAAAGCGTTTCTTGATGAAAGCCCAATAGCACAAATATCTCAAAATAATTTGTGTGTTCCAAAACCAGAATATGCAGCATTAGTTAGGGCCGCTTATGATCCAGTCTTACCTGTATCATCGCAAGATAAAAGCCATGCATTGAGATTATTTGCGAGGTCAAATATTTTTGTTTCTGGTATGAACAAATGATACACAATTTTGATTTCCGTATTTTTTATGAAGATACTGATTTAGCTGGCATAGTATATTACGCCAATTATTTAAAATTTATAGAACGAGGGCGCTCTACATTAATAAGAGAGTCTGGAATTGACCAAGCTTTACTTAGAGATTTGGGACATTTTTTTGTAGTTAAAAAAATTAATGCAGAATATCATGCTTCAGCAAAACTAGATGATGAGCTAAGAGTTGAAACGCAATTAATAAAGATATCTGGCGCTAAAGTAGAATTTAATCAATGTGTCTTTAATAAAAATTTATTACTATTTTCATCAATTGTAACAGTTGCTTTTATCACCGCACAAGGACACCCAAAAAGATTGCCAAATGATATAATTGATAAGTTAAAGCAATTTGCCGCTTAAGGCGCATCTTAATAACAAAAATATAGTTTTTATATGCAACCTCGTTATGTTAAGATTTATAATAAATGCGTTGTTAATAAATAACAGCCCCAAGTAGAATGAGCAGTATTATGGAAACTGAAGCACTAACCGCAGCGTCAGAAATTGATTTTTCTGTCCTAGCTTTATACTTACGCGCAACATTTACTGTGAAAATAGTAATGTTAATGTTGATATTTTCATCAATATGGTCGTGGTCGATTATAATCCAAAAATTTATAAATTATAGAAAAGCGCGCAAAAATGCATACCTTTTTGATAAAGCTTTTTGGTCAGGAGCTCCGTTAGATCAATTGTATGATCGAGTTGGATCTGAGCCATCAGGTGCAAGTGAAAAGATATTTGTAGCGGCAATGAGTGAATGGGAAAGATCTCATCGTGGTGAGGATTTAATAGGTGGTGCTCAACAAAGAATTGACAGATCAATGGATGTGGCGATTGCACGTGAAAGTGAAATTTTAAATAATGGCCTAACATTCTTAGCAACAGTTGGCTCAACCGCTCCATTTATTGGCCTTTTTGGTACAGTTTGGGGTATAAAAAATGCATTTGAAGAAATTGCAATTCAACAAAATACGAATTTAGCCGTTGTTGCTCCTGGGATTGCTGAGGCTTTGGTTGCAACTGCACTTGGATTATTAGCGGCTATTCCTGCGGTAATATTTTATAATAAGTTATCTGCTGATGCTGATAGATTAGTTGGTGGGTATGAAAGCTTTGCTGATGAGTTTTCGACAATTTTATCACGTCAGCTTGATTCATAGGAGCTAATTATGGGGGCATCAATATCTCCAAGAGATGGTGGAGGTGGCAAGCGCCGCAGAGGACATGCAAAAAACCGACCCATGGCTGAGATAAATGTAACACCTTTTGTTGATGTTATGTTGGTTCTTTTGATAATTTTTATGGTTGCGGCACCAATGTTGACAGTTGGTGTTCCAATTGAATTGCCAAAAACAGCCGCTCAGCCATTAGCAACAGAGCAAGAAGAGCCATTGACAATAGCTTTGTCATCAGAAGGTAAGATTGTATTGCAAAATATTGAAATTAAAAATGAAAATTTGATAGAAAAGCTAGTGGCTGTAGCTGAAGAAAGAACGAATAATAAAGTTTTTTTACGAGCAGATGCTTCAGTAAACTATGCTGCAGTTATGGAAGTTATGGGTGCTTTAAATGCTGCTGGATTTAATAATATTGGTTTAGTAACAGACGCAGGTGGGCCAAAATTAGATGGCTCCGATCCTTAGGTCTGTATAGTGGATCTAGGCGTCAAGATATCAGGAACTGCACATGCAATACTTATTGGTATTGCAATTTTTGGAGCGCCAATCTTTAGCGCAGATGAAGAAAATCCAATTCAAATTTCTGAAGTCAGTTTAATATCTTTACAAGAATTCGAATTGCTAACAAAAGAAAATACACCGATTTTCCAAACAGAACCTGAGCCTGAAGTACAAGAACCAGAACCTGAGCCTGAAGTACAAGAACCAGAACCTGAGCCTGAAGTACAAGAACCAGAACCTGAGCCTGAAGTACAAGAACTAGAGGCAGAGCCTGAAGTGCAAGAAATTATTAGTGACTCTGAGACTGATCCGGTTGCGCCAATTACTGATCAAGACAATCTTGGGGAGCTAACACCTGAATTTAATGAAAACGCAGCTCCAAAAGCAGCAGAAATAATATCTGATATCTCAAATGAAGCACCTGAAGAACCTGCTGATATGAATTCGATNCAAGACACTTCATTTGAAAATGTAAGTGGAGCTGATGAGGATAAATCAGAAATCGAGGTAATCGAGAATACCCCAGCAGAAGAAACTACAACACAAATTGTAACTGAAGCGGAAGAGCAAGAAAGTGATTTGGTACCAAGTAGAACGTCAAAGCCTAAAAATAGACCAAAAAATTTAAAAATAGTGAAAGAGATTAAAACAAAGCCAAAATTGAAACCTAAAGAGGTCGTAGAGGCCAAAAAAGATGCAACAGCTGAAAGTATTTTGGAGAGCTTGAAAGAGAAAAATGAACCAGAGCCATTTTTGGATTTAACACCTGCACAAAAAGAAAGTGTTGGGAATATTATAAGAAATAAAATGAGACTTTGTTGGAATCCTCCTGTTGGGGTTGAAAATGGATTGACGAACGTTATGATCCTAGGACTAAAGTTTGATATTGATGGTAAATTGGTGGAAAGTCCTGTAAATTTAACACCAGATTCTGGGGTNGGGTCTTTACAGGCATTTGAAGCTGCTAGAAGGGCTGTAATAAGGTGCAGTCCCTACAATGAATTAGATCCAGAGATATATGAAGGTTGGAAAGAGCTAAATTTAAAATTTAATCCAAAAAATATGGGACGTTAATGAGATATTTTATAAAATTAATTATAATTGGTTTGGTGTTTATGATGTCAAAAGTTTCAATTTTAATTGCTGAAACAAAACCTCTTATGATAGAAATTACGCAGGGTGTAATTAAGCCTATGCCGATTGCGTTGTCCCAGTTTACAGCAATTGGCGATACAACGCCTCAGTATGTTGACCAAATTACATCTGTGATTATGGCTGACTTAGTTGGTTCTGGATTGTTTCGAGAAATTCCAAAATCTGCACATGTTTCAGCAAATACAAATTTTAACGCACCTGTTAAGTTTGCCGATTGGAGAGTTATAAATGCAGATGCCTTGATTACAGGATCTGTAAATATTCAAGGTGATAAATTAATACTTCAGTTCCGTTTGTTTGATGTATTCGCTCAAAAAGCTTTAGGTGAAGGTCTTCAGTTCCAAGCTTCAATTGGTAATTGGCGCAGAATGGCTCATAAAATTTCTGATGCTGTCTATTCGCGCTTAACTGGCGAAGCTGCTTATTTTGATAGTAGAGTAGTATACATATCTGAACAGGGTCCAAAAAACGCTCGGAAAAAAAGACTTACTATTATGGATTACGATGGTGCTAATAGTAGATTTCTAACTGATGATAATGATATTGTTTTAGCTCCAAGATTTTCTCCAAATAATGAAGAGATTGTTTACACAAGTTACGAAACCGGTGTGCCTAAGGTTTATTTAATGAACGTTGACACATTAAATAAACGTCTCTTAGATGACCAACCTGGGATGACATTTGCCCCAAGATTTTCCCCTGATGGAAGAAACGTGGTAATGTCTTTAACGGATCGCGGCAATACAGATATATATTCAGTTGTTTTAGCCACTGGCCGTAAATCACGATTAACCTCTGGTCCATCAATTGATACTGCCCCAAGTTATTCACCTGATGGTAAACAAATTGTATTTGAGTCAGACAGAGGTGGTAGACAGCAAATATATATCATGTCTTCGGTAGGTGGAGATGCCACTCGGATAAGTTTCGGGAAGGGTAGTTATGGTACGCCTGTTTGGTCTCCAAGAGGGGACATGATTGCGTTTACAAAAATTAATCAAGGAAGATTTCATATTGGTGTAATGCGTACTGATGGAAGTAATGAGCGCCTTTTAACAGCTTCTTTTTTAGATGAAGGGCCTACTTGGTCTCCTAATGGACGTGTAATAATGTTTTTTAGAGAGTCTGCAGGTACAAATGGTGTACCAGAGATTTTTTCAGTTGATGTAACCGGCAGAAATCTAAAACGCGTAAAGACAATTCAAAACGGTTCTGATCCTGCATGGTCAGGCTTGTTGAAATAAAAACTATTACCTACTATCATAAATTATGAATTAATAATTAAATTAACAAAAAGTTATACAAAGCACTTATTTAAGAGGAAGAGCAAAATGACCTCAATGAAAATTACATTAACAGCATTAGCCTTATTAGGCCTTACCGCATGTGATACAGACGGATCTATTGGTGGATCTGGCGGCAATAATGGCATCTTGCAATCATCACTTGACCCAGCTGGAGTTGAATATTTTAACCAAGAAATTGGGGACACAGTATTATTCTTGGTGGATCAATCATCATTAACAGCAGAAGCGACTGACCTTCTTAATAAACAAGCAGAGTGGTTGTTAAACAATCCTAATAAATCAATCACGATTGAGGGTCATGCAGATGAAACTGGAACTCGTGAATATAATTTAGCACTTGGTGCGCGTCGTGCTGCATCTGTTCAAAACTACTTAGTGAGTAGAGGATTAACGGATTCTCGTATTAATACAGTAACATTTGGTAAAGAACGACCTCTGGCTATTTGTTCAGATGAAGCTTGTTGGTCTAAAAACCGCCGTTCGGTAACACTGGTTGCTGGAGGTTTAGGCTATTAACATATGTTAAGTAACTTTTTTAAAGCTATATTATTAACTTTTTTGGTACCATTGGCGACTACTTCTTATGCTCAGGAATCTTTAGATGAGATGGAAGATGCGCCAAAAGAGTTTAGTAATTTTCAACAAGAGGTATTTGACAACCTTGGGTTGATCTTTGAAAAAAACTCTAATGAGTTATCTGCAATTCAAGAGAAATTATCTGAAAATCTTGATATTATTTTTGATGAAAGATCTCAGGAGCTTACAAGCATACAAGAGGAAGTTTTTCAAAACCTTGATAATATATTTGAAACAAACTCTAAAGAACTTTCAGTTGTACAATCTGAGTTAAATAATTTGTCGGAACAAATTTCTGAAATTCGCTTGGAGTTGTCTGAAAATAAAGCGTCTATTGTAAAAGATGCCATTGAAGCATCTGAGAATATCGTAGCATCTGGTATAAAGAAATCTGCTGGCAGTGTTTTATTTAGACTTGATGCAATTGAAGAAGAGATACGAAATTTGACTGGAATTATTGAAGAATTACAATTTTATACAAAAAATATTGCTCTTGATGCTACAAATCGAATTGGAGACATAGAGTTTCGTTTAACAGAATTAGAAGGTGGAGATTTATCTTTATTAGGCAATTCTCGTATAATTGGTGGGAATAAAGAAACATCAAATGCTAATGCTGAGTTAGCAATTACTGAGAAATCAAGTTACGATACTGCATTAGAGTTATTGAATGATGATAAATTTGATTTAGCTATCAATGAATTTGATAAACTAATAAATGCTTTCCCAAACGGACCTTTAACAGTAGCAGCACATTATTCTAAAGGTGATGCATTTTTTGGAATGAATTCTTGGGTGCAGGCCATAGACAGTTATCTTGAAAGTTTCAAATTAGAACCAACTGGTAAATATGCTGAAAATGCTATTAAATCTAGTTACNATGCATCTNTAGAATTATTAGACCAAAATGAATACCAATTGGCCTTATTGAAATTTGATAGCTTAATAAATATTTCTTCAGATAAAAATTTATTNGGATCGTTATATTATTCAAAAGGTGATGCATATACAGGCATAAAAAATTGGAAATTAGCTCTAAAAAATTATCTCAGAAGTTACGAATTGGACCCAAGTGGGAAATCTGCTGCAAAAGCTTTAAAAGCTAGCTATCAAACTGCATTAATGTCCTTAAATGAAAATAACTTTGAATTAGCAATTATACAATTTGACTCATTAATTGATGTCATTCCAAATGGTCCTTTNTTGACCGCTGCTCACTATTCAAAAGGTGATGCATTCAGNGAGTTGGAAGATTGGAAATCAGCTGGCAAAAGTTATCTGGAAAGTTTCAGATTAGAGCCTGATGGCAAGCATGCCGCAAAAGCATTAATGAATGTGGGCATGAGTTTGGGCAAAATGCAAAAAATTAATGAGGCATGTAATATCTTAAGTAGAGTAGAGATAAGATTTCCAAGAAATCAGATTGTAGAAGAAGCCCAATATGAAATGCAAATTTTAGGTTGCTCGTGAAAAATAATAGTTCACAGGATATTTTAAATCACTTCACTAAAAAAATGAACACTTTTGAAATGCAAATTTCTGGAGACAAGATAGGATTATCAGTTTCAGGAGGTGGAGACTCGACTGCTCTTTTATATTTAACGAAAGAATGGGCCGAGAGAAATAAAAAGACAATTTTTGTAGCAACCGTAGATCACGGCTTGCGAGAAGAGTCATTAAAAGAGTCTCAGACAGTAAAGAAAACGTGTGAAAGCTTAGGTATTAAATGTACAATTCTGAAATGGACAGGATGGGATAAATCTGGAAACTTGCAAGATGCTGCAAGGTCAGCACGCAACCGATTGATTGGTAGTTGGGCATATGGTTTAGGTTTAAATGCTATCGCGACTGGGCATACAATAGATGATCAAGCAGAAACATTTTTGTTAAGATTGGCTAGAGGATCTGGTGTTGATGGGCTTTCTGGAATGGCTGAGTCAATCAACAAAGATGGCATAATTTGGTTCCGGCCTCTAATTGAATTACAACGTACACAATTGCGTGAATATTTAACTATGAATAAAATATCATGGTTTGAAGATCCAAGTAATAAAAATATGAAATTTGATCGTGTTAAAATGCGAGAAGCTCAAGGTTTTTTGGATAGTATTGGCCTTACGGTTGGTTGTTTAAGCGAGACAGCTCAGAGAATGAGTATTGCTAGGAATTCACTAGAATTAATTACAAAAGAAAAGATAGAGAGTATCACTGAAGTTACTAAGCTGGGGTCAGTAAAACTCGATTTGGAGACATTTAACGATTTGTCTGTTGAATTGCAAAATCGAATTTATTCTCATGTATTAAAATGGGTGTCAGGATCAATTTACCGCCCAAGGTTTAAATCTCTTGGTGAAAGTATGAAAAATTTATCAAAAGCTAAGTCGCACACAATTTCTGGATGTCATATAATAACCGATGGCAAAAAAGCTGAAATATGCCGTGAAGTTTCAAAAATCCGTTGCTCAAACAATTTTTTAGAAGAATTTGATGGGCGTTGGATTTTAGAAAGTGACATAGCAAAAGATCAACTTATTATTGGCCCTCTTGGAGAAAAAGGATTAAGCCAATTTCCAACTTGGAGAGATTTAAACATGTCACGAATTAGTATTTTAGGAAGTCCAGCAATATGGAAAGATGAATTACTAATTGCAGCTCCAATGATTGGTATGAATATGGGGTGGAAATGTATATTAAAAAAAGATAGCCAAAATTTCTATTCAGCAATAGTGACGCATTGAAACTTCTCAATAATACTATACATCTAATAACAAATAATGCAGGTCCTTCCCTGCGTAATTAAGGAGTTAAAATTTTGGGAAATAATCGGAATATTGCCTTTTGGGTAGTTCTTTTTCTTTTATTAATTGCAGTTTTTCAAGTAATTGGTGGTAATTCATCTTCGAATTCCTCTGATGAGATACCATACTCTCAAGCCATTGAAATGATTGAAAAAGGCGATGTTAAATCAGCTAAAATTGATGGTGAGAACTTAACGATTACTCTTGGCCCAAATAATAACAAATTACGTTCAATTATCCCAAATTCGCCATTTAATGATGGTATCACTGAAACCTTGTTAGATAATAATGTCGAGATTGAGGCTGTAAAACAACAAGAATCAGGTCTTGCATCATTTATACAATATCTCCTGCCNTTTGTTTTAATTGTAGGCGTTTGGCTTTTCTTTATGAACCGNATGCAAGGTGGTGGCCGAGGTGGCGCAATGGGCTTTGGTAAGTCTAAGGCAAAACTGTTAAATCAAAATGAAGATAGAAAAACATTTGATGATGTAGCTGGTATAGATGAGGCTAAAGAAGAACTTGAAGAAATAGTTGAATTTCTAAGAGATCCACAAAAATTTAGTCGCCTAGGTGGCCAAATACCTAAAGGTGCTTTGTTAATTGGTCCACCAGGAACTGGTAAGACATTGCTTGCGCGTGCTATTGCAGGTGAAGCTGGAGTTCCGTTTTTTACGATCTCTGGATCAGACTTTGTAGAGATGTTTGTTGGTGTTGGTGCTTCTCGAGTTCGAGATATGTTTGAGCAAGCTAAAAAAAATGCACCATGTATTGTGTTTATTGATGAAATTGATGCTGTAGGTCGACATCGTGGTGCAGGTCATGGTGGTGGTAATGATGAACGTGAGCAAACATTGAACCAATTACTAGTTGAAATGGATGGGTTCTCTGCAAATGAAGGTGTGATTCTATTAGCTGCTACAAATCGCCCAGATGTTTTAGATCCAGCTTTAAAGCGCCCTGGTCGTTTTGACAGACAGGTTCAGGTGCCAAATCCAGATATTAAGGGTAGAGAAAAAATTCTAAGTGTTCATGCTCGAAAATCACCATTAGGTCCTGATGTGGACCTCCGTATTATTGCTAGAGGAACACCAGGTTTTTCTGGTGCTGATTTGGCTAATCTTGTTAATGAAGCCGCATTAACTGCTGCAAGAACTGGTAAGCGCTTTGTAACAATGGAAGATTTTGAATTTGCAAAAGATAAAGTGATGATGGGTGCTGAGCGTCGTTCAATGGTTTTGACTGATGAACAAAAAGAACATACAGCATACCATGAAGCAGGCCATGCAATTGTTGGATTGAATTTAGAAAAATGTGATCCAGTTTACAAGGCGACGATTATTCCCAGGGGAGGCGCTTTAGGAATGGTTGTATCTCTTCCAGAAATTGAACGCCTGAGTTGGCATAAAAATGAATGTAAGCAAAAATTAGCTATGACAATGGCTGGTAAAGCTGCTGAAATTTTAAAATGGGGTGAAGAGGATGTATCCAACGGCCCTTCAGGGGACATTCAGCAAGCATCTTC
>JGI20151J14362_10003584_pt1 | contig 10574 bp, 9 predicted proteins | sample COG_01_FD_14362 | JGI IMG/M metagenome (IMG submission 14362) | reverse complement strand
GCGGGCAAGACAGTCGCCCGGGATCCGACCCTCCTCGTCGCGCACCTCTTAGTCGCCCTCGTCACCGCCGCGGTGCTCGGGTGGCTCTACCTAAACTCCCCCAAATCCCTCGCCGGGTTCCAGAACCGAGCCGGCGGCATGTTCTTCACGTTGGTGTTCTTCGGGCTCGCGTCGTTATCCGCCGCGGACAGGCTCGCGGCGGAGAGCGCGGTGCGCGCGAGGGAGATCCAGTCCGGGTACCACGGCGCGGGTCAGTTTCTTTTCTTTTTATTCTCGTATGGGCGATTTAACTGACGGTGTGTTTTGTTTGACTCTTACAGGATCGTACGTGGTCAGCGCGTTGGTGACGGATGTTCTGTGCCTTCGTGTGAGTTTCTTTGTATTTACGTATGGGCAAGTAGAGTGACGACGTCGTGTTGGTTGTTAACAGGTCCCCGCTGCAGCTGCGTATGCCGCGGTGTTTTATTTCCTCATGGGTCTGAAGCCTGAGGCTTCCGCCTTCTTCGTGTTCCTCGGTGTCTTAGAGCTGTTCGTGATGTGCACCGCGGCGATGTCGTCGCTGATATCGCTATGCTTCGACGCCCCGGCGGTGGCTAACTTAATCGCCACCAGCGTTCAACTCCTAGGAGCCATGTTCGGTGGGTTTTTGGTATCGGTACGTTTTTATTTGTTCTCTGACTGTTTGCCCGCGTGAACTTTGTGTTTTTCAGATTCAAAACGTCGCGCCTTATCTACGTTGGATCCAGTGGGTCAGCGTCTACCGCTACGCGTGGGGCGCCATGCTCGCGTCGGAGATGGACGACCAGACCTTCCTCTTCGACGTCGACGACTTCGAGGGCGCGCGGGTCACGATGCAGGTGAGCGGTCAGACGTATCTCAACACGTTCGCGCTGGACCCGCGAAACGTCCACCGGGATATACTGGCGTTGGCGGCTGTGTTCGTCCTGCTGGCCGGGGCGTGCTGGCTGAGGCTGCACGTGCGGTTCGCGATGCAACGGAGGCGTGGTGGGTGCTTCGGGGGGTGATGGCGGTGGAAATCGCGTGGGTTTGGGGGGTTTAAGTTTCAGTTTGTACATGTCAGTGCGTCTAACGTAAACTTTCCAGCGTCGTTGTTACGAGTTCGAAAAACAAGAGTCCTCGGGCTGAATCTGGGGGGCCACTCGCGGGGGCGCGGGAGCGGTCGACGAGTTCCCGGGTTCGACGAGTTTCCGGGTCTTGAACGATGTCGGGAGGTGCGTCCGCTTCGGCCGCGGGGGGCGCCGGGGTCGTCGACGGTGTGGCCGGAGATAGGCTCAAGCGCGAGATCGACGAATTGAAGGCAAAGATCTCAGCCAACCACGACCCCTCCAAGCCCAAGCAGAAGCCGCAAGAGTCCTCGCGTCAGCAGGCGGGGACCTACCGCGGCATCCAGAAGAAGAGCGAGCACGCGTGGAGCGCGTCCATCTTCGTCACGTGCCTCGGAAACCAGCAGCAGATGCTCGGCACCTTTCCCACCGCGGAGCTCGCGGCGAAAATGTACGACGCCGCCGCGCGGGTGGTCTTCGGTGAAGACGCCTCCTTCAACTTCCCGGACGCGCCCAACCACGACCCGCCCCTCGCCAAGGACGTCGCCGAGAAGCAGCTCGAGCTCCGCCCGGGAAAGACCACGCAGTGCAAGGGATGCGGACAGACATGCCCGGTGAAGAACAAAGCCTGCTTCGTGTGCAAAGCCACGCTCAAGGCGGATGACATGCCCAAAGGGGTGCAGAAACGGCACATCACCGGGAACCCGCGCGCAAAGTACATGGCGGTGTTCTCGTGCGCGGGACCACGCACACCATCGGCACGTACTGGACCAAGGAAGAGGCGGCGTACCACTACGACGCGGAGGCTCGCAAGGTGCACGGAGAGGATGAGTGCAACGATGCTTCCAAGAAACGGGTCAACCACCCGGATGGTCTGGAGGTCGCGAAGCAGCGCATGGATGCCGCCATCGCGGCGCTGGAGGAGGAGAACGGCGGGCCGATGCCGCGGATCGTGGAGAAGACGAAGAAGCGCCAGATCGTCAAGGGTGGCGTCGCGTGGAGGGCGGCTTCCGACAAACCGGAAAGCGGTGGCTCGTCAAAAAAGCGGAAAAAAGGCGGGGGCGGGAAGAAGGCTGGCGGAAAGAAGCGAAAGAAGGGCAAGGGTGGCGACAAGGACGGGGTAATGAAGCGCGGGGTACGCAGGTTCAAGGATGGCGCGAAGAGCGGCGGGCTTGACCTCTCCGTGGCGTTTGCACGGAAGAAGATGGACGTCAACGCCATGCTCTTCGGGAACCTGCTCGACTCGGACGGTACACCGGCGTGACGACTCAGGAACGACGGTTCGATGCAGTACACACACTGAGTACGACGACGACGACGACATGTAACATTAACCATTAACAACGAAACGACACGCGCCGTACTCCATCGTCAAACGGGTAACGCCGCCGCGTCTCTCGGCGCTTTCGCGACCTCCGTCTCTAACTGCCCAGCCTCGTCGCCGTCTCCGCCGCCGAACATCTTGCTAAACAAGCCCCCGACTCGGGGCTTCCCTATCCAGTTACCGTCCTCGTCGTACTCCGGCGTTTCGTCCTCGTCCTCGTCGTCAACCTCCACGTCGACCTTCACGTTCGTCGTTTGATCCGCGGACTCTAACCGGCCAGCCGCGTCGGTGTTCGTATTTTCCTCCTCCCCCGCCAGCTCCTTCTGCTTCGCGAGCACGTCCGGGTCCCGCCGCGCGCGTTCCTCGTTAGCCTTATCCATGAGCTCGCTGTTCAGCCCGATGAGCTTCTCGACAACCTCGCCGTGCTGTCGTAAGTTAACGCTGAGGACGTGGTTAGCCTCTAGGAGTTTATCGCGTTCAGCCTTGGCATCCGCGAGGTCGCTCGACGCGGACACAGCTGTGTTTGCGTCGCCGCCGCCGCCGCTCGTGCCCACCGCCCCGGGGCCCCGTGACAGGTGCGCCGCCATCTCGTCGCGTTCCTTCGTCACCGCCTGGAGCCTCTGCGTCAGGTCGCGTAGGTCCTGGGTCTTCCGTTGGGTCTCCTGCTGCTGCACCACCGCTTTGGTGCGAAGTTCCAGGAGCTCTCGCGTGGCGACGGAGGCAGCCTCGGAGGCAGCCTCGGAGCCGCGCGCGGATTCCTCCAGCTCCGCGGCGCGCGCCTCCGCGACGGTCCTCGCGCTGGTCTCCGTCGCCATGGCGGCTTCCGCGGCAGCCTTGCCCGCCTCCACGACCGCGACGGCGTCGGCGCAGGCGTAGATGATCCTCACCACCGCGTCGGGATCGATAGATCCCGTCGCGTGGTCCCTCACGCGCTCCGACGTGAGCTGCGTGAGCTCCTGGTGCGCCCATCCCGTGCGCTGGTCCCACATGCTCCTCTGCGCGTCCGGTAACGACGCTGCCGCGGTCTGCAGCTGCCGGATCCTGGACGCGAGCGACAGGACGAGCGAAGTCGCCTCGGACTCCGACGCCGGACCCAGCTCCAGGGCCCGAAGAGCCTTGGCATCCTCCTGCGCGGAGTTGTGGAGTTGCCTGCACTCCATGGCCGGTGGATGACGGCGCGGGGGGCTGGAGATGTCGTGATGACGCGCCCGGAACCCCTCGTGCCTCCTCCTATGGCCAGCCCCCGGGGTGCGTGCCGTCGTTCGTCGGCACCTCCGAAAACATTCTGTTGTTTCCCCCAAGTGCCAAAGATCACCGCGGCGTCCTACGTGGACTCTTCCCCCGGCGCCGGGCTGTGTCATTCGTCGACGCGCGGGGCACGGGCGGGGCCGGGTCCATGAGCGCGTTCGGCCTCACGGGGGTATCGCAGGAGCGTCTCGCGTGGCGAGGGCGGGTCGGCGGCGTCCCGTCTACCAGCGGGCGCGCGGCCGTCCGTCACCCTCCCGCGTCGACTCGACGGGGGCACGTCGCCCAACGAACACGAACTGCATCTCGTGGGGTCCGAGCGGACGGCGCTTCGAGGCCCACGCGCACGCGCCCCAGGAGTAAGTTCAACACCGACGACAGCCGCCTGTTCAACGCGTTCGAGAGCAACGTCAACGCGTTCCTAAGGCTCGTCAGGGACACCACGGGCACCAGCCAGTCACCGTCGTTCGTCCGTGGTCTCATCGAGCAGACGCTCTCGGACACTTTTAAGCGGCCGGTATCGGTGGCCAAACTGCGGCTCTACCCCGACGGCGTGGTGCTGGAAGGCCTGGCGATCGGCCAGAACCTCACCGTAGACAAGCTCCTGGTCCGCGCCAAGCTTCAACCGCTTCTCGACGTCATGAACGAGTGGCGCACCGCCACGGAGGGCACCACCGCGCCAGAGATCTTCATCGATTCGTTCGCTCGCGAGGCATCCGATGCCAAGACGCCGCCTTCGACGGCTTACGCGACGCGTTCGACCTCTACGTCCACGCCCCGGGCGCCATCGTGATACAATCCCTGAAGCTCTACGACCTCAGCTTCGACATAGCACCGCACACGCGGTTCGAAGGAAGGGTTTCCGCGCCGAATCGAAGGCTCCTACGACTCGCGGCGTTGGCGCTGGGAACAGAGGATGACCCCGTTGATTCCCGCCTGCCCGTGTCATCGCTCGCGGGGTGCATATCGAAACTGGCGGAACCCGGCGAGCTGGCGATCGAGGCGGGGGTGGACAGGCGACGCGCGGAGGCTCGCGCGATGGAGCGGTCCATCGACGAAGGGTCCTACGGGGGGTCGGAACTCGAAAGCACGCGTGTGGACTACTACCCAGGGACTAAAATCGTCAAGACGGACCTGAACCGCCTCGACGCGTCGCGAAAGCCACCGCCAAAGCCAAAGCCGGAGAACAGGGACCCGTTCGCGTCGCTTCGATCCTTCGTTCCCCCCGCGCTGATGGACCAGGTGGACACTAACCTACGGCAGTACGCCCCGGAGGTGATCGCCACGTTGAACGCGAGCCAGGCGGTGTTGGAATCCATCGGTCCCGCGGTGCTCGTCGACGTCGCCGCGTTGGGCGCCAAGGGTGCGGATCTGGCGCGGGCGGCGGACCTGGCGGGGATCACGCGCATCGGCTCGACCGGCGAGGTGGTCTTGGACGTCTCCGTGGTCTCCGCGCTCGTCGCGGCGGGTCTGACGGACAGGCGATGGGTCGCGGACGGGGGTAAGCTGATGGTCAAGCTGGTCGAGTCCGGGGTGGGCGCGGTGTTGCTGGAGAAGGCTGAGCTGCTGCGTGTGCTCGCTGAACGACGGCTCATCACGCGGCTGCTGGACCTGGAGCTCATGGACGCGTTACTCGATCGGCCGGAGATGACGAAGGAGATGTTTCGCAGCGGCGTGGTTAAAGGGGCGCTCACGAACGGCGTGTTGGAGGCGTTGTTGGCGGCGGGGAAGGAGGACGTGGTGTGCGGTTTGTTGCGGTCGGGGATGTTGGAGATTCTGATGGACACCGGGCTGCTGCCGCGGATGATGACGTACGAGAGGGACCCGACGGAGAGGATCGTGCCGCCCACCGGGTCCATCGACCTCAGCATGGACGAGGCGCAATGGTGAGACGGGCTCTAGTCACAAGATCTTTTCATAAAAGATCTTCTCCATCTCCGGCTATGTTTGCGCTAGGGCTATGGGCTAATGCGGTTCTCAGAAGAGCCCCCGGAGCGGGTTGTTCGCGGACATACCCCCGTCGTCCCCGCCCGGGTCCTTCGTCCCGTCCCTTGTCCGTTTAGTTCGGTGACGAAGCAGCGGGTTCATGTCCGCCGTCGGTTCCTCCTCCTTGAACAGCCGNGTGACGTACGCGGCTATCCCTTTGTCCCTCTTCTCCTTGGCGACGTGCGCCGCCATCTGTTCCTTGGACATGACCGGGCCATCGTCACCGTCGATGGGGTCCTTGGGCTTGGGTTTGGGCTTGCCGCCCTTGGCGTCGGGGTCGCCCACCACGTGCCCGGCTCCGGCTTCGTTCCCGACGCCCTTCCGGTCAGCCTTGGCCCACGCCCTGATGGGCTCGACGGCGCCCTCGCCGTCCTTTCCCAGGCCGGTTCCCTCGGTCCACCCGGCCTTCTTGAGCATGCGGAATCCGACGTTGTCCGCCCCGATCTTCGGGGCTGCCTTCGTTCTGCCCCGGGCCTGGCGAGGGAGCATGGAGGGAGCGCGATGGGTCGATGGGGCGGTGCCGGTGCCCATCGCCGTGGACCGCGCCCGACATCCCGCGCCAACCACCGGCTCCTCCGTCCCTTGATGACCCTCGGGGGCCCCCGCCGCCGGATGTGGACGGTTCGTACCCCGTCCCCGCGTCGTTTGGGACGATGGTACCCCCGGCCCTGAACCCAGGGCCGGGTCCGTCCATCATGGCGTGGAGGCGACAATGTCCGATGAGCCGAGCCGTTGGTCTCGGAAAAAAACTTTTTTTCCAGCGAGATCTCGCTCGAGCCGCGGGGTGACGAAGCAAAGCGAGGCGCGCTCGAGGCGCGACGAGCGACATCCAATTTCACGCGAAGAGGAAGGAGTGACGCGATGAGCCGGGAGATCTGCAAGTACTACATGCACGGCGCGTGTAACAAGGGCACCGCGTGCAGGTTCAGCCACGACATTCAAGCCCCCAAGAGCACCGTGTGCTCCTACTACCTCGCCGGCAACTGCTCGTACGGGGACAAGTGCAGGTACGACCACGTGCGCCCCGCGGGTCACCCCGGCGCGCCCTCGGGCCCGGGACGACCCGCGCCGCCCATGACCGTGCCCCGCCCCAACATGGGACCGCCCGGGCCCGGGAACATGACCGCGGGGGCTCGCGAGTTCGTCCCCCTGAACGCCATGATGGGAGGCATGAACGTCGGGGGCGCCAGGCCTTTCCACCCGTCCGCGCGGGCTCCCGCGTGGCAGCCGCCGCCCCCATCCGGCGGCTACCCGCCCGCACAGGAGGAGCAGGACGACTGGGGGTACGAGGACGAGGAGGGCAACTGGGTGTCCTTCAACGAGGGATCGGGCAAGGAGGAGGTTGAGTTTCTCAAGAGCCAACTCCCGAGCGAGGACGACTTCCTCGACGGGCTCGGCGCGGATACCGGGCCGCACCGCGAGGAGCAGGGCGGCGGCGGCGGCGGCGGCGGTGATGAGTGGGGATACTACGACGACGCCGGTGAGTTCACGCTCCAAGATATTCTCCGCACCTAGATGATCGATCCTACTCTTCGTCCGCGGATTTTGAGCTAACCTTTTCCAATCCTCTTCGTTCAACTTATAAGGCAACTGGGTCGGATTCGGCGGGGAGGTTGATTCTTACCTGCACGCGCAGCAGGGCGGAGCATACGGCGGACAGGTCAGATGAGCGCCCGGATACGTATGGATCCAATTTGACATTTGACACGATTCTTTTGTTTCAACTCGCCAAAACTTCGTCTGGCTAGGGCGGCGACAAGACGCGAGCGAGAACCACCCGTTCGGCCCTGCCCCCCTAGCTAGAGTGTACAACACACATTTGTAATTCAAGAGACGATCTTTACAACGTTTTCCCCCCTCATGCATGGCGCAGGTTGGCGGCGGCGAGGTTCAACCGCGTGTTTACGCGGCTGAGACGGCACCCGTTCACGACGTGTTCGCGCCCCCGCCCGTGTCCCAGGAGGAGACCGAGCGGCTTCGACTCGAGGACGAACGCGCGGCGGCATCCGCCAAGGTTGAATGCGGCATCTGCCTCGAGATTGTTCACGAGAAGCAGAGGATGGCGGATAGGCGGTTCGGGCTTTTAGCGGGCTGCGATCACCCTTTCTGCCTAGGATGCATACGCGACTGGCGCGACGGGGGGGTCGCCCGGGACGCCGCGGAGCACACGTCGGGACGGCTGGAGCAGGCGAGGAAGTGCCCGCTGTGCCGGACGCAGAGTCATTACACCATACCCAGCACGAACTGGCCCAGAAACCAAAATGAGAAGGTGAGTACTTTTTTTGTTCTCTAACTGTTTGCCCATATGAACTTTGTGTTTTACAGGACGCAATAGTCGACGAGTACCGAACTAGGATGGATTTGATACCGTGCAGAAACTTCGACTACGGGGACGGTCACTGTCCGTTCGGTACAAGCTGCTTCTACGCGCACGTGTACCGGGACGGAGTGAGGGAGTCGCACGAGATTCGCAAGACGACGGACGCGGAGGGGAAGCTGAAAATCGTGGGCGGCGCGAGACTCTCGGACTGGTTAGACACGAAGCAGGGCCGTCGGGCTCTGCGGTGAGACGGCGAACGACGAGAGTGATGAGTGTTGAAATCAAAGTAAAAATGTCCGGTATTGACAAAAGAATGATGCGTGAGTTAATTATCTACGCTCGCAACAGTTTCACCCGCGGTTTTTCGCAGCTGCTGCGCCGAAGCGTCCCCCCGAAGTTCGGGGCCGCCAGCGACGTGGAAACAAAAATTAATATCGCTCGTGATGGATAGAATATGGTCCGATCGAGCCTCTTACGGCTCGTAGCTGAGGACGGGGGAGAGCCACTTCTCCGCAACCTTGAAGTCCTGGCCCTTGCGGTCCGCGTACTCCTTGACCTGATCGTTCGTGATCTTGCCGACGTTGAAGTACTGGGAGCACTTGCCCGCGAAATAGAGGCCCGAGACGGAGGCGGCCGGGAGCATCGCGAACGACTCGGTGAGCTCCACGCCAATCTCCTCGTGAACCTTCATGAGATCCCACATCGTAGCCTTCTCGGTGTGATCGGGCTGGGACGGGTAGCCCGGCGCGGGGCGGATGCCCTGGTACTTCACCTTGAGCAAGTCCTCGCAGTTGAACGTCTCGTCCTTCGCGTAACCCCAGTGCTCCTTACGAACCTTCTCGTGCATCAACTCGGCGAAAGCCTCGGCGAGGCGATCCGCGATGGCCTCCGCCATGATGTACGAGTAGTCGTCGTTGGCAGCCTTGAACTCGGCGGTGAGCTCGTCGAGGCCGATGCCCGAGGTGGCCACGAACATGCCGAGGTAGTCCTTCACGCCGCTATCCTTGGGCGCGATGAAGTCGGAGAGGGCCATGTACGGCTCGTCAACGTCCTTCTCCGCCTGCTGTCGAAGCGTGTGGAAGGTGTGCGTCTTAGTCGTCCTCGACTCGTCCGCGTACACCTCGATGTCGTCGCCGACGGAGTTGGCGGGGTAGAAGCCGATGATACCGTTGAGCTTGAGCCTCTTGTTGTCCTTGATGGACTTGAGCATGCGCTGCGCCTCCTCGAAGAGTTTCTTCGCCTCGGCGCCCACGGTTTCGTCGTTGAAAATCTTGGGGTAGCCGCGGTTGGGGTAGCGGCCGCGAAGCTGCCACACCTGGAAGAAAGGGTTCCAATCGATGTAGTCGATGACGTCCGCGATGGAAACGTCGATCAAGGCTTTGACGCCGGTGAACTTGGGGGTCACCGGGGTGTGCTCGGGGGACTTGAAATCGACGGCGCATTTCGCCGCGGTGTTCCTAGCCTGGGCGATGGTGAGGTACTTGCGATCCTCGAGGCCGGCGTAGAACTCCTCGCGCATCTCAGCGTAGGTCTCGTTGATGTCGTCGAGGTACTCGATGCGCCTGGCGGGGTCCATGAGGGTCTGGGCCACGGGGACGGCGCGGGAGGCGTCGAGAACGTGGACCACCCCGCTGGAGTAGTTGGGCGCGAGCTTGACCGCGGTGTGCATCTTGGAGGTGGTGGCGCCGCCGATGAGGAGGGGAATCTTCATACCCTCAGCCTCCATAGCCTTGGCCATGTCTACCATCTCGTCGAGGGACGGGGTGATGAGACCGGAGAGGCCGCAGATATCCGCGTTGTTCTCCTTGAGGGCGTTGATGATCTTGTCCTTGGGGCACATGACGCCGATGTCGATAACCTTGAAGTTGTTGCAGCCGAGCACGACGGCGACGATGTTCTTGCCGATGTCGTGCACGTCACCCTTGACCGTCGCGATGAGGAAGACGCCCGCGTTGGACGCCTCGCCGCTGCCGCCGTTGAGCCTCTTTTCCTCCTCCATGAAGGGAATGAGGTGGCCGACGGACTTCTTCATCACGCGAGCCGACTTGATAACCTGCGGCAGGAACATCTTCCCGGCGCCGAAGAGGTCGCCGACGACGTTCATGCCGTCCATCAGCGGACCCTCGATGATCTGGAGCGGGCTAGGGAAGTCGCCGTTGGTGCGGCATTCCTCGGTATCGGCGATGCAGAACTCGTCGATGCCCTTGACGAGCGCGTGCTCGAGGCGCTTGCTGACTTTTTGGGCGCGCCAAGCCTTGGCGTCATCCTTCTTGGCGGCAGGGCCGCCCTCGGCGCCCTTCTTGCGGAGCGCGGTGGGCTTGGACTTGGGGTCCAGGGTCGCGGCAAACTCGAGCATGCGCTCCGTGGCGTTGGAGCAGCGGTTCAGGAGGACATCCTCAACGTAGCCGAGGAGCTCCTTGTCGATCTTCTCGTAGACGTCCTCCTCAACCTGCGCCGCGTTGACGATGCCCATGTCCATGCCAGCCTTGCAGGCGTGGTAGAGGAACGCGGAGTGGAACCCGCGGCGCACGGGCTCGTTGCCGCGGAAGGAGAACGCAAGGTTCGACACACCGCCGGAGATCTTGCATCCAGGGCACAGGCGCTTGATCTCGCGGGTGGCGTTGATGAAGTCAAC